>Ga0307376_10000609_pt1 | contig 43911 bp, 37 predicted proteins | sample TR2MG_FD_202536 | JGI IMG/M metagenome (GOLD analysis project Ga0307376, IMG submission 202536) | Soil microbial communities from Risofladan, Vaasa, Finland - TR-2 | ecosystem: Environmental > Terrestrial > Soil > Coastal area > Acid sulfate soil | place: Finland: Risofladan, Vaasa | collected...
CGCTAGCAAGTTGCCCTGCGGTTGTTGTCGTCTCCTGGGCTTGGAGCTTGATCGTATGCGAGCCTGCGGTCAGCGGACCTAGACGACGAACGAAGCTGTGGTTCTCATGCTTGTAGGACGTTGGCCCGAGACCCCATTCGGTCGTGGTGAACAGATCGCCATCGACGCTAGAGACGATCTTGTACTGTGCGAAACCGTCGGCCCCCTCGGTGTAGGCGGTCAACACTGTGCGAACGTCGATGTACTCGCCTTCGGACACCGTGATTGGGACTTCAATGCCGGTGTCGGCGTAGGATGCTGTGAGTGGGTACGTCACTGCCAGGACGTTGTTAACGCCAAGGGTGCCACCAGCACCGCTCGCACCTGCTGACAGCAGCATGACCTTGGCCACGCTACAGTTGCCAGTCCCAGAACCGCTAACACGCTTCCACCTAACCTTCACAGTGTGGGAGCCCGCTGCCAGCGTTACCGCTGTAGTGAATCGTGGAGCGTCAGACTCGGCTAACTGGTTGAGGTAGAATTGCCAAGACGGATCATCAGGGCCAACCGTCTGCTCGTTGGGAGTACCTGCGTCAAAAACGAGTTGGAACCCCAGGGGTACTGGCGCAGAGACTGTGCCCCAGAGCCAAACAGCGAGGTCCACGAGGAAGACGCCAGCTCCACGAGTCTCAAAGGAGTCGGAAGCTCCAGTCATGTCCTCGAACGTAGAAGACGTAGTCGTAGCTGTGATAGCGGAGTTGACCAGGGCTTCAACTACCTCACCAGGAGCTGTCACTGCCGCAGGGAGGGTGATGTCCACTTCACCATTGTCGTTGACGACTTCTGCGTTGATGAAGTTGATCGCCTGCGGCTTGTCCTGAACGAGGGTGCCGTCCTGCTTGATGGGGACGAGGCCGCCACGATACTGCTCAACGCGCAAAGCCCCTTGGCACTTGAATGTTCCTGTACCGGCCGTCCGCCTGACTTGGAGTCGGTATGTACGCGGGCCAGCTACCGCGTTCTCCACCGCAGCGATGACCGTCGCTGAGCCGTACTGGAGCGTGGGTGACTCTACCTGGGGTGAGAACGCTCCCAGCTCTGCCGCGCCTGTAACATCGTAGATCCGCACTTGCCATCGGACCAGGCTACTGTCGGGGCGACCGGACACCATACCAACTAAAGAGAATTGCTCGCCTGCGACCTGATTGATGGTAACGTCCGTGTTCGTCAGATTGTACCACTCATTGAGATTGGTACAGAGGGCAGCAAAGGTAGTGTCCGCGTTGATGTCTATCAGCACCCCACCAGCACCGCTGCCGGTGATGGCCGTCAACGCCAGCCGGGCTCCCGTGTTCGTGTTAGTGCCTATCGATCCCTGGGAAGCCGCACCTGTACCGCGAGCGTAGCCCTTGAAGGTATGAGCACCAGCAGTCAGCGTCACAAGGTCTTCGAACCTGTGCGGGACGTAGATCCCTGTGGATAGACCGGCCGCTGTGCGATAACGCCAGTACCCCGTACCTCCGATGGTCTGTTCCTCCCCGGTCCCCTCGTCAATCACCACCTTGAACTCGAAGTTGACGTTGGTAGCATTGAAGATGGTGTAGACCAGGATGTCCCAAGTTAGATGGTGTAGTCCAGCCACCAGCGCAGTCAGGGAAGAACTGCCGCTGTTGGGGGTCAGCAGCGTCCAACTGGAGTCAGAGTTTACGGTAACCGTGCCTACTGGGATCTGCTCCACATCGGAGGCGTTACCAGGGGCAGTTACAGCCGCAGGGAGGGTGATGTCCACTTCACCGTTGTCGTTGACGACTTCTGCGTTGATGAAGTTGAGGGCTTGGGGCTTGTCTTGGACGAGTGTGCCATCTTGCTTGATGGGGACGAGGCCACCGCGATAGATCGTCGTGAACAGACGGGGGACGACCACGTTCCAGTCAACGCTACCTGTTTGGAACTTGGCAATGGCGATGTTGATAGTATGGCTGCCAGCGGACAGCCCTGTCAGATCGACCCCGAATGACAAGATTTTGTTGTAGCTGGTGCTTGTCGAGTAGGTAGCCGTTAGGAAATTCATTCCCCCAAAGTAGTTCACCCCATCGACGAACACTGTAGGGTAGAGCCAAGTCCCACCGTTAGTCAGCGGATCTAAGCGGGCTACGAACTTGACCCCCACCACGTCGTTGGGGCCTGCAACAACCACTGTCTGTTCCAGGTCAGCGATGACCTTGAATGCAGGGCTTGCCCCACTGACGTAGGAGCTGGCATCCGTCGGGGTAGTCGTGCCTAGCGTGGATTGGGCTAGGGTGCCACCAGCACCGGAGCCGGTGATGGCCTGCACTTTGACCGTCAGCCAACTCCCGGCGTTGAAGTACGACGTTCCGCTTCCAACTTTCCATTGCACTTTGACCGTGTGCGATCCTGCGGTCAACTCAGAGAGGACTCCCTGCTGCACCATAGGAATCTGGAAATTTGCTACGTTATGGGTTGCTCTCCATGAACGATCGTCTGAGCCCACAATCTTTTCGCCAGGAAGCCCGGCGTCAATTATGACTCGGAAAATCGTGACTGTACCCGCGTTCGGAGAAAAGCAATTGAGGGCTAGCTGTAAAAGGAAATCTCCAGCAAAATCGACCTCGAATGTTCCACTAGCACCTGTTAGGTCCACAAATGATGTGCTAGCTGTTGTGACGTTTCCACCGGGCTCGAAAAGCAGAGCTTCAACGAACTCACCTGGCGCCCAGCTCCCACGATCTTGGAACTCCAACGCTGTCTCGCCACCGTTGACCACAGGGATCTTCCCCGCCTGGCTGGCGTAGCTGGACGGCGTGTCCGTCAGCGCGAGGAACGTGGAGCTGCCACCGCCACCTCCCGTCGTCTCCGTCCAGACTGCTGCCCCCGTCGTGGCGTCGAGGCACACGTACTCTTTGTCAGCAGTGACATCGGACCACCGCGACTGCACGCCATATCCCGCCGTGTTGTCGTCGTTTACCGTTGGCGCAATCGTGGCGTCCCGCTTGTTCAAAGGACCAAAAGTCAGCGCCGTGCCTGCTGCATCTCCTTCCACGGGTTGCTTTGCAGAGATCGATCCTGGTGTGTCAGTGAGAGCCGTCCAGGCGCTCGCACCACCTCCCGGAGGAGCCGCCCACGAGCCATCAGCCCGCAGAAAGTTGGTCGTACCTCCACCCAGCTTTGGGAGAAGCCCATGCTTTCCTGTGTCGGCATCGAGCGTGGTGACATCGGTTGGGGCTGCTAGCTCATCGAGCTTGATGGAGTCCCCACCCGCGCTCTTGTGAGACGAGGCATGGCTCGTTGGCGTCCTGGCGTCACTCAACCGCCCATCGTCACCTGCACATGCCTGCGCGGCACCCGTTCCCAGGGTCCTCAGAGAGCCCGTGGCAGCCGCCGCGTCCACGGCCATGGCATCGGCGCCCCCAGGCTCGTGAGAGGTCTTGTGGCCTGTGGGGGTGCGTGCATCGGACAGGCGGGCGTCGTTGCCCTCGCAGACCGTGTTGGCTGAGGAACCGTACGTAGGAGCCAAAACAGCGTCGACGTTGTCACCTGTGTTGGTGATGCCCGTGGCTCCACCAACGGTGTTTGTCTGCCCGCCAGGTCCGGCGGACTCGAGAGCTGAGATCCTGGCGCCGTAGCACCCTGCCGGAAGATTCGAGTTGTCCCCGACTTTGTTCGCAACCGCATCCAACTTGTCCCTGAGGACGTGGATGTGGGTAATCAGCATCCGGTTGCCATCCTGGGCGCCCGCGTAGGAGTCCTGCACCTGATCGGGCTGATTCGCCCCCAGGTTGTCCTGAGAAGCCGGGTAGGTGGTGATCCAGTTGCTATTGGGGAGAGGCATCCTATCCTCCGAAGGTATTGGTGCCGAATGTCGCGGTTCCGAACGTGCTCGAGGTCAGCCCACTGTCAGCCAGTGCGACAGCGTCGTAGTCGTTCTCCCCAGCACCAATTATGTCGTCACTGATCCCCACCCCAGCTAGGACGTGGGCCAGTACGGAGTTGTCAAGATCAACGTCGTACACTTTGGACAACTTGTCCAGAATCGAGTCCGTCTTCGTCAGCCGTCCGCGGATGTACCCTTCAGCAGCCTCGATGATCTTGCCATCAGCAGTTCGAATGTTGACCACAACGATCTTGTAATCGGAACCGAGGGTTGGTCTCGACAATACAAGATCGACGTATCGAGTCTCACCATCGCCATCGGGATCAGTTCCTCGAACTCCAAGAATCTCTATCTCCTGTCCAGAACTGCTGAACAGGGAGACGGTGTACTTGGTCTGATTCAGAGCATCTTCGACGATGACGTCTCTGTTGAACGTAACTCGGATCAACCTACGAGTGATGGTTCGAAGCCAGATTCTGCCGGACACCGATTCGTAAGCAGTGACGAACCAACTTGAGGCCTCAGCTGGGTCGCTTCCCGTGTCCTCAATGTGGATTTCGATCCCGTAGTACGTCCCAGCTTCCCACCCACTCGTCTTGTTGATCTTATATCGCCAGCCATCCGAGATGGCCGTACGTGTCCCGGAGTACCCAGGTTGCGGGGCATCGGCTTGCCAGACGACAACACCGCCTACGCTGATCTCGGTCTTACTTACGTCGATCCCTACGATCGGATCGTAGGCGTCAAATTGGACCGATGCCCCACGAGACAAGTCTTCGGTTCCGGCGATGGGGGAGATGTTGAGGATTGATGGGGCCATCAGTAGTCCCCTCCGATTTCCTCATCAGAAATCATGATCGCCTCGAGAATCCCCGTCACCGTGGTGCGCTCCCGGGTATCGTACAGCTTCGGCAGACCTGCCACAGTCACATCCATCTTCGTGCGCCGCATCCTCCACGTAAACTGGATCGTGTCCAAGGAACGTCCTTCACGGTCCCTGAGGACTCCACCTGGGATGTCCAGAGAGTAGTACTGGTCGAGCTTGAGCCCAAGAACCTGCAAGAAGATCTTGTCCGTGGTCGTTCCATCCGGCGGCAGCACTCCCGTGATCGTGACATCTCCTATCGGACGTGTCGGAGTGATGCTGTAGTTGGTAGGATCGAGAAGCTCCGGAATGATGGCCAACTCTCCAGTGAAGTCCACGCGGATGAGAAGCTCTTGAACGATGAAGATGCGGTCTACCTGGATGGCACTGAGATTAGACGTGTGGAAGCTGTACCGTTCTACGGTTTCCTTGTCCCCGTAGTCGACCATAGTGACTTCGACGTCAACATCTGCGTCGGCCACCATGGTCCCTGAAAGGGCATAGTCGAACCCCGCGTTACCATGATCGAGATCACGTTCATACCCAGCGTAGTCGTTGATCGATACTACGCCGGACCATCCGTTCTGTCCGCTACCGTTCTCGAAGATCGTGATCCAGGACCCAGCGTTGTACCTGATCCGAATTTTAGTGTAGATCGGATTGAGGCCGATGGGCTCTTGTGTGTGGACAGGGAACGCAGGATCAAGGATGTTGGCAATCGGTGATTGTGTGTCTTCGATCGTCGCGATGCGATCTGCACACGGGATGAACAAACCTCCGCGGGGATTGACTCCAATGTTTCCATTGTCGGGAATCGGTGCGGAGTACGTACGCTCGATGTAGGGAAACGAACTGGGATCTGGCTCGTCTTCGATGGCTGGTGCGGTCGAGTCCATGACCTCGACCCATGTTGCATGCTCCAACAGGAATGGGACGTTCTGGATCTGAACGTGATCGATCGTGTTCTCGAACACGTCGACCCACATTGCTGAGTCCAATCGGGGCGGAACGAAATTGATCTCTGAATGGGGAACGATTTCGTTCGTTAAGTCCCCCCATGTTGGCGTCAACACAACATAGGGGACAAAGAATGCTTCGATTTTTGCGTGTGGTGCCATATTAGTGTTGTGGCGTCACACCAGGCCATGGGAATGAAACCCCATCATCCCAATGGAAACAATCCAAGTATTCATCTCCGCTAAAGGCGAACCTGTCAGCTAGTCTCCTTGAGGACAGGAAACACTCTACGCGTCCTAGTATCCCGTACTGTCCATTATAGTTATTCGGATCTGTAATGACCAGACCACCAATCGCTGTGTCCTCGTAGTCCATAGACCATGTGAACGCACTTGTCTCGTTGACTCCGACAGCGTTGGTAAATTGGATCTGAGTAGCTGACAATCTAGCCGTGACTTCGAACATCCCATTGTTCGTGCCATTCGTACACCCAGACACTCTAATCTTCTTACCCACGTCGGAGTCATAGAAAGTTGCTCCAGCATCAGTGAGAGTCGCCACGGAACCGACCATAGCGATTGAGTCCCCAACGCTTTCGCCAGCCAAGGACCCACTCATGCGGGAGTTTCTTTGCCTAGAAGTCCATTCGCTGAAGCCATTCGCGGCGGTACCGTAACTAGGCTCCAATAGGTTGCTTGTGAGCTGATCCCAATAGGTATCCTTAGAGTAAAAGTCCCTAGACCGGACTGGACTTACACCGCCACCGCAGTAGACTTTTTCAATCGAAGATCTACTTTCGATCGGACTCATGATCCCAGACAACATAGCATGCTTCAGCGACAACACTGTGTCATGAATCAATATTGATAAGTTATCATCATTCCCTGCTGCATAACCGTAGCCAGCGCTATTTACTGGCAGTGGGATCGAAACCGATGTCAGAATATTGGACCAGTCAGACCCAGCTGACACATACATTCTAAGAGTTTGAGTAAATGAAGAATGGTCGTAGTCATACACGAGGCGTACACGCCAGGGATTAGCTCCTGGGGAAGCAACCTCGTAAGTAGCTCCATTGTTGAGGAACATGAATTCTGGGTTTTCCAGATACATGGCCCAGTTTAGACCAGTTTCCTGATCCGGGTATTCGGTTGATCCAGAAATGAAATTCACTGTGATGTTGGCTGCGTCAATATAGCTGCTTACTCTGTACACACCACGATTTCTATCCCCACCTCCCGTGATAATAAATGCCTTGTTCACGAAAGAAGGGTCGAACGGGCCGCTTAGATCCCTAAATTGAAAATCACCTCCGGTGATGTTCCATGATGCGCCAGATCCTGAGAAAGCAACTCCAGCTCTCCACCCATTTAATGGGTAAGCGGGTGAACTTATTGTGTAACCTAACCCGACAGATGGGGAAATCTCTAAAGGATCATTAGGATTGAAGTAGGTACACTGATTTCTAGCAGTAACTGTAATACCGACGTTGTAGACCTGATCTTCAGTCTTTCCTCCGGTTGTGGTGATCAGGTTACCAGAATGCAACGCAGACTTTAGCACTGATTGAGGAAGGTTAAATACGATATTACCGCCACCTATATGGGTAGCTGTTCCCGTTCCTGTAAGTGGTGAATCGTTGTCTAACAATTCAGTCCACCCTAAGCAGCCATACAAATACCAAGCCAAAGCCTTACCAAAAGCCGGGATTCCAGGAGAACCCATTGAGTTGGTAAACTCACCAAATTCTCTTAACCAGCGCATGGTTACAGGATCCCTTGGTTAATGATTGAAAGCCCGCACCAGGGTACGAGAAAGCCATCTGTGATCTGGAGGACGTTCCGATCTCCACCACCCATGTTCATGGGCACCATTCGTCGGATTCTTCGGCCTTGGTCCCCGTGCTCCATATTAGATGACATATTTGGATCTCGATTGGGAATAATTGGGATAGTCCAGTGACCTTTGACGTACCCAAAGATCTGATACCGTCCGTAGTAGTTATTCTCGTCAATGATGTAGGGAGTCCCGTAAAATGCCTCGATTTTCCCACCTCGACGCCAGTTCACTTGGCGTCGTTGATCTCTAGCAAAAGCGTATGTGTAGTTACTAAGGGAGTAGTCGAACAAGTATCCGTCTACCTCCCCAGCGGCAAGCCTACTGTACGTTCGTCCCCTGCTGTACGAACTGTTATACCAGCGATCTCCAACATCACGATCGGCACCGACGCTCTCCATGCCCGCACCCCCCAACACGATCAATTCATCATCAATATGTCCCGTATCGATGGGAGTGATCCTGGCAACACGCACCATGCGAATCCCACCCCAACATTGTGGGGTTGGCTGCCCAATTTGAACTTCCAGCTCTTGTCGCCAGAAAGTGACCCATTCGCAGTTGGTGTAATCCCCCTCGGCCCAATGTGTGACACGCCCACTCCACACCCCATCAAGGAAGCTCGTGGGAATCCCAATACTGTATCGATCGGGATCACTGTAAACACCAATGATCTTGTCCCCCCAATCACCGTTTGGAGCAACACGGAATCGAAGGCTGTAGTAAGGCCATCCACCGTAGTACAATTCGACAGCCCACCCAGTCGTGTGACGGGATTGGAACCGGGCGTAGTCCCCCGCAAGTGGAACTTCGAAGCCACCACCGCAGATCCACCAAGAGAGGCCGGAATTTGCTGCTGGAAACTCACCATACCCGGCACGGAAATCGATCATAATTTGTGTGGCACTGATGTACCTGATGATCTTGTACACACCACCCGTCGCGGGATTTGCGTTGTCCTTGACGATCAGATACTTCCCCACATCGGTATCTGCAAATGACGAAGCAGTGGCGTCTGTGAGAACCTCACTGGAACCTGAAAAGGAGCCATTGGTTCCCGTCTTCTCTGTGGATACCCACGAACGTCCGCCCCCGACGCTCTCCATTTGCAGAGAGAAGTCCATGATGTGGTAAAGCCACAGGGAGTAGGCTTTGCGCCACCACCGATTGTTGACAGCTGCGTTGCTGTCCGTCGTGATCTCTCGTAGCCAGCGACTGCTCATCTTGAACTCCTACCCAACTTGGGAACGACCCGCCGGGAAGGCAGACTTGGCTCCGTTCCAGGGAATCATGATACCGCCAATCGGGTGCATGAACTCACCGTTGGCCCCTAATGGGTACTGAAGGGGTAATGTCTGGTTGCAATACCAATAATTACGGATCGTCCCTCGAAGTTCCATGAATCCCGAAGTTCGGGATTCGGCAATGATGGGAATCCTGTAAGCCTGACGAGAATACGAGGACAATTTACGCCGCGAGTTAGAAACCCAGTTGTAATTGGCACTCGATGGCACATGGGGGATCATTTGATAGTAAGTAAGGGTTGTGGTGTCATCATAAGCAAGCCCCTTGACCCCATAATAAAAAGAGATGTTATGGACGTTGCTATGGTAACCAATAATTGGTAACTCATTTTGGTAAATGTAAAAGCCACCGTTGTCGTTGCCAACATTCACCCACACGGGCCTCGCATCGTACTCAGGGTAGAACGGATCGAACTCCCCCGCAGAGTAGTGCATCCAGATGGAGTAGTTGCCGTCAATCTGAAGAGCCAACACAGTAAATGTAAAGTGATCCTCATCTGCTTCAGCCCATATGATAGGACGGTGCATCCACCCCGGCATTCCTCCGGTGCCCCCGGTAGGGTACACAAGGCTCGTATAGCGGTTGTCTCCGGCGGCCCAATTGTGGGTTACGTTGTCCCAAGAAGCCCATGGAGAGGCTCTCAAACCACCGTATCCATAGTCCCAGCTGTCACACTGCATGTAGACATGAAAATCGTACCGAATCTTCCACGTCCCCGAGTAAGCTTCAGTAGCACCACTGGCGTTCTCATAGGTGATCTGAGTAGCACTGATCCTACTCGTAATCACAAATGTCCCATCATTCCCCGGTGTGGTTGCCCCCTCGATCACGATGTCCTTTCCAACGTCATGATCTTGGAACGTAGCTCCTGCATCAGTGAACGTGATCGTAGTCCCTGCCAGAGAGAAACTATCCCCAGTGCCTTGGGCATCACCAAGTCCTGCACCTGTTTTTCCACGACCTGTGAGGACTGCTACATCGGCGGTTGACGTGGGGCAGTAAGTGTCATTCGCGGCCCAAAGGCGCCAGTTGAGTCCTGTATGGCCTACTGGGAAGCCGTCGCTGTGAACACCCTGATTCTGGTAGATCTCAAGGGTGTAGACATCTCCCACAGCCCCAAGAAACTTTCGAATACGGTAGATACCGTCTCGTGCCTCGTACGGGCTCGTGAAACCTGTGAGGGTGAGGTACCAGTTCTCGTTCGATGTGCTGAAAACGTAGCTGGGAGATGTGATCTCAATGACCTTAACTGTAGTTGTCTCAGCTACGCTCCCGGAACCAGCAACATTATCCCAGGTTGAACCAATCAGATCGTGAGCTGGCCATCCGACAACTTGTGTCAGCCATTCGACCATGAGGCGGTGCATGAACCTCCCACCTTCACCGCCGGAGTAGGCAGCACAATCCATCCCAGAAATGAATCGCTGTGGCATCTTACATTGCCTCTACACGCGCACGGGCCGCTTCAGGGGACAGTACCGAGTTCCCGTAGATCTCTTCATTCGTGAAGGAGACTGCTTCCATGATGGCGCCATCCTTGGACACCATCACATCGACTCCGCCAGACTCATCATCGCCAGTGATTCCGAACTGGCACACCTCGAACCACGACCCGCCATTAGTCCAACGTGCTGGAAGCCAGTACCAGATGGTCTCAATGATCTGCCGTGCTCTGTCTTCGGGTTCCATGTTTACCCTCGCTCATACCAAACTTTTGAGTTGAACCATGGAATCAGTAGACCACCAACTGTGTGCAAATACTCTCCATTGGTGCCGACTGTAACCATCCTAGGAGTGTCTCGAGCGGTCGTCCAGAAGCGCCTCAATGTTCCCCGAAGTTCCATGAATCCAGCGGTCCTGCACTCACAGATGATTGGCACACGGTACCGCTCACGTCGGTACTCTCCCCAATGCCTCTGGGAGTCGGAAAGCCAATGCACGTCTGACGATGAGGGTACGTGCGTGAACATCGCGTACCCTGTCAGGGATGTAAGATCGTCGTCACCGAGCCACACTCCTCCAGAGTACAGGGAGCTGTCAGCTCCTAGGCCGATCAACGTCTGGTTGTCATCCCCAACGGTGGAGTTTCCTCGGTTGGAACCTGCCCACAAAACGCAGGGATTGGTGTCTGCTACTTCATCCTTGACGTCGATCTCGCCTGCATACAGGCAATGCCACGAGTAGTAGTCGTCTTCCATTCGGATCATGACTACGAATCGATCAGCATCAGCGGCTCCCCACACCCGGCAGGAGTCGTTGTTCACTAGGCTGTTGTTCCAGCTGTCGATTCCCTTGGCTGTCGTGTAGCGGCTGTCATCCCAGCTATGGGTACCAGAGTTCCAGCTCGCGAAGGGACTCATCCGGAACTCTGGGTAGTAGCTATTGGAAGATCGAACATTGATGTGGAGGTGGAAGTCGTAACCCGCCCCGTTCGTACCTACCCCCTTCAGCACCATCACGTCGCCGGAGGTAGGTACGTACGAGGCCGTAGGGCTCCACAGCTTCCACGTCAAGTTCGAGATGATCGAGGGCCAGCAGGGGAAGCCGTCTTCATGCATCCCCCGCTCTACATCCAGCTCCACGATCTTGTCGGAGATGATGCGGCCGATCCGGTAGATCCCGTTTCGGCTCGCATACCTCCCTGTGAATCCAGTGATCGTCAGGTAAGACCCGATGTCTGCAGATGTGAAGACGTAAGAGTAGGAGCCGATCGAGAACTGCTTGGGTTCGCTGTCAACGGTCTCGCCTCCCGTATCCTGGTCCACGTAGGTAGCCCAGTTGCCGGAGATGGCATCGTGGACTTCCCATCCGCAAATCTGCGTCAGCCATTCGACAAGCCAACGCGAGAACGTGCGCCCATTTTGGGAGCCCGCAGGAGCGACGAGGCGAAGACCGTTGACAAAGTGATCAGCCATTTCGGAACCCTTACGGTTTCTTCTTCTTGTTGATCGTGGTGATGACCTTCTTGGATTCGATCGTCAGAGTGAGCGCATTGGGTTTCCCGCTCATGACCAGCGGTTTCACCGGGTCGCTCTGGTGATCTTCCAAGAACGTCACGAGATCATCAGGATCGTCAAATCCTTCGATGCTGATGAAATCGTCGTTGCCGTTGACATAGGCAACGCTCATCGAGTGAAACAGCTCTTGATCAACTTTGGATGGCATCGGCTCTAACCCTTGGCTGCAGCGGCCTTAGCTTTGTCGACACCGAGCCAACCCTCGAGCTTGTGCTCCCACCAGTCGGCTCCCTTGTTCGGCAGTTTGTACTCGACGGCGAGCTTCTTGGCGAAGTCCACCGCCATCTCCATCTTCTTGGCGCCGCCTGGAGCCGCCTCTCCTTCCATCTTCAGCTTCTTGAGCGACCACTGCTCCGCGAAGCCGATCGCCTTTGTCAAAATGTCGTTGACCTTGCCGCTCTGCATCTCGAACCCGTACTTCTTCATCATCACCCGCACGAGAGCAGTGGCCATGATCCCCAGAATCAGGAAGACCAGCTCGAAGACGTTTTTGAGGCCCGTCTTCCACCAACTGAGGTCCTCAGTGGGCGCTGCAACGGGGGGAACCTTTGCCACCTCAGGTGCGGCGGTAGCGGCCACAGGGACGGCCGCATCCGTGGTCTTGGCGACCTCCGGAGCGACCACCTTCACATCGGGCTTGGCCCCCGAGTCCAGGGCCACCGCCGGTAGAGAAACCGACAGAAGTAGGGCGATCACGAGACCTCTGAAAATGGACTTCATTCCTATCTCCTCTTGCTATTGACCGTTGCCATTGATGGAAACAGGAACCGTTCTGCAGCTGTCAACTTCACTTCTGGTCACAGTCTGAAGAACGGCCCCGGTTTTCTTGTCCTTGATCTGAATCGTGTCGTCGTCGACGGTCACAACTTCGACAAGATCAGCTAACTTTTCTGGAACCCCTATCAAAAGACTCATCGTCAATCCCCTCAATATTGATGATTGGCATCCAGATTGTCAGTCCCGACGTTCAACGGCCCTTCGTGCATGTTGTTAGAAACTGACCCATCTCCTGTTTGACTTGCGGATGCAGTGTCAATAGCGGTGGCAGAAGACCCACCACCTTGATCAACGATGTTGCCGATAATTTGGTAGTAGTTGCCAAGTGTTCCTACGTAGATCTGGTCTACGGAACCACCCGAAGGTTTGCTGAGAGAGTTATTTCCGATCACAAATCTCAAGAACTTCTCAGCGAAAATGTTTGCGGCGTCTGTGGTCGTGGTTAATGTGTTTCCATTGATGGTGCAGAATTGTAGATCTGCGATGTCTACACTTCTGCCGGAGCCATAGACAGTATTGTTGTTGATCGTCACATTGCGTGCTGATGCAGACAGGTTGCAGTCAAATATGATTCCCTTAGAGGTCATACCCTGAGCACTATTACTAGAAACCACTACGGACTCTAGGACACCCCCTGTTCCACCAGAAAAACTAAAGAACACATATGAGGTTCCTGTCAGAGTGTTGCTGCAGAATGAAGATCTCCTAGCCGACAGAACACGCAGATTGAACATCGATGTCAACGCGTGATTACTCTCAAATGAATTTCCTGTGGCACTGACGTCCTGCCATATACCAGAACTATTGTCGGCGGACCCTATGGCTGCAGAAATAGCCGCTGCATCACTCTGAATGTTCTTAAAGCTGTTGTTACCAAAGCTGACGCTCAGCGCAGATATGGAATAAATCCCATGGGCGGTTAGGTTGATTCCGGACCCGCCTACCGACGTGTAGATGCCCGTGATTGTGTTATCACCAATCGTGGAGTTCTGGATCAAATCCGCTTTGATACCGAAAGCTCCAGCCCCGTACACACCACTGATCACATTTCCAGTGATAGTACTGTCAGAGAGCGTTCCAATGAGGATTCCTGCCGTGTCTGGTAACTCGAAGCCTCCGGACGGACGGCCTACCTTGTAGATCGTGTTCCCCGTAATCGAGAATTGGCTATTGTTACCACCCATGATCGCGAGCGCCATCCGACTGAGACCACCAACGGTATCTACCGTGCCCGGGTTCATATCAGAGAAAGCGTTGTTCGCGACCGTCACGTTAATTTTGGTACTGGACGATCCGAACAATAACCCAACCTTGAATGTGTTCGCATTTCCAAGGAATGCGTTGTAATCATAGAGATCGTTACCTGTGATGGTGACGTTACGATAGTATCCTGCCGCGCCTGTGTTGGCAAAATAGGCACCAACCTCACACGTATCGAACGTGTTGCCGCAGATCTTGATGCCGTCGATCATGTTGGTGAACCCGGCTCCGAGATCCAACAAGACGCCAACGGTTTTGTTGATGCCACCTGTAGCATCCCCACGAACGATGTTGTTGAGCACGGAGAAGTTCTTCAGCAGCACCTGACCAGACGTCGCGAACCGGAACGCACCAACGGCCAGCGAAGCTCCCCAGTTCACCTTGACATCACAGTTCCTGACCGTGACGTGGTTGCAATCGGTGAATACAGCGGCTGCCTGAGGGACCGAGTTCGGGTTGAGGTAGCCATCGATCGAAACGTACGAGACCCCTGCGAGCTGCACGAGAGCTGCAAACGCGTCTCCTCCGACGCAGTTGACCATCTTCAGGTTAGAGCCGCCCGTGGCCTGAACGTGGCACAGGGTGAGGATGTTGGTGAACAAGCATCGATCGAACGACACGATGCTCATCGTGATCCCCAAATGGATGTCTGTTCCATTTAGGAGCCAGGAGCTGAATTCACAGTCAACGAAGTTCAAGTTCGAACAAGACTGCGTCGGGGCTCCAGTAACCAGATCGATTATCGAAGCCGTCAGACCCACAGCTGATGTATGGAACAAGTTGCACTGAGAGAACGTGCCCGATAGCTTCCCTGAGGCCCCAGTGATCTTGATCAACGGGGTGGAAGCCATGTTGACGCTTGTGCTAGTGAAGTACACACGCACGAACGCCGAGCTGGTGGGCAGGATCGCGTTGAGACTGAAAGTCGCGTTGATGATGGTGACATCGATCATCACGAACTCGGCAGGGTTCGCCGTGTCCACCAGCAGTGCGACGTTACTCGTATCCTCCTGGATCGTGATGCCTTTGATCGCCACAGAACCAGCAGTAGCGATATGGATCGAACCACCACTCAGCTCGATGACGGTACCGCTTTCGCCCTCGATGACGACGTCCCCCACATTCGTCCAGTCGACGTTTGCTCCAAGGCTGTAGGTCCCACGCTTGATGAAGATGCGGCCACCGATCGCAGGAAGAGCGTCCAAAGCCTTCTGGATGGCGACCTCTGTGTTGCCGCTAATGTCACCAAACGAGCTGACACCATCACCGACCGTGACAGCTGCCATCCGGGCACCAGAGATGCCGCCGGATCGATCGAAGTACCTGGGGGTAGCAGGGAGGGCGACCGTCAAACCCGGCGGGACACGAGAGTCGTCCGTGCCGGAAGTGTACGGGTTCGGAACGCCCCACTTCATTTCCTGGATCTGCGCTGACAGGAAATCCACATAGTCCTTCAGGCTCTGAAGGTTCCTATCGTCACGATCAGTGATGGATGCATGACCCCTACCCAGGATGTCTCCGTGAACCTCATCTCCCTGGAAGAACATGTCGCGCCAATCCACAACATGGTCGGGGGCTACGGTGTCAACCTCGAGCCTACGGTAGCGCCCGGGGACGGTATCAACGATGAAGTTGGGAGAAGACGACGCTGTGACCTGAACGATTGCTCCTGCAACTCGAGGGGTAATCGCGGCGATCGTCAACAGACCCGTCTCGTAGTTGACCGTGGTGATCGACGACACCGATGTGCCAGTCTCATCGGTGATGTTGATCGCCTCTCCCGCTTGAAACAGCCAAGGCTCCCGAACAACGATCTGCGTCGTCGAGATGTACCGCACCATGGTGGATACGGCCTTCTCTGTCGACAGATTGGTGTTCGCAGCCCCCGTGACCTTGTTCGCCCCATCCGTAGCGAGGGCAACCAACGGGATCTTGTTCGAAGAAAGGCTAGCGATTTGGTCCCGCGTGAACCCCGTCGTGCTGATCGGAGTGATGACCTGCCAGTCCGGTGTCTTTCGGGTGGCGACGTTGGCACCGAACTCCTGCCCATCAGGTAGCGCGTCTCCCGAAATATCGTACCCCTGGTCCACGGTGGAGTCCCAGAACGCTCTGGCGTCCACGTCGGACTCGCTCTCGACGAACTCCACTTCCAGGTAGAAGGTCGTGTTGGAGCCCTCGAGCGTGACCGTCCTGCTGATGTTTAGCTGGTCCTCGTTGAAGACGTGCTGCCCATCGTACTGCATTCCAAACCCGCCACGGATGACCACGCGCCCAGGGAACTGATCCTGGTCTGGTAGCTCGATCCTGAAGCCTCGCACGATGCGAGATTGGCGATCGAGGAACCGATACTTCGTCAGGAGATTGTCCAACTCGCGTGGGAACGCGACGACCGCACTCAGATCGACCTTGTCGACCCTCTCGTTAGCGTGGAACAGCGGCAGGTCTGGCATGTGAATTCTCCCCTACTTGCTCGAAATGGTCACAACTTCGACGCCCGCGGCGCGACCACGATCGAACAGGAGCTGAAGTCGTTCGGCCCAGGTTGAGGGCAGATAAACAGGGTAATCGAACCCGTCAGTACTTGGTTTCGCTGTTACGCTACTTAGGATCACGGGAACGCCCTTCAACAAAGGCTTTTCCAAACGCAAACCTTCGGCAAACGTCAGACGTGCTGGCCCAGCTGCCAACCCAGTGTAGGCCAAGGTCACGGGCTCACCGGGGTCGAACCTGACTTCCACTCCCGCGGGATGATCGAAATCGGCCCCAGGAGAGATCGTCAGGGTCTCCGTCCCCGGATTGTTATTTGTAACGCCCTTCCGTTCAACAAGATTCGTATTGAGATCGATCTCGACGAAATATGGATACCCCGCCACGGGGAAGTCATCAGAGGATTCCAGAACGACTGAGGTTCCAGCGGCCACGAGTGCCGACGCGAGCTTGTTCCGAACGATGACTTGCTCTCGGCCGAAGTTCACCAGCGCGTAGCCACCGGTTGCAGGAAACCCAGTCGTTGCTACGACCTCGATGCTGGTGCGAAGCTCTTCGATCCTATGGATCCGTCTATCGGCCCTAAGGTCCCCGGGGAGAACCTCTTTGCGATGGTCCAACTTGATCATGCCGTAGTGGTCGTATTCCGTGGGCTCGCTCAACTCGAAGACGTCAGCCAGCAGCTCCACGGTTTCGTTGATGAGGTGCGACTTCGTGCAGGCCTCCAACAACGTCACAACCGTGCCGGAATGGTCCTCGACGATCACAATCTCTTCGTTGGCTCCCCCAGCATCGATGAGCAAGCGGAAGCCCATGGGAGCCCCACCGCCTGGGTTCGGAAGGAGGGCAATGTGAGGTGCCGACATACTGAACGTGGAATCCCCCGCCGTGAACCCAGCAGCCAAGACCATGCCAACAGCATCACGCCGAAACGTAATCCCCGTTACATCAATGTCTTCAGCTGAACCCCGTCTGCGGCCGACTGTGATGTCGAACTGCCCAGTGGTGTCGAAGAAGGTCGCATCTCGCACCTCCAGCGTCGTGCTCCCGGCCGTTTGGTCCGCCAGGAGCCCCACGGGGCCAGCCAGGTCCTCGGCGAGCGTGGTGGCCGCCTGAGAGTCCCTGGCGCGGTCGAACACGGAGGACAGGTAGGACCCCTGAAACCGGTCAGTGTTGGCTGGGGCGACCGTGGGGTCACCGATTTCCAGGTCCGTCCCAGCGTACTCATCCGAATCCAGGGCCACCGTCTCGCCCCCTGCGTGGGCGCTGACGAGCCCGCGGGTCAGGTGGAGGACATTCGGGTCCTCCACCTCAACCGTCGCCCCTACGAGGTGCGTGTTCACTGTGGCGGCTTGCAGCGTGACCTTGTTCGTTACCGGGTCGAGCGCACTCCAGGCAACCACCTCCTCAGCACCGAGCCCCCGGCTGAGGATGAAGTTTTTGGTCAGCTCTGCGGCTGCAGCTAGTGGGGCCACACTCTGGACGTAGAACTCCGTGGCTGTGGCTGGGGCTCCACCGCCCAGCAGCGTTGTGCTGAACCGATCGATGCGAGCGTACCCGATCTTTTCTTCGCTACCACCACCTGCATCGATCTTGATTACTCCGGCGGACGGGAAGGTGGCTGCATCGACTAGCTTCAGCACCTTGTCCCCTACCAATGCGGAGGTGTCCACGGTCGAAGCTGGATTCGCATCCACGGCACCGTGCAGGTAGGTGACGTCGATGAGCCGATTGACCGTGAGGTCTTCCGGAATGTAGATCTTGATCTTCCTGGCCTCGGTCTCAAAGATGTCCCAGCTGGACCCCTTCACCTGCACCTGCGCCAGCTGGACCAGGGATAGAGACCGAAGAAGAGTCACGCTGGCCGTGGTCAGCGTGTAGACGTTCGTCAGCTTGGTGTGGAGGTACAGAACCCCTGCATCAACGTCGTTGCTGTAGTACGAGACCACATCCTCCACACCACCAAGGCCGAGTTCCTTAATTCGGATCATGCCTGTGGCAGGGAAGTTGCTCGTGTCCCCGAGCGTGATGACCGTTCCACCGCCTTCTACCTTGTTGAGAGCTGACATCACAAACGTGGCCTTGGGGCCCGGGTGTGCATTCGCAGTTGCTGAACAGGTCAGCGTCTGCGTAACCGTGTTGTGGCCTGTCAGCTGCACTACCTCTTCCTGAGCCGTTCCCGGGGACAGGAGGATGGTGAAGGGGAAGTTCGCTTCGGGGAAGTCGACACTGCGCACCAGAGGGAGTGACGTGGCGCCAATCGAGATCGCAGAACGAAGATATCCACTCGCGTTCTTGGTAGCGAAAGCTGGGATGGAGGTTGCGATGCCTACGGACAGTTCGACGAGCCCGGTCTCTGGGTTTCGAAATCCGTATTCGAATGTCTGCTGCGTGAGAAGACCCTCGTCAATGATCATCGTTCCGCGCTGCGGAATGTTGGTCGGATCGACGATAAGAAATGTCTCCTCAAGAGCTACCGCTTCTTCAGCTAGGATCGTCGCGACTGTGCGCCTAGGTCCGAAGATGACTGCCAGCCAATCCTCGAACAGGTTGACGATCTGCAAGTAGTCGAGGGCTCCTCTGCGAACGACAGCCCGCCACAGGTCGTCGTTGTGGAACCCAAACTGCGGGCGCTCGAACCCGATGTTGGCCCCAACGTTGGACAGGTAGCTGCCGTCTGCCCTGTTCAGGAACAGCTGATCCCGTACCTCACGGATGGCAGACTTGACTTCAGCCATTAGATCACCGTCACAAGTGAGTTGCCATTGATGTCCGAAGGAACCGGCAGCTCGTTTTCCAAGATCACCAAATCTGAGGCTGGCTCTTGGACGATGACATTCTCGATCCCCGTTACACGCATGGCCCGTTCGGTGATTTTGGCCCGGTAGACGTTGTCACCGATCTTCAAACTCTCAACATAGGCTTCGATCTCCTGTTGAACTTCGATGCGCAGAGTGGCCTCGTCAAACCCCGTCCGGGCCGTCACTGACAACGTGACCGTGATGCGCCGAATCATCGGTGTAGTGACATGGATGGTGATGCCGCCTGCGACGATCCCCGGGTAGCTGATGCGGTCGTTTGGATCGCCGGTTACCACCTTCTGAACTTCTTGGATCAAACCTGTGTAGTAACCATAGCGTGCCAACGGAACAGAGCCCCCTGCCAGGCCCGCCCTAAGGTACTCGATCTCGCCATTGGTTCTGTTGACGACGAAATCCGATTCTTCAGTGCGTTTGGTGAAGAACCCCGTGTCGTCGTCGTACAATTCCAACGTGTTCTTGAGCAATGGAAAGTCGGATAGCTGGAAGTAGTTCTGTCCCTCTTCAGCAGCCCCAAGGTGATCGACTAGCAACACTTCAGCACCGCTGGCGTGCGCGTAAAGCGTAGCAGCGTCCAGATTCAGAATCCCTGCTCCCTTGGAGGAGTAGGTCACGTACTCAGGTTCCGCACCCTCGGGCTCAAGAAGGATGTCTCCAGAATCGGGGAACTCGGTTGAGTCGTTCACATTCAGAACGACCACCCCGATCCCATGAACCCCGTTTAGTGTGGACTGAGCCATGTTGACGAATGACGGAAGGAACCCCGTCCCATCGTCCACGTAGAGAACGTGGTTGTAGGGATCGTCAAAGTCTTCTCTGAGTTTCGCAGTCGCAACGCTTTGACCCGTCTGAGGGTCTTCGACACCAATCACCCCTGACTCGAGTGCCTGAACCGTCCCGCGAACCAGCTCTGCCAGTCTCCGCGTCAAACGGGCCCGCAGGTCAGAATCAGTTTCCAGATCACGACCACCACTGGTGGACGTCTTGTTTGTAACAAGGGCTCCTGCGAACGGAGGGGAACCCTGAAACTGTGATATGCGCCCGGCAGCTACGTTTCCGATGCGGCCAGCGACGTTCGCGCTACCGCCGATACTCCCGGACTCGTAGTTTCCATCGACAATGGTGGCTGGGTCAGTAGTCGTAAACAAGATGGGACTGTTGTTGCCTTGAGGAGGGACTTGAATCTGCTGCCCGGAACTGATCGTCTTGTCCCCGCCGCCCGTTACAGAAACGCGTTCTCCTACGGAGTGGTCGTTGACCAGGGAAGCCACTGTCAACTCGTTGGTGACGGTGTTGTTGATGGTGACTGAACAGTCTTCGACCTGAGGGGTACCCTCACCCATTCGGATCGTGAACGGGGCTGTAGGGAAGTCGGAAGTGTCGTTCAGCTTCGCCGTCTTAGGGCTGCCGGACACGAGGTCAAAGACCAACGTGTCTGTGATCAAACTCCCATTCTGAATTACGATCGACTTGGTGAAGGACGACTTGGGAGGGAGACGCACCAAATTGTAGTCAGCGGCCCGCTCGTCTAGGTCCGAATCCCTGGCTGTCTGAATCCGAAACGCATCCAGAAGCTGGACCATCTGAAAGTACTGCTCATCATCTTCGAGGGCTGCCGACTCGAGAATCGTACGGATGACCGATCCAACAGTGAAGTCTGTGAGAGTCGTGTTGGCGCGGACATGGGCGATCATGTCCGTCAAAATCTGCTCGAAGTTCCGCGGTTGGAACGCCATGACTATCTCCTCACAGAGAAGGTGATCGGGAGTTTCTCATCAGACGCGATCAGCTGCAACTTCGCATTGAAGTTGATTTTGTCACCCACGACAAAGGTTTTGATGTCAGACACATCATTGACGCGTGGGTCCTGCAGGAAAGTGATCTGAGCGTTGAGCACGAACTCCTGGAGCTTTGTCAGAGTCGGAAATTTGGTTCCGATAGGGTACTTAGCGCCGAAGGTCGGATGCGTCGGAAGCTCCCCTTGTTCCGTGGACATTTTGATCATCACAGCTTGTTGGACGTTCGCCTCGTCCTCAACGGTCATCAGATCTCCACGCTGGTTAACCCCAACGTCTGCCAACCCATCGCCTGATGAAGCATTCATCAGCATCAAATCTCTGCCGTATCGTCGCCGCAACTTCGGGAGACTTTGGTAGGCGGCATCCTCATCCAACTGCCGAGTGACCTGAGTGGACGAATCCTTTGAATTGGGATCTTTCGGAGCCAAAATCTGATCTCCGTACCCAAGCACTCCATCGGATCTCACTGCAGAAATGTAAGGGGCCCTCAGGTTGTTGATGAGCACTAACTTCTTCCAATTTGCTTCATCACCTGTCAACCGGCGGGCAATTGTTCTGATGTCTTCACCACCGAGGATCGAATGGGCGCTCGCCCCACCCGGCAGCGAGATGTTGGCTACGTTGAGTGGAGACCCGGACGTCAGGGGAGGGTTCCCTCCAGCGTCTTTGTAGGCCTTCGAGTAGTTGGCGACGGCAACATTTTTGTTCTCAGCCCAAAGGTAATCCAAGCTCAGCAGAAGGCTGGACATGTGCCACATGTCGCGCAGAGCCTTGCGAGCCAGACCGATGTTACCGAGCTGCCATGAGGTCGTGGTCCCGCTCTTGGTCTCCTCGGAAGCCAAAAGCTCGTTTGCCTCTCTGAGCTTGGCTCCCCACTCCCGAACGGTCCCTTCGGCTAGCTTGTTGAACTTCAGGGAGTTCTTTACAGCTGCGAGTCCGTTCAGAACCTCGATGCCGCCCCCAATGATAGCCCCCATGATGTTCATCGGAAGACGAGTAACGAAGCTGATCACGCTGGCAATGCTGTTCAAAGCCCTACTTAGATCCAAAGCCAATCTGTTGAAGGCTTGAAGACCTTTCGTGAGGGCAGAGAAGATGTTGATTGGATCAGCTACGGCCCGGTAGGTAGCTTTGATCTTAATCAATGAACGAACCTGGATCGTATAGGTCCACCCGAGAGGGTTCTTGGCATCACGATTGGTGACGAAGCTGATGGGCTCTACGACGTAGGCCTCGCTCTCCTTCGCGTACACCCAGATCAGTGCAGTCTTCCGGGCCAGAAACGGATCACGCTTACAATCCATGTAGAAACGAAACAGATTGCGAAGGAAGATGATGTCGTCAAATCCTGTAGCTTCCTTTCGACTCAGCCCACGCTCGTCGTTAGACAGACTTTGCAATGTAGACGGATATTGGATCGAAACTCCGGTCGATCCCTGCAAGCCTCCAAATAGTTCGGTCGAGGGGACGTTGGGCCTTAGGCCGACGGTCCCAGAGATGCGAATGTCTTTGAAGATACTGCCGTGGCTCTCTACGAACTTTCCTCCATCTTGGGTCGGGATGATCGTTGTTGCGGCGGGCTCAGAGATCTCGTACTGGGATGGTGGAGTAGGGAATTGGAACGTCGCCAAATCTGTACGTTTAGCTGGGTCTAGAGGGTACCAACTAGCGGACGCGATCTCATTCTTCTCTAGATCCCAAATGGCGAAAGAGTACACACTCGAGAGTGCATACCCTCCACCGAAGGGGGTCAACCCCTTTGTCGTACCCCAAAACTTACGATCTGGAATATTGATGGTAGGATCGGCCATGAGTGTGAGATCGGCCATTACAACTTCTCCTGCACTGCCTCTGTCGGGCAGATCAAATCAAGAGACGGCAGAGTCGGCAGCGCCAACGTAGGCAGACTTGGTGGGATCGAAATCCCGGGGATGCTCAACGTCGGAATCGGTGGCAGCGTCAAGGACGGAAGCTCCAGATTCAGTGTTGGCAGCGACGGAATAGGGATCGTTGGTAGCGCCAACGTCGGCAAACTTGGGGGGATCGAAATCCCAGGGATACTCAATGATGGCAATGGCGGAAGAGTGAGAGCTGGAAGCTCCAAGTTCAGGTTTGGCAGCTCAGGGATTGGGATCGTAGGCAAACTGAGCGTAGGTATACTAGGCGGGATCGATATTCCCGGAATATTCAGCGTAGGAAGTGGGGGCAGACAGCTCATTGTGATTTCATCTGCTGGCTGACGTACTTCACTTGCAGAGCCTCGTGTGCTGCCTTGGCTGTGACCAGAGCCCCGATCAGGGGAGTCAAAAGCCCCGTAGCAGCACCAGTTGGATCAGCGATCGTCTTGATAGCTCCAACATACGCTGTCAGCCCATTTAGGAAGGCGTCCCATGTTGCAAACAGCGTCTTCTGTGAGGCCACATAAGACGTTCCCAGCATGACCCCGTCCACTGCTAGGGGGCCCACCGTCATCGGAGCTGACGCCGAAATACCACCAGGAGCGGTAATCGAGACCTGACCCCCAATGAGTGACACCTGGGCGCCGGACTTCGACGCCAGAGCAATCTGATCGTCTTTGATCGTGACGATCGACCCGTCTTTCGCCTGCAACGTAACTCCGCCACCCTTCACCTGAACGAAAGCTGTGGGATCATCCCCAGTACGTTGGCTAAGTGTGGCGCTGTCATCGACCAAAACGAGCAGCTCCCCTTTTTCGTCCCCCTCTGTTGCACACCAAATGTTGAAGTTCGACGTCTTGACCAGGAGTTCGTACTCTTTGCCACGAATGAACGTCCTGGACGTCTCACGCTCTTTCGGCTTTCCAGATACCGGTTGATCGGGGTGAGGGAGATCGGCATCCGTAATAGGAGAGGAACTCGTACTACCAGCCCCAAGACGTGGGTTCTTGTGTTCCTTCTCGTTCCAATTCAGCTCGAACTGCGCCGTCTTGCTAAGATCGATCTGGAGATGGCCGCCCTTATCAACCAGCGTGCGTGTGTGCTTTCCATCCTTGATCTTGACTGAGGAGTTGGACTCACTCGTGTCCAGGTAGACACTGCCTTCTTTGTTGACCACTACGGTAGTGCCATTGATGCGGCGAATGAACCTAGACTTGTTCTTTTTCGGATCAAACTGCGTTAGAGACTTCCCCTTGTCCCCCTCTCCGCTAGTGGCTAGATCAAATATGTTCGACGGATGCGGCCACCAACCAATGATGAACGGATTCTCTAGGCGCCCGCCGATGAACGCCACCATGCACCACTCCCCGTCCAACTTTGAGTAGTCAATTCCGACTAAATCGTCTCTGAATTTGCTCTCGTCGATCATGGAACTGCAACCTCGAGGTAGATCTTCTTCGAAGTTGTCAATCCCAGAATGTCGACCTGGGGGGATAATTACATTGGGGATCAATATATCAGGATCTTTTCCCACGTAGTCAGAAGCCAAAACCGTACATTCGTGTCGGTACCCTCGAAAAGCTGCGCTGTTCTGGGCTGTGTAATTCGACTGATTGTCTGAGGGCTTAACCGTCAGAATGACGCCATAGAAGATGGGAGTCTTCTTGGCTTTTTCCCACTCCTCAGCGGTCAGTTGTGCGGAAGGAACGACAGTTCCGTCTGGTGAGAATTGGGTCATCAGGAACCTTTACCACCTGTGATGGGAGAACGGCCGCCCCCGCCCAGGAAACCTTCTACACCCAGTCCTAGGTCGCCTTTGAGTTCGTCCCAAGAGCGATTCTCTCCGAACCGCTCCTCCTCTGCCCTCTGGGCACGAATTTGATCGGAGACGTTGGTTGCTCCAGAAGCCAGATATCCTTTTTCATCCTCTGACCACGCGTTCTCCTTGGACGGCATGTCCGTCAGGTTTTTTAGCATTTCGTGATCGAGATTCTCTGGCCCAAATAGAATACTAGACCGAACAACAGCACTTGGATTCTTCTGGTTGAAGTAGATCGCCAACCGACTCTGGCCTCCACGGTTGTTGATCCCTCCCCACCCTTCAAGAGCTGGTAACACGTAAACCGGGAACGGATCATTCCTCTGCCCCCGACTCAACGTGAAGGCGGATGTCAAAACGGCCCCGTTGTCCTTGAGGGACCAGTTGTGGTTAGTTCCCTCTACGTAGTACGACTCCCGACGCTCGATGATGTCGAGCCGGTAGCCGATTCTGATTTCAGGGAAGGCGCGGGTAGTTATTGATCCGTTTAGATACTCCCCGTTGTGCTGGTACCAATGATCTAGGAGAAGAGCCCAGCGGATCGTTTGGAATCTGGACATGTGGTGATCGACGCCACCCTGATCAGCTTTATATTTGCTGGTAGGCCAGCGCGCATACTTGGTGGAGACAGTTTGCACTCGCAACCCATTGCGAGCAATGGAGATCGGGTTCGCTGCAGGTTGAACATCTTGTGAGAAAAATCGACTGTGTGCCCCAATCCCGATGTCAGAATACACCTCGATCAGATTTACTATGTCTTCGTCACTGCGCCCGATGCTTTCCTGGACAATATCCTGAACACCAATCGCTGCTACATCCAGGTGCTTCTGAGCAACCTCCTGCCCCTTCGTTTCCACAACGCGCCACGGATTCAGCGTGAGAATGTTGGCAACCTTCCTACCGGGTACGTTGACGTCACGAGTAAAAAGGGGAACCTTTCCATCTGCGGAAATTCCTGAGAAGGCTACAAGGCCCAGCTTTTTGCTCAATACCTCAACATTACCAGGAGGTATAATCCCCTCTACTGTTGCGAAGGGGTACTCACGCATCACGAACGCTGGAACTGTGCGAACGCCCACGCCGGAACCCACCACTCCACGACTTGATCCATCCGGCAGACCTGGATGGTTACCTTTGATCTCGTCTCCTCTACGAGAGAACTCCCCCTCAGAAAGATCGTAGGATTGATCCGAAGTCACAAGGCGAAGGTCGCAGAACAGCTCATTCACCAGCTCGTTAGACCAAGCATTCATGATGGACCACAAGGTCCCCTCAGACTGCCAAATCGAAGCGGACAAGATCGATCCATCGATCGCCCCGTGTTCAACAAAGCTGAAATCGATCATATCCAGAAGGCTGTGGCTGGACGAGTAGTACTGAGCCACTGTTGAACGGGCCCGGTTGTACCTATCGGAGGTGACCTCCTCCGCTTCCATCATGTCCTTCTTGTCGATGAGTTCGAGCATCGATGGGGCCAGAAGTCCACTCTTTCGCCCGAACTGCTTGAAGCTGCCAATAGGGTCTGAGGCTTCATCAGCCGCGCGTTGTCGTATCTGCGCTGCCTGGTCAAGAACCTCTTTCCGTTTCTCCTCGAGCTGTCCCTCACCCCACAAATGCTGATAGTCCTCATGCAGCTGCCCCATGGCCGTCTTCAAACGCTGCTTGCGACTCAGATCAATCAACAACTCATCTCGGGGATGGCAGGCTGGGATCGTGAACTGGGTGGCGAACCCCATCAAGAGAGTCCCCAAACTCATCACCACATCAGCAGGCGTTCCGTACATGGCAACGCCCTTGGTACGTAGTAGAGCCCCATTGAAGTTTTTGATCCCAGAAAAGAACTGAGCTACGAAATCCCCCCGATCGGCAATGTGGGGGTTGAAGTAGATGTTCGTCCGGTCGAACGCTTTGGTGAAGTCAGAGCACGTCACGCTGAACGAAGTCGTGGTGGCTCCCGTGCCTGTGGTTGCAATAGACCGCTCAACACGATCCACAAACCCGAAGAAGGTTCTGATGAACCCTCTTCCGTCCCCTGGATCGAAGTAGATATGAACGAAGTCATTTGGGTAGATGAAGTTGAGGTAATTCCTTCGAGGGACTAAAGAGAAAGAGGCACCACCGCCTGATTTGATTGTCTTACTGGTAGCACACTCCGTCACATCCGCAGAACAATCTATAACTCCCCCATACTGCTGATCGTCTGGGTTGCTCGTGATGTGGGAATACACCATGATCCGGCAGCGAGATTGCTGTCTGGGGACGTCGTAGATTTCTGATCCGAAAATATCAGGCATTGTGTTGACTCAGTAATGCTATGTTTCCTCGGCTGCCCCTCGTTGGCCCTTCTGCAGTTTCTTACGGGCTCCCCCTACCCGTTGGGTACGAACCGTAGGTCCGTAACCACGAGTACCTTTTTCCCAGTGTTCCTGACTCGTCTTCTTTCCGCGTCTGTATCCCTGTTCTTCCTCTAATTGCTCCTCCGTTTTCATCAAGACTTTGGACCCTATTTGACCTTCACCCCGAGCAACCTGGGCAGCATTTCCAAGAAGACGACGTGCAGCCAAACCTGGCTTTCCTTCGAGCTTGTACCGTTCTGTGATCTCTCTTTCGGCAGCTGCGACAGCCTCAATTTCCCTGACTTTCGCTCTTTGATCTTGTTCCTTACCAACTACCTGCTTGAACCCCTCAACATCAGGCATCTGAAACTGACCCAGGATTCCACCCACTCCTTGAACGCCCTTCTTCCTTTCTTTCTGGATAATATCCAGTTTCGTCTTCTCGACTCTAAGCTGATCCTTTCGGTACTGCTCCCGCTCCTCCACCGTCATTTTGCCGACGTCTTTCAGGCCAAGCGATTTCTGAACTTCTTCCAGGCGTGCCAAGAACTCTGTGTAGTTCTTCGTGGGATCACCTAGGACGTCTGTCTCTACCCAGCTGGACATCGTGGAGTACAACTCTCCCATGAGACCACCGATCTTGGGGAGCCACTCCACAAGGTACTCGAGAGCCTTCATCTGATACTTCTCAATTTTCATGAAGATATCAGCATTCTCACTCCCGAGCTTGATCCACCTTGCTTCCATCCCAGCGATGTGCTTCTGGATTCCCGCGAAGCCTTCTTTAGAAACCTTCAGGGCCTGCACCTCGAGGGGTTGGGCCTCCTCGAGGATCTTGTTGATCTTTTCCTGCTTCTCAGCGTTATCGAGGTTGCTGACCTTGATGTCCTGCAGCTTCTCTACCTGCTCGAGGGACAACCCTGACATGGTGGACATCGCCATGTTGGCTTCTTCGTTGCGCTTGTCCTTGCCGCCTGCACTGGCCACACCAAATTGGCCATAGACCTCGTTCATGACTTTCTTTAGGTTTTCAGGATCACGAATGCCCTGCTGCTGTTGCTTCAAAGCACCATAGTAGCTCGATTTGCCACCGGGCTTACCGAACCCCATGGACTGGAGAACCATCGCCTGCCCAGCTTCTCCGCCTCCTGGCTGTCGAATCATTGAATCCAGTTTGCCCATAACTTGCGCACCACGAGCACCCTGGAATCCAGATCCACCAGCTCCTAACATTGCCAGTTGCTTGGCAATAGCACCTGAGTCTACATCCCCTGCTGCTGTCGAAAATTGGGATTGAACGAGAGAACCCACACCAGAGAAGAACTCTGGAAGACGGGCCTTCTCGAGACCGGACTCCATTCCAAGGGCGATCGTCTTGGACAGATCTTTTTGGCGATCTTTGAGGTTCCCAGCACCGCCAAATTGGGCTCCTGCTTGACGCATTGTGCCCATGTAGCTGATAGCTTCTCCCGCACGACCAGGACCAAATCCTCCGGCAAGAGCAAGTTGTTGAGCTACGCCTGTGGCTCCGAGGTTTCCTGTGGCGCTAGCGACTCCTGGTGCCATCTGGGCCGTCTGTGTGGGGGAGAACCCCAACGACACACCCGAAGCTCCAGTACGTCGCATCTGGTTTAGCTGGGCTGGAGATCCCAACCCGGTCATGCCATAACGAGCTGCGCCATACTGCATGTAGGCCCCGTGGGCCTTCTGCATCCCGCCCAGCATGAACCCACCGATTTTGCTTATACCCCCAACGATACCTCCCCCCAACGCGGAACCAACCCCATAACGAGTTATTTTATGTTGGGCTAGGTTGGAATAGCCTGATCCTTCTTTAAGACCAGACAGAAATCCACCCTTTCCCCTGGCTCTTCCTCCTCCTCCGCCTCCTCCTCCACTTGCACTCCCGCCCCCCATCAACGCTATAGTGCGTTGAAGTTCATCATTAAGCTTCTTTTGTTCCTTGGCCGCCTTACGAGCACCCTCGCTTTGAGTTCTGGCAGCACGGTCAGCGGCAGCTCCGATAACCTGATATGACTTCGCAATCGTCTTCAGATCAACCTTCATCTCCTTCAGGACCTCAAGGATCGCTTCCGATCCTTTTGCAGCGCCCTTAGAAAATTTAGTGATGTCCTTCTGAGCTGTACTCAGGTCTTTTTGAAGCTGCTTTACCTGAACTTCTAGCTCAATGACGATTTTGTTGTCGTCAGGCATCAACCTCTCCCGATAAACGGAATCCCTGTCCGCTCAAGATCATACTCTTCAGCAAATCCGTCCCCTACCCCCTCAGCCCCCACCGCGGATTGCTGTCGCTGCAGACGTTTCGAAGCTTCAGCCTCTTTCTTACGTTCTTCAGGAGCAACACCCTCCAACAGATCTGGTTCCAACCCCATCGCCAGTTCCTGCTCCCACTTGTCGATCAGCGCATCTCCCGTGTTCGAATAGATGACGCGACCATCTGCTGCCCGTCTGGTCTCAACCGGATTCTTCCGGTAGTAGTCCTCCCAAAACATGACCAGCAGCTCCAACAACGTGAGCTGCTGAAGCGACTCATGGGTCCAGGGAAGGCTGTACTTGGCTTCCGCCCACTTCCGCAACACGTCCAGCAGACCCGGATTCTTGACTCTCTCCGCTGCGATCATCCGGGCTGCCTTGTCCAGGCTCAGGCACTGACCGCTGGGACCGAAAAAAGCTGTTTTCGAACTTCGCGACCTCCCCATAAATAGCCCGGAGGAGACTCGGATCGTAGATCACCTCGGGGTTGAACCACACGGGAGCTTGGATGACTGCCAGCTCGAGGTGCGCTAGCATGGAGTTCATGTTGTCAATGTGAGGCTCGACCCCGTACCCAGGCCTATCTTCGTTGTAGTGAAACCCACCGTTCAGCTGCACCTTCCGAACACCGAGTCTGGAGATCTCCATGATCGACAACTTCTTGCAGGTGAACTGACCTTCGTACGTCCTGCCGTCGATCTCAGACTTGAAGTGGAAATTCCAGGTGTGCATCGTGTTGATCGGCACCGCCGTCATCCCCGCTTGCTGAGGATGCTGCGGCTGCGTCATTTCTCGAGGAACGGGAGGCGCAGGGTTTCCGGATGGTGGTTGCCTGAACTGGTTCCCATTCGGATCATGCGGATTCATATTGATCTCCTATCTGTCGCCAGGCCTACAGTCTATGGACGTTCGTACTCGTCTGTGACCTTGATCGCCACGAAGTTGACGTTCTCGGAGACGATCCCTCGAGCGGCAACATCCCAGGTGTGTCCCGCGGTCCTCACTCCTGTGAAGAGGGCGGCCGTGTTGCGGGTGACGCCAGCATCCTCGATCGCAGCGTCGAGAGCGTTGCTGGTGATGATGTCCTCGGGCTTGGGGAAAATCCCCTGCTTCTTGAGGGAGTCGCCGATGATTCGGAAGATTTGCGCGTTAAGTGAGCATCTGTATGCTACCGGCACATGCTCACGAACCTCGAGCAGGTCGAGCACTTCGATCGGCTCGTAATCAATCGTCTCCTCTCCGCTGACCCCGGCCGCGTAGCCGACGGTCACACCGGACACCTTGAAACGGGCTCTCGCGCCGGAGAACACCTGAGGTACTCCAGCAAAGTTTGGGGTGGCTTCGGCCATAGGTCGATCCTCCTTTTAGGATTGCTTGTTCGGTTTTTCTACTTCGAGGGGGCGTACCGAAGGGTGACCGCTGTGTGTCAGCTCCAGAGTACGCCGCTGGCTGGAAAAGGCGGCATCCCAGAGGGCCCGAAGACCCCCTGGGGCGCCGCCTGGTTCCTGTGGCCTGGCGGACGACAGGATTCGATCAGCCTATCTCATGCTACAGCCCCCGTCAAGAAACAGGGACTGTAGGAAAGTCCAACGGTTACGCCGGAACGGTGTACCCCGCAACCGCGTCCCGAGCCTGCTGCAACATATCGGCGATCAGAGCCGCCCCACCGTGCCCCTGAGAGCCCGCTCCCGCATGCGGGCTGCCCACATGGAAAGCCTCTGCGATGGCTGTGATCTTGTCCTGGGTGTCCAGGTAGCCCGGCATCGTGGCTCCCACCGCCTGCATGACCTTGACCACCGCGTTGACGAAGCTGGGGCCAGGGCCGTAGGGGTTGGAATCCGAGTCGCCGAGACCCTTATCGCCTGCCAGAGCCGCCAGATCGGCGTCCACAGCCGTGAACTCCACCGCGTAGGTGTCACCCGCCGCAGGCGTCCCTGGGAGCGCCCCAGGGGCGAAGAACAGGGCATCGACGGTGTTGGAGACCACGTAGGCCGAAACGCCCGCGAGAGCGGCCGTGATGTTGCCCACGAAGGTCACCTTGCATCCGATCAGTGAGTTGACGCCCGTGAAGGCTGCCGTGTCTACCACTGACGTCGCCGTGCCACCCGTGGCCGTGAGTGCGGCAACGTCGATGAGGTCCGTCAGCAGCTGCAGCAAGTCTGCCGCCCGGTTCCCCAAGACGTAGGGCGGAACGGGGGACGACGCGATGTTAGTCGCAGCATCCTGCTTTGGCAGCAACGTCGCCTTCAGAGCGGTGAGCTGAGTGTCGAGCAGGGCCGGAATTGAGATCGCCATGTTTACTCTCCTGTCACGCAGTCTGCCGAGGCAGCTGCAAAGTGGTTTTGGCCTTTACGCAGCCTGTCTCGGCAGCTGGAGATAGATGTCGTTCAGCTGGAAGTTGATCCCCACAGCTGGGTAGATCTGGACCTTGATGGTGGCGATATCGCCGGAAACCGTGACCCGGAGCCTCTCGTAGCCTGGCACAACCTGGCCATCCTCGTTGAGACTCGTCACGATGATGTTCTCCGCGTTGGCAGCATCGAGGTAGGCCACAACCGTGTCCTTGATCGACGATGCATTGGCGGGGGTTCCCTTCACGCCCGTGAACTTGTCCTCGAGCGTGGTCCTCAGACCATAGGCGATGTATCGAACCGCATCGCGAACCGATCCCTCGCTGTAGGCCAGGTTGTCGTCCTGGACATAGGTGGTGAGATCGCGAACGAACCGGTACCCCTTCCCCTGCACGAACTCGGCGAAGAGGATGCCGTTGGCGATCAATTGGTTGGCGTCGGTTCGATCTCGAGGATCCCAGGAGTTGTCCTGCTGCAGATCGAACGTCTTGATGAACTTGTGGGTGATCGGCTCCGCGACCTCCGGGGCACCGGAACGCATACCCGCGGCGACGACTGCCAGAGACCACTCGTCCATGAGCGCCAGGCTGCCACTGACGTTGAGCACCTGCAGCTGCTGGCTCGTGATCTGGATGTCGGCGTTGTTGAGCTTGTTGCCCTCAGCGATCAGCTGAGTCTTGGTCCCCTTGAAACCAATGAGGCCACCGCACTCGTTCTTGGCGATGCCATTGGCAGTGTCGACGTGCGCCGACAGCTGCGCCGCCACCGAAGCCCAGGTCGCCGTTGATCCGAATCCCTCGTTCGCCAGGTCCTGCACGATGAGAGGGATCGCGAAGTTGTGGCGAATCTGGAGCAACTTGTCCAAAGCGCTCTGGAACGCAGTGTTGTCGCTGATGCCTCGGGCACCACCAGTGAGGTACTTGATCGAGTCACCGATCGTACCGATGGTCCCCGTCCCCGTCCACTCCGGACGGCCACCACCTGTCCCTGTACCGCCGGAAGTTGCCCGCACGGCCGTCACATACTGGCTCTTGTCATTCAGATCGGCAACCAGCTGCGCGATGTTCCGCTTGAAGTTGTTCGGCCACGGAACCGTGTAGCTGTAGGTCGGATTCGGCTGTGCCGTCACCGTGTTCCGATCGTCGAGAAGATCGACATCCGTGTTTCCAAGGTCGAAGTCGAAGCTCGACGCCATCGTGGTCTGCCGGTTGACACCACCAGGGATGGTCGCGACGTAGTTCGCGTTCGCGTTGATGGTCGCAGCGAGATCTTCCAGCGTGTCTGTGGATGCCAGCTGGATGTTCAGATCTTGAGCTGCCACCCCACCGTCCACCGCCACCGACGTACGGAAATACGTCGCCACGCCTGCCGCACCGATGAACGAACCCGTCGCCGCTGTGGCGTATCGAATCTCGTACACCGAAGTAGCGTCCGGCGTCGTGGTCCAGGCGTTGCTCACCGTCAGAACCGATGACACCCCCACCGTGTGTGAAGCGATCGTTCTGCGCTGACCCACCCCTGTACCGCTGACGATGGCGACAACCAGACCGTCTAGCTCGTTGGCCGCCACGTTGAGGGCCGCCTCCAAGGTGATCGTGGAAGCTGCCCCCGCCGCCGCAGTTCCCGTTCGGACCATGCCCGAAAGGACCTGATAGGCCTCGGTCGTTGGGGAAGTCGTAAAGGCTGACGTGACCGTCAGCTGAGTGGCCGTGTTGCTGGCGATCTTGCGGAGGTTGACCACACCTGCAAGGGTGACGGTCACGAAGTAGGAGGTGAAGGCGTTGACGCCCCACGTTGCGAGCGAATCGTCCAGCTGCGAGGCCGCGCCGCCCGTAGCGACACCAGAGGCCTGCACGATTGACGAAGCCTGGCCCACGTACTCTACCTGCAGGTGGGACTTGTCGCCGACGTCTTCGCTGGCCTGAGACCTGTCCCCCTTGGCGTTGGTCCACGCTCCACCCTGGGTGATGCCAGGCTCCCACTCGAAGGTGGTCTGGTTCCCCTCGATGCCGTATGGCTTGCTGGTGACGGTGATCATGGGGGCCAGAATCTCGATCGCGGTTGTCGCCGCTGGAATGGCGGAGAAAGCCGTAGAGACCGTGATGTCCGTGGCCGTGTTGCTGGCGATAACTCGGTCCTCGGAACCGATCCGAAGGACGTTCAACGCCAACGCATCCACGGTGAATGCAGCGCCCACAATCGGGATGACCGTGGTGGTCGCTCCAGCGTCCACTGTCCCGGTCTGCTGGCGACCGTACAGCGTCAGAGCAGCCTGGAGTGCCGCATTGGTCCTGATCCCCAAAACCCGGAATGCGCCTCCCGGAATTCTGGGATCCACGGACGGATCAAACGCTGGCGCGATGGCATCAGCCAACGCACCACTCTTGAAGTAGTCTCCTGCCAGGGCCGGATCGTCGATCGTGATGATCTCCCCGGGTGCGGCGGTTCCTCCATCCGCCTCTCCCACCAAGCCGATGATGCCAAACGAGGCAAGACCGATCTGGGCAAGAGCGTTTGCGTTGATCCGGGTGATACCACCAGCCCGGAACTGGGTGATGCCATTGAAGGTGACTGACCTCGACATGGTTCGCTCCTACCCTAGTAGTTTTTGAAGATCCGATTCCACTCTTCCATCGTCTTCTTCCCGGTGGTGTCCGCGAAGGCCTCCATACCGCCTCGCCAATGCGGTTTGAAGCTCCGCGCACTGAACCACCGTGCGAAGGGGACAGCCAGAGGAGCAGGTTTTGGATCTTGTTTCTTGGTTGGCTTCTCCGGGGCGACGACAGCCTGGGGTTTGGTTTCCGCGACCGTCTTGGTCGGTGTCGCCTCGGCACTATCTTTTTGCTTCGCCATGACGGCCTCCTTACGAAAGATCCAGAGTAGTTTCCGAAACAACTCGGCCCACACCAGAACCATCACCTACATTAGGATCATAAACCCCCAAACTCAGATTGATCCCTGTGATCACCTCGGGGGACAGATACACGTCGAACGAATTCTTGAATTCTAAGATCAGAGCACGATGATAAGCAAGTTCTGGTAAGTACTCGGGTTTAGCTACGAAATCGGTGCCACCCAGCTTGGGCTCAATGAAACCGTGTCGCTGTAAGAACTCGCGATTTATCACGAAAATCGCCTTGACCATGGCGTAGAGGAAGAGCGTGATCTCTTGGTTAGGTCCTGAGATGAGGATTTGGTAGCTCGTGCGGTACAGGGATCCCAACCGCTCGATGTGTTGATCTGGCTCAAACAACTTCGTCGGCTCACCCACAGTCCCTCGGTTGGACTCCAAGAAGAACTGCATGACAGACGTCGAGTCCGGCAGCGTTCCCCAATTGGATGAGACTTCGACCTCGACCTCGTTGCTGACAGCTCGAGGGGTGATCGCAGACACGACCCTGCGTTGACCAGCCCCCGTTCCCTCTCGGATCACTACAAGCAGCTCTTCGTCAGAATCGAACTCGAACGGATCTTCGATATTGAATGGGGGCTCCAAGGAAAAGAATACGGAGGTCGACTTGGACCGAGTGACTTGGTAGGGAGTGTCCAACGGGATCGTTGGCTCTCCCGACTTTCCTTCAGACCCACTACCTAGGATCGTCGCAGGGGACTCGAGCTTCTCTTTCCTGAACGGAGTCCCCGTGTGTTGGATGTTGGTCGCGGACTGCATCAGGTCGCCCAAGAAGGCTTGATCCTCATTCTCGTTCTTCAAAGATATTACGATCGATGGCAACTTCACAATCGAGTCGGGCCAGCTGAGGGCGATGTCTACTGTCTCGTCCCTGATGAACTGTCGAACCCCATCTACATCGGCTTGATTGAGGTTGCGGAAAAGCATCGCAACCAAGTCTCCGTCTTCCCGGAACTTGTTGATCCCCAATACCAACACGCGTTGGATTACCAGTTCGGGAAGGATGCTCATACCAAAACCCTCGCCAGAAGAGGACCGAAGACATCCTGTGCCGTCTTCTTCACGTACTCGATCACTTCTTCTCGTAAGGGGCCTGGTCCGCCGCCGCCCTTTGGCTTGAACCCAGGATGACCCCAAGCGTCAGGAGCCGTGTTCGGAGAGATGCGACGAAACGAATTGGGCTTCCCTTGCTCCTTGGCGCCACCCGTCCGAAACGGAATGTCTGTGAACGGGACCGGAGGCTTCCCGAGGCGCCCAACCTTGGCCAGGTAGGCGAACATGGCTCGACGTTGCCTATCGGACATGTCTCGAGGCCAATGCTTCTTGGCCTTCGCCATGGTTGATTCCCGGATCGAATACGGTTCGATACCGTTCTCGATGGCCGTAACCAACCAATTGGTGGCTTTGTCTTTGGCTGAGAGGGTAATCGATCCGTTGTTGGGACCGTCCATGCTGAAGCTCAGAGAGTCCTGATACCTACGACGTGTCGTTTTCAGCTTTCGCGCAGCGACGTTCTGCCACTCTTCATATGTCTGCTGCGTCAGCTGGCGCATGCCCTTCTCAACAGCCTCACCGATCTGCTTCGCCTTGTCTTCCAGGTCCACCTCGGTGTGTATTTTTATCTTGATCTGGATCACTTAGCAACCCTCCATCCGAGCACAGAAGGTTAGTTTGTCGCGCTGCCGGATTGTGGGGTCGTCGTTGACCTGAGCAACGTGGCGCTTGCGCAGCAGCACACGACCACCCAGGTCCCGATCTCTATCCCGGCGAGTAACCGGCGGCTGCCAGGCCTCCCACTCTAGGTAGGCCTTGTACTTCAGCGTGTAGGCTTTACCGATCGAAGGGCTGTTGCCCTGCCAGATGATGCGCTTGCTGCCGTCCAGGATGAAGTCTCCGGTACGATACACGACGCCATCCGCATCTTCGCACCAGATGGGAGATTCTGCGTTGTACCACAGCCGATCTTCATTCTCTTCGATGTCTGTCTTCCTGGCGGTATTCTCGCTCAGGGTGGCCGCACCTCGGATGATCACCTGGCCTTCGTCTAACGGTTGGCTCCAGGTGAAAGTAACCAAGTCTCCGTTTGAGACGATGTACCCTGGCTTGGGGGACATAATTGCGTCCCCGGGCATGATCCAACCTTCCTCCTGACGGGACGTATTCTCTGAGATATTAGTGATCAGAGCGATGATCTTTCTTGGATGCCTGTACAGATAGCCCTCACCCAAACAGTTGGGGCAACGGTACGTGGTCCTGCGCCGCGGGACATCCTTTCGCGTGATCTGACCAGCCAGAGTGTCCTCAATGTTACATGGGCAACGAATACCCGTCTCGTGGATAAGGGTTTCCCCACGATTGTCGATGAGTCCGTGATGACTGGGAAAGGCCCAATCGATCCCAAGTCCTCTGTCAGTTCCACGTCCCATGATCTACATCACGATCATATTTACGCCGCGGTAACGGCCCTTGATCTGCTTGATCTCTCTGTTGATGAACTTTGTGTAGTCCTCGATCGTAGCTGAGTAGATGCCGTAGATGGCCGAAGCCGTGTACGACACGCTCTCAGACACGCCGTCCCTCGACAGCGACTGGCTGGCGAACCCGCCTCGGAATGCCTGCCCAGCCACCGTGAGGGCATCCACGGCTGCCTTTTTGGCGATAACCTCCAGAAGGACAGGATCCACCTGACGAAGTCCAGCCATCGCATTGAAGTGCCAGAAGTTGGGCAACTCCATGGTGCCTCGGAGCCCTTCCACCCACATGAGACCGATGAACTGGAAGGCGATCGTCGTGTTGAATGGTACGAGCTGAACGAAACCGTTCCTCTCGGAGATCTCCAACCACTCCAGGGCCACATCGATGATCCTGGTTTCAGCGATCTGCCCAAACAACTCATCAATTCGAAGAAGCCCCATGTAGGGGAACAGAATGTCGATCCACTTAGCTGGCGCCCTAGTGTAGAACGTGATTGCTGGGACGATGTAGTCCCAGTCCGGCATCACATTGCCCGGCAGCACGGGGTCGGTGACCACGCGAGTAGGCTCCAGAAAGACACCAGCCAGCTTGTCGTTCTCGAGCCAATCACACGACTGGTCGATCCACCTACGGAGCATGTCGTCGGTGATCTCAGCCTTGGTGACGAACATGTCCTCCGTGACGTTGTCTGTAGGGAGTGCGGACAGGTTCCTGACCTGGATGACGATGTAGTCGCCCCCTGAGCAATCGTGACGCAACAAATAGCGTCCAGGCGCTAGCAACGACACCACAGGGCCCGCTCCCCAAGAAATCTGTCTCAGCACTGCCGGGGAACCGTTGTAGATGTACGTCAGCCTATCAAACCCCGTTTGGTGGGAACTGCTGACCTCCATGACCTCCACGCCTGTCAGCTGCGAGGGCTGGAACTTCATCGCTCTCACATCACTGGCCTGGAGATTCAACCCAAACAGGTACGTGTTCCGCAGCTGCTGCGCTGACACCAGAGAGATCGGAAAGTCAGCCGACACTCCGCTCACGTTCGTGTCTGTGACAGACGTGACTTTGATGTAGTAGTGGCCCCTTCGGATCAGGTTCAGATAGTCGGAGTCAACCACATCGTCCAGGAGATTGATCGACACCGAACCAGAAGCTGGATCAGTTGACAACCCAATTGTGATCGTAGTGGAGTGGACAACAGTGTCTCGCGACCGACGCGCTTTGAACAGCTCGACAGTCAGCTGCTCCGCTGACATGTCCCCACCGCCCACAGCCGTCCACTGAACCTGAAGAGTTCTGCGGTCCCGCTCGAACTTGCAGTACTCATCGAGGTCCAGGATGACGCTTATGCTTGTCGGTGCTCCCATCGTGGCGTCCTATGGAATCTCGAAAAGCTTATCCGAGCTGTTAGCCGGAACAGTCAGAGTCCGACGATAGTTGACAACCGGGATCACAACGTCGATCACGGACCCTTGAACGACCTCCAGAGCAAAGAATCCGGCGGAGTCGGTCTTCGCACTGACGATGTCCATCCCAATGCCACCGAAGTTGGGGGAGATACCCTGGATGGCTGGAGCCGAAACGATCCTCGCGCTTACCGCTTCTCCGATCAAGGGGTACCCGTGAAGGTTGACCAGATTCCCTGTGAGGACATTGGTCGGCAACGAGATCGTCCCAGGGGTGTACGTGCTGGACGATTCGATGTAGGCCTGACCGATGAATTGTCGGAGAGCAGGTGGTGTAAGGGCGCCGTTACTGTTCACGGCATACAGGAAGGTCCCCAACACAGCCAGATCTGGAGCCGAGAACAAGATCTCGTAAACGCCGTTTCCGTTCTCACGGAAATCCGTACCAGGCCCCACCAGCGTCTTCAGCGCAAATGTGAGATCGGTAGATTTCTTGAACGCGACGTCGATTTGATTGAAGGTGATCCCAATCCGCGGATCTCCAGTACCCACGTCGGCAGCAATGATCGGTAGCCAGGTCGGCGTTCCTTGAAGAATTTTGATGCACGACATGAGTCACTCCTAGAAGATCACAGGGTACCGATCCTCGACGATATCGTCAACGAACCCGCCGACCTTGATCTCCCCGATCTGGGGCACGTTCGTAGCGGTGTCTGCTCCGTCTTGCACGCATGTCACAAAGTACTGTTCCTCATCGACGAGTTGCGTGAATGTCGAAGTGTCCAAACCATCCACATGCGTCGGCGTGTTCAGTTGATACTCCCCAGGGCTAAACGTAGCCGAGATCTCTTCTAGCGCCACCAACAGCTGAGTCGGGGACGTCTTGAAACTGTTGTCCGACCAATCGAGGTAGAAGCCATCGCTACCGCGCCGTACTTTGATCTCAATATCAACGAGACCTATTAACGGGTCGCCGTGCTGATCTACGATCAATACGACGATCGGCTCTTTCTCGCCGGTCTTTATTCGAACGGATGAAAACGTCATGTCTCATCATCGTCGATCAACTGTCGGACTTCTTACCTGCTACCATGTCAGCTGTGATACATGGGAAATCTGATCCAGTGATCCTCTCCTTTGCTTCGTAGGCACTGTGCCTAAGTTTTGCTGCCAACGACATCACTGCGCCAACTCCCTGCTCCGCTATCCTAGACTGTGCCATCGCCCGCTTGTGTTTCTTACCGCTACGGAGATCATTCTGTGATCGCAACGCAGTTTCCAACTGTGCTGCTGAAATGATCCCATTGGCCAGCAACAGCTTTCCCAGCATCACGTCCATGCGGACATTATGCTGCTCCTGGACCGCATCCTGCAACTGTTCCTCTGAGATGACCCCCATTGCGACCAGGATGGCTCCAATCGACGACGGGTCGTCCTTTGGTAGCATCAACGGGTCCTCCTAAATACTTTGATCGCCTCGAGATCCCTCTGCACCAGCTGCAGCGTACTGTGGACCTCAGTGTTCGTTTTCGTCATCGCGAGTCCCAAGTCGTACAGCTTGTCAGCCAACTCGTCTTTTCTCTTTCTCTCTGCCAAAAACAAGATCACGAAAACTGCCACCACGATCCACGGTGCCCCCAACTTCAACAGAGCCGTTATCACGGGGCCCAAAGCTGTCTCCATCGGCCGCTTCCTTACCGCAACGAGTCAATGTAAGCATCCAGCCGAAGAATCTTCTCCAGCATTTCGCGGATCAGATCAAGCCCCTCCGCGTTGTCGGGCCTCGCAGTATCCAGGTTTTTGGAAGCATCAAACAGATCATCTGGCAACTCGATACCGTATTTCTCCTTGATCTTATTTGCCAATACCCTGAGATCGTATAGTTGTTGATCAAGTGTTCTAGCCATAGGACAGCCAACCTCGCACCTACGAAGTTCCCTGATCGTCGTCTCGATCGAGGGCAGGATTCGCAAAGCTGGAACTTCGCGCGACATCGATACTGGTTCTCCTATGGTCAAGCAGCCATGATCCCTTCAGTTGTCGAAACTACCATCCCCGTATGCTCACCTCACCTTCAACACATCCTCATGACGCCAATGCGCCGTTAGATGATGGTTGGACCAAGCCAAAAGATCCAAAGGTGACGACGTTTCTTCATCCAAATCTTTCGCCAACCCAAGCGCGTGCAAATACCGAGTGACCAATTCCGCACACATCAACCTTTTAGGAGACCGACTTAACCTCAAAGTGAATCGAGACTTGACCCAACGCTTCGCCCAACCAATGATCCCCAAAAGCCCGGCGGAACGCCAGTCGTACCTCGCCCCCAACGTCTCCGATATCAGCACCTTCAAACGATCTCCAGAATCGGGGGAACTGAACACCGCTTTGGCTTTGTTCTCTTTCTCCCAACGGGAGCGTGGCCGCAGCTCAACACCCCACGCTTCTGCTTGTAGTACCAAACTGATCCCTAATGTTGCGTCTTCGAATCCGATCCACGCATGACTCACTGGACTACGAGTGATCCAACGGATCACACCTGACATCCACTTGTTGGTAGTGGAGAATCCGATCGTAATTCCTGTGGGTCCGTGAGTGCTCATAATCTGTGATGAGACCAGTCAGCAACAGCAATGCCCACGATGACGCCGATGAGATTTGCTGCGGGATCGGCAATCCAGGCGTTAGCCCAATGCTCAATCACGCCCCCCCACGCCACTGGGTAGGCTCGCTGCAGAAAGTGCTCCGCGGTCTCCCAACCGAAGCTCAGAGGAAACCACCAGAGCAGGTGGTAGAGAACGTGAGGCTGCCATCGCGCGTGGATGGTCGATGCGATGAACGCGAAGAAGAAGAGATGGATCAGTGCCCACAGATCGATGATGTCGCTGGTCATCACACAGTCTCCGCGTAGCTCGTGCAGTAGAAAGTGGCTGTGGCGTACTGTCCACCAAACTTCACCTGCTCCGCAATCCACACCCGGATCTCCACACCGAAGCTGCTGCGTAGCTCCTTGATCGTCTGATACTTGAAAGGGAAGGTCAGCCGATCTTGGGTGAACCCGCGTGCTCCTCCCATCGCAGGGATGACCGGGTACGCTCCGTTCGCCTCCTCGATGAAGTTGTCCATCGTCTTGTAGGTCGTCGGGTAGCCAGCAGGCATCTTGTTCGGCAGGTCATCGGGGTTGTAGGCCCACGGCTGGAAGTGGATCGTTCCGTTGATCGAAATGTCCTGGCTGAACTGGACCTCGCTGTACTCGACCCAGAGCCTCTTGCCTGCCGTAGGTCCGACGATGAACAGGGAGCCGTTCTCTCGGCTGTAATCAGCCGTGACGACCTTACCGGACTGCGAAACGAAGAACGTCACTGCCCCTGTGGCGTAGTCGATGGTGAAGTCACCGCCCGCTTCTGCCCAGGGCGCTCGCTGCGTCTTCGTGGTGCCATCTACCTTGATGACGGGCAAGTAGGACGCAGCGAGCAGATCTTCGCGGTAGATCTTCCCGTGCGTCATGTCGATCCAGTTGTCGTGGCTAGAGTTGAACGTCAGCCCGTCCCCGCTGTCCGTAAGGGTTTCCCCTTCCACACGAGCGGACTGCGTGTACCACGTCGTTGGGTCACACCAGTTGTGTGTTACGAATACCAGGCCATCGCCGACCTTGCGGGGCTCCTGGCTGATGCGAAGGCGGCCTTCGTCATCCTTCTCTGGCTTTTTGGTCAGGTCCATCAGAGAGCTTCCTTCCCGTAGTGGATGTAGGCCCTCATGTTCGTCAACGTGGTGAGGTTGTCTCGGATCAAGAACTCCAGCACCTCGTCGTCCGTGATGTTCAGACTGGCGGGTTCCGGCTTCATGGAGAAGTTGACCATCAGCGAGCTGTCAGCGAATGTGAAATCGTAGGAGGGAACGAGCTGGCCAAACAGCTCGATGTTCTTCCGGAAGGTGAAGGCCCACAATACTTCCGATGTGCTGAGTTTCTTTTTTCGCAGGACCAGGCCCTGGGCCAGACCTCCCGCAATGTTGGCAAATGCATCGCTATTCCAGCCAGTGGACCCTGCCGACAAGATCAAGTTCAGTAGGCCGATGTGCCAGATCTCTTCCGCAGGAGCCTCAACTCGAAACGTATAAGGGCCGCCCGATCCAGCAGCTACTAGTTCGAAGGTGTCAAAATAGAACTTCTGACCACCCTTGAGGGCATACGTGATCTCCAACTGTGCCACGTCTGCACCAAGCGCGAAGTCGGAGATCGGAATTGTGACTTGCTGCCACACATCCAGGTCCATGTTGGGAACGTAGTCTGCAACACTCAGCTTTGCTCCAGGAGTTCCACCACCGGATGTCTTCCACTTGATGTCGAGGCGTGATCCAGAGGGGAACGCCTTGGGCTGCATCCAGAACGTCAAGTTCTGATAGGTCCCCGCAATGTCCTGGTCCGAACCGGAATCGAAGCGTGTATCCTGCCCCGCAGTTCGCACACCGCTGTCCAGTCCGTAGGTTCCATCATGCGCTGCGTAGGTCTCCGGAGTGCCCTGAAGCTCCAGTGTCCAGAGAACAGCGTCCCCGGTCCAGATGGAAGTCGTCCCACCAGGGGCCAGACCGTTGACGTTCATTTGCTCCGTGCCGATGTCCGTGCGCAGGAACTTGGACTTGCCGAGCGTGTACTGCGGCGAGCCGTAAATTGGGTTGCCGCTGGCGTCTTGTTGGTAGCCCATCAGAGCACCTTCACAGCAAACAGCGTAGCAGCCAAGAACTTGAACTTAACCGACGTTAGATCATCTCGAATAGTGATCCGAACTACATCCCCATTTGCTTGGTTAAGTACCAGACCCTGAAAAGAAAGCGCCGCACCCAGCACGTCCTTCGGCCCGGTGTTGTTGACCAGCGGCGTCCTTCCCGGCACGCGTAGGAAGTCTTCATTCTGTTTGACGACGAATACCTCCACTGGCGTGCCGCCCCTGACAACCTGCACAGAGAAGCCATTGGTCATAGCCAGGTTCGGCCCGAAGCTCAATCCGTCGAAGTTGAAGTCGTCTGCGGTAAAGGTGAGGAGCAGCTCTCGAATAGACCAGACATCATTCGTGACTGTTGGACCAATTTGGAAGTTGACTGGAGTGGTCGACCCGTCTACACGCATGTCGTGGGAGGTGCCATTCAATAGATACCGCAAAACGAATGCGGAAGGGTCAGATGGGATGTCAGACCCAACCGTCGTGACCTTCAGGTTGCCCGATACATCAGCTAGCACAGGATGGAAATTCTGGATCACTGCGCCTTCGCGTTGAGCGATGATCGCAGCCTTGACGATCTGCGCCGACCTGTCCTCCTTCACCACGTCCTCGATGCGATGGATCGAGGTCAGTATGTTGTTCCGTTGAAGGATCGTCTGCACCCTGAACTGCGTGGTCAGCGTGGCACCGTTGGTGTAGTGAACGCGGAAGTACCTGGCACACACCGGAAACT
>Ga0307376_10000610_pt1 | contig 43867 bp, 45 predicted proteins | sample TR2MG_FD_202536 | JGI IMG/M metagenome (GOLD analysis project Ga0307376, IMG submission 202536) | Soil microbial communities from Risofladan, Vaasa, Finland - TR-2 | ecosystem: Environmental > Terrestrial > Soil > Coastal area > Acid sulfate soil | place: Finland: Risofladan, Vaasa | collected...
AATATGGACGCCAAGCTTCCTTCGATATCTTGAAGCGGCATGACGAGGTCTTCCGCTCGCGGCACTCCAAGGTCTTCGACGAGGCCGAGAACCGCCTGCACACGATCAAAGCCGTCATGGTCGCCACCATCGGGGACCTGTAGTTCCGCTGATCCGCGGTTCGCGGTCCGGCGGAGTCTGGCCGCGAACTGCGAGGCGAGCTCAAGCTCGCCGGGGGAGCGCATCCCTGACGTTGCGCGCTCGCGGTATCTTCCAAGCCGTCAAGCATGGGGCGCCGCCTCGTAGAGCCATTGCGAGCACGCGCTTCAGACTACCCTGCTCCCCCTCGCTCCGAAGTCCTCGGAATCGCACAACGTCCCGCTTTCATTGTCTGTCAGCCGCGCAGCGAGGCTCGCACGGCGCTGCGATTCCTCCGGTCTTCTCCGCTACCCCCACACAGGCCGGGGCGGCATCGCATCCCAGCCCGGCGGCTACTCCGTCGACTTCCCCGGATAGATGACGGCGACACGAGAAAGGCCGAGATCCTCCAGCGCGACGGAGATGGAAGGCGTGAGGCGGGGTGCGTCGGCGCGCTTGCACTCGATGCCGACGAGCTCCGTCCCGCGGCGCAGGAGGTCTATCCCCGTGAGCCGAGCATCCCTTCGAGCAGCAGCTCCATGTTCCGCTTCACCTCAGCGAACCGCGGTCCCGGCGCCGCGAAGGAAGCGGGATCCTCGCCCTCGGGGTCGGGCGGCGGCGCCTCCCCTTCCTCCAGGATAAAGGCGCCGATCTGCTCGCTCGTGAACTCGAGGTGAAACTGGATGCCGAGGACCGAGTCGCCGTAGCGGAAGGCCTGGTTCGGCCAGGCGCGGCTCTCGGCGAGGCGGATCGCGCCCGAGGGGAGGTCCCAGGCGTCGGAGTGCCACTGGATCCCGAGGAAGCGCCCGCCCCCGCCGCCGAGAGCGCCCAAGACCGGATCGGCGGCGCCCTCATCCGTCAGCCTGATCTCCTTGAAGCCGAACTCGGGGGCGGGGCTGCGGTACACGGCGGCGCCGAGGGCGCGGCCGAGGAGCTGGCTCCCGAGACAGATGCCCAGGACGGGTTTCTCCGCGGCCAGCCAGATTTCGAGATACCGCAGCTCGGCGAGGAGCCAGGGATGGCGCGCCTCGTCGTAGGCGCTCATCGAGCCGCCGTAGACCAGGAGCGCGTCGAAGGCGGACGGGTCGGGAAAAACGCCGCCGGCCCGGGCCGGATGCCTGTGGATCTCGTCGCCGCGCCGTTCGAACAAGTCGCGATTGTTGAAAGCCAGGCGCGAGTCGGAATGGACCAGCTCGAGTATCCTCACTCCGCCCCTCAGCTCCGCTCGGGCAGGCCGAGCTGCCGGCCCATGCCGGACTTGCCGTAGACGAAGCCGTAGAGCTTGGTCCAGAACTGGGGGCCGAGTCCCATGACGACCGTGCCCCCGGCCTTCAGGCCGTCGAACCAGCGCCTGATACCGTCCGCGCCCGCGCTCGCGCTCTGGACGATGAGGTCGACATTGTCTCCGGCGACGACCTTACGGCCGGCCGGGACGTCGGGGACATGAGGGGCGCGGGCGGCCGCTCGAAAAGGAAAACGCATGCTCGGCGTCGGGCTGCGCCGAACGGAGCGCGACTGTCTCCGCCGGCGCTTCGCTCGGCTCTCGGCCGCGGCAGCACAGCACCGGGTTGCGCGCCGCGCCCACCACCGCCCGCCGGCGGGCGGGCGGGACGGCAGGGAATGGGTCGGACGTGGTCGCTTCGCGACCTGCCGTACGTCCAGCATCCCGGCCGGGGCGCGGCGCTCTCCTTTATCCTCTGTAGCACAGCACCGGATTGCGCGCCGCGCCCACCTCGTCTAAGCGCCCTATCGGGGTCGTGGTCGGGGCGGCATGGAGAAGATCGGGATGGGACTTCGCCTCCTCGGCGATCTTCAGGAGAACCTCGGCGAACTCGTCCAAGGTATCCTTGTCCTCGGTCTCGGTCGGCTCGATCATGAGGGCCTCGCTCACGATGAGGGGGAAGTAGATTGTCGGCGGATGGAAGCCGTAGTCGATGAGGCGCTTGGCCACGTCGAGGGTGTGGACGCCCTCGGCGATGTCGCCCATCGCGACGAACTCGTGCATGCAGCGCCGGGGGTACTTCACCGGGTAGGTGCCCTCGACCAGGACCTTGAGGTAATTGGCGTTGAGGACGGCGTTCTCGGCCAGGCGCCGCAGCCCGCGCGCTCCCAGCATGCGCACGTAGGTGTAGGCGCGCACGAGGACCCCGAAGTTGCCGTAGAAGGACTTCATCCTGCCGATGCTCTTGGAGGGCATGCTCATGCGGTACTTTCCGCCCTCGAGGACGGCCAGGGGACCGGGCAGGAAGTCCTTGAGCCTGGAGCCCGCGCCCACCATGCCCGCGCCGGGCCCGCCGCCGCCGTGCGGGGTGGAGAAGGTCTTGTGCAGGTTGAAGTGCATGACGTCGATGCCCGCCTCGCCCGGCTTGAAGACGCCGGTGAGGGCGTTCATGTTGGCCCCGTCGCCGTACACCAGGCCGCCGGCCTCGTGCACGAGCCGGGCGATCTCCTCGATGTTGGGATCGAAGAGGCCGAGGGTGTTCGGGTTCGTGATCATGATGCCGGCGACGGTGTCGTCGAGCGCGGCGCGGAGGGCGGCCAGGTCCACGCCTCCCTCGGCGTCCGAGGGAATGGTCACGGCCGTGAGGCCGGCCATGGTGCAGGAGGCCGGGTTGGTGCCGTGGGCCGAGTCGGGGATGAGCATCTTCCGGCGCTTGGTGTCGCCGCGCGACTGGTGCCAGGCGCGGATCATGAAGACGCCGGCGAGCTCGCCGTGCGCCCCGGCCGCGGGCTGCAGCGAAGCGGCCTCGAAGCCGCCGATTTCGCGCAACGCCTCCTGCAGGCGATGGATCAGCTCGACCGAGCCCTGCGCGAACTCTTCGTCCGCGAGGGGATGGGAGTTCCGCCACCCGGAAAGGGAGGCGGTCTGCTCGTTCACCTTGGGGTTGTACTTCATGGTGCAGGAGCCCAGCGGGTAGAAGTGCGTGTCGATCGAGTAGTTCTTCTGGGAGAGGCGCGTGAAGTGCCGCACCACGGTGAGCTCGTCCAGCTCGGGCAGGGGAAGATCGGAGCGGGCGAGGGAGGCGGGTATCGGCGCGGCGGGCACGTCGCACTCGGGCAGCGAGACGGCGATCCTGCCCGGAGAGGACAGCTCGTACACGAGGAGCTCGGGTTTCAGGTTCATTTCGCCGCCTCCTTGAGCGACTCGACGAGGAGGTCGATCTGCGCCTTCGTGTTCATCTCGGTGACGCACACGAGGAGCTCGCGGTCCCGCGAAGGATAGTAGCGCGACAGGGGAAGCCCCGGCACCACGCCGCGGCGCGAGAGCTTCTCGGCGAGGGGGCCCGCCGGGACGGGCGTGCGCACGGTGAACTCCTTGAAGAAGTTCCCGGTCTCGACCTTGAAGCCCGGAAGGGCCGCGATGCGCGACGCCGCGTAATGCGCCTTGTTCCAGCACAGCTCGGCGACGGTCCTGAGACCGGTCTTGCCCATCGCGGCGAGGTAGATGCAGGTCTGGAGCATCACGAGGCCCTGGTTGGAGCAGATGTTCGACACCGCCTTCTCGCGGCGGATGTGCTGCTCCCGCGCGGTGAGCGTGAGCACGAAGCCGCGGCGGCCTTCGTGGTCGCGGGCCTCGCCGGCGATGCGCCCGGGCAGCTTGCGCACGAGCTTGGCGGTGACGCCCATCATGCCGAGGAAGGGCCCGCCGAAGTTCATCGCGTTGCCGAGCGATTGCCCCTCGGCGGTCACAATGTCGGCGCCCAGCTCGCCGGGGCTCTTCAGGATGGCGCACATGATCGGATCGGCGTGCACTATGAAGAGGGCGCCGGCGGCGTGGGCCGCGTCCGCGGCGGCCTTGAGGTCGTGGATCTCGCCCGTGAAGTCCGGATAGGCGGCGACCAGGCAGCAGGTCGTGTCGTCCAGCTTCGCCTGGGCCGGAGCGCCCGAGTATTCCTCGATCTTCGTATCGAAGGCCGCGAAATAGGTCCGGATGACTTCTTTGTATTCGGGGTGGAGATCGGCGCTCAGGAGGATGCGGTGCCTGCCGCCTCCGTTGTTGTAGGCCATGAGCACCGCCTCGGCGAGGGCCGTGGCCCCGTCGTAGTGCGACGCGTTCACGACTTCCATGCCCAAGAGCCCCGCGGCCATGCTCTGGTACTCGAAGATCGCCTGGAGCGTGCCCTGGGACACCTCGGGCTGGTAGGGCGTGTAGGCGGTCAGGAACTCGCCGCGCGACGCGAGGGCCGGCACTACGGCCGGGATGAAGTGGTTGTACGCTCCCGCGCCGAGGAACCAGGCGCAGGTGGAGGCGCCGAGGTTCTTGGCCGCCAGAGTCTCGATCTCCCGCGAAACTTCGAGCTCCGAGAGAGGTTCGCCCAGGTCGAGCTTGGGAAAGCGCCGAGCCTCGGGAATGTCGCCGAAGAGCTCCTCGACCGAGCCGACCCCGATGCGCGCGAGCATGGCCGCGCGATCGGCGTCCGAATTGGCTACGAACGGCACGGCCTACTCCTTGCCCGCTTCTTTTTCGTAGGCGGCGGCGTCGAGAAGGCCGTCCCATTCGGACGCGTTCGAGGGCGTGAACTTGATCATCCAGCCGGCGCCGTAGGGGTCCTTGTTGATCAGGGCCGGATCGCCCTGGAGAGCGGCGTTGACCTCGGTGATCGTGCCCGACATGGGCATGTACAGGTCGCTCGCCGCCTTGACCGACTCGACGACGCCGAAGGCCTCGCCCTGCCTGAGCGCCTTGCCGACGGCCGGCAGCTCGACGAAGACGATGTCGCCCAGCGAGTCCTGGGCGTGGTCCGAGATGCCGGTCACGATGGAAGCGCCGTCCCTGCGGGCGTACTCGTGCGATGTGCGATACCGTGCGTTCTTGTCGATGGTCATCCTACTCTCCTTTTGCGGGGCGATCCCGCGGCGCCGGGATCGCTGAGGGCGTCCCGGGCCTGGGGATTCGTTGGCGTTGTGCGATAACGGCCTAGCGCCTATACGCAGGCACGTAGAGCGGCCGCTTGACGACGACCGCGTCCTTGGGATTGCCGTGGATCATTACCTTGAGCTTGGTGCCGGCCTTGACGAACTCGGGGAGGACGAAGGCGTTGGCCGCGTACTTCTTGACCGTCGGGCAGAACATGCCCGCCACGCACTGCCCTATCGGCGCTCCGGCCTCGGACCGGAGCTCGTAGCCCTCGCGGGGCACCCCGCCAGCGACCTCGATGCCGACGAGCCGGCGCTTAAGCCCCTCGACCTGGATCTTCTCGAGCGCGGGGCGGCCGACGAAGTCCTTCTCGAAGTCGCAGGCCCACTTGAAGCCGGCCTCCAGGGCGTTGATGGCGGGGCTGATCTCGTGGCCGTGCAGGGGCATGCCCGCCTCGAAGCGCAGCGAGTCGCGCGCCGCGAGGCCGATGGCCTTGGTCTCGATGCCGCGCTTCTCGCCCTCGGCCAGGAGCAGCTCCCAAAGCTCGACCGCGCGTTCGGCGGGGAAGAAGAGCTCGCCGCCGTCCTCGCCCGTGTAGCCGGTGCGGCCGAAGAGCACGGGAATTCCCCGGATCGAGATGTCGCCCGAGGTGAAGCGCGGCAGGACCGACACGGCCCCGCCCGATACCTGGTCGAGCAGTTCGAGGACGCGCGGCCCCTGGACGGCGATCATGTACGTGGCCTCGGAGTGGTCGACGACCTTCACCCCGGCGGGGGCGCGGCGCTTGAACCAGTCGTAGTCGGCCTGGCGGTTGGAAGCGTTGACGACGATCCACCAGCGGCCCGGCAGGCGGTACACGAAAAGGTCGTCGAGCACGAGACCCTGCTCGTCGAGGAGGAGGGAGTAGCGCGCGTCGCGGTCTTTCATGTCGAGGATCCTGGCGCTCACGGTGCTCGAGACGAACTCGTCCGCGCCGGGCCCCGAGACCTCGATCTGCCCCATGTGGTCGATGTCGAAAAGCCCCACCGCGCGGCGCGTCACGAGGTGTTCCTCGACCGCTCCGGTGGGATAGGAGATGGGCATATCGTAGCCCGCGAAAGGCGCCATCTTCGCGCCGTGAGCGACGTGCCAATCGTGAAGAGCTGTAGCGTTCAGGTTGGACCTCCTCGCCTGGGACCTCTGGCCAGTTCAACGCTGTTAGGCTTTTGAAAAGGCCTCGAGTATCTGTGCGTTTAAAGGGATAGTACCACGCTTGTCCGGCTCGGGCAAGGGTCTGATATATCAGTTGAATGCCAGGGGCTCGCCATATCGCAGGTCGTTCATGGCGCCCCCTGCAACCATTTCCTATCGATCCGGCAAGCCCTGCGCCTAGGAGACTTAGAAACTATTTCGTGAAAGAGGCTTGCCGATGTACACCCCTTCACCCCCCAGGTAGTCGTGGCGCTGTCCGTTGATGAGGATCTGGACGTCCTGGACGGTGGGGAAGGAGGTGGCGGTATAGACGATCTGCTTGAGCTGGCCGGCGTAGCCTTCGATGCCGTAGTGGTTGTACATGAAGGCCTCGTTGAAATTGACATAGGCGGTCGAGCCGTGCACTTCGACACCGAGGAGCTTCGTCCCCAGGGGCACGAGGGTCATGAGGTGTTCGCGCAACTCCTCCGTCGTCGGCCCCTCGAGGAGAGACTCGAGCGCGTCGGTGAGCGGGGAATCGGAGACAGCGAGGTTGCGCTTCACTTCCTGGCGCACGATGACACCGTCGTTTTCTATGCGGATGAAGTACAGCGCGGTCGGCCGAGTCCTCGTCGCGGCGATGCCGCTTCCCTGCTGGCTATTCCGGACTCCGCCTTGGGGGAGAGAGGAGGCGCCCGCTCCGGGCGTGGCAGGAGCGCCGCCGGAACTGCCGGAGGCGCCCGGCCGCCCTGCGGGCTGCGGGGCGGGCGTCGGAGTCGTTTGGGGCTGCGGCGCCTGAGTGACGGCTCCCCCACCCGGCGCGGCCGGGGCAGTCGCGCCTCCGGCTGCGGGGGAGGCGGCGCCGGAGGGCGCGGAGCCGCTCGGAGCCGTCGGCGAAGCGGCCGTCGGCGAAACGGCCGTCGGCGAAGGGGCCGGGACGGAAGGGGCCGCGGGGGGAGCGCCGGTGCCGTGCTGCGTACCCACGATATCCTGGAAATTGGTGCTGCCGATCGTCTGGCGGATCTTGCCGAGGTTTAGAAGGAATAGGAAGAGTATAACCACGAGCGCCGCCAGCACGAGAAGACAGCCGGGACTTCCGCCCCGCCCTCGCCTTCCGCCGCTCGATCGTCTGCCGCTTGCCATATCGCGTCATGATATGGATCGGCAGGACTCAGGTCAATGATTAACGGACGGGGCTATTTCGGGCGCGAAAGCGTCCTGATATCGCGCTCGGGATCGGGATCGCGGCCCGGCTCCAGCAGCGCGGCCTGGTGCGCTCCTGGGTTGTGGAACTGGACGTAGCGTCCGTGCGCGCGGAGGGCGTAGCGCCCCTCCACGGGGCGATGTCCCCCGAACCAGAGCGCGCCTTTCGCGCCCGGGCCCTTCTCTCCCGCGGTCGGCGCGCCGAGCAAGGCTTCCAGCGAACGCTCGACCGAGCCCTCTTCTGCGCCGTCGTTCGGAGTCCAGATGAGGCCGTACACCACGTCGGGCCGTCTGCGATACTCGATCACGTCGCTCGGCGCCAGAGCGAAGGCGGGCTCGCCGTGGCTCGCCACGAAGTTCGACCCGACGGCGAGCACGGGGTACTCGAGCTCGACCTGACGCAGCCGGGCTCGGAGTTCCGGGCCGTAGGCGAGATCGAACCAGGCGGTGACCATCTCGCCCTCGGCGGCGAACTTGTAGAAGGGCCGGTCTCCGCGCTCTTCGTCGTTCGAGATATTGTCGTGGTTGCCCTTGATGAAGTGGAAGAAACCCGGGAAGGCCGCCTTGGCGGCGAGGACAATGCGCAGGGAGCTCAGGGCGAGGGCCATCTCCTCGTCCATCCAGCGGTGGCCGGCGTAGCCGCCCAGGTACTCGCGCAGCGCGCGCTCCCATCGCCGCGGGGCGCCCTCCCACTCGGTGTGGAAAAGGTCGCCCAGGCAGAGCAGCGTGGCCCTGCCCTCGCCGAGCAGGCGGGCCAGGGGAGCGCCGAAAGGCGCGTCGGACGGCCCTTCCCAGGCCAAGGTTTCGGCCAGCAGCGAAGGCCGGGCGTGGATGTCGGGGAGGAGGACAGTCGGCAGGGGGGGAAGGCGGAGGAGGCCTCCCGGCTCCCCGGACGAGTCGCGGGGACGCAGCCCGGGCGCCTCGGAGCGGAGCGCGGCGTAGGCGCCCTCAATGAGGTCGCGCAACGCGGCCTTCGAGGGAAGGGAAGGCCGCGCCGCCAGGGCCGCGGCCTGCGCGAGGATACGCTCTGCGAGGATACGCTCTGCGAGGATACGCTCGGCTGGCGTGCCCGCGGGAGCGGGGGTTCCGGCCGCCGCTCCGGTTCTCGCCCGGCCGAAGAGCCTCGCCATGGCCTAATCGCTCTCCGACTCCAGCTGCGCGAGCCAGTTCTTGGCCGCGGGGTCGCCGGGGTCGATCTCCAGGGCCGTGCGGAAGAATCCGGCCGCCTCGTCCCGTCGGCCCTGTTTCAGGGCTATGGCGCCCAGGTTCGAGATGATCTTGATGTTCTCGGGCTCGACGCGAAGGGCCTTTTCGAGAGCCTTCCGCGCCTCGTGTATCTGCCCCAGCTCGACGAGGCAGATCGACAGCTCGTTGAGCGCGTCGATGCCTTCGGCTCCGAGCGCCACGGCCTTCTCGAAAGCGGCCTTGCCCTCCTCCCAAAGCCCGAGGCGGCGGTTCGCCCAGCCCACCAGGAACCAGCCGTTCCAGACCTCCGGGTGCCGTTCGAGGAACTCGGCCGCCTTCTCGAGGCCCTTCCGTTCCTCGCCCAGCCTGATGAAGTCATAGGCTTCCTTGAAGAGATTGTCGAGGTAGCCGTGCTCGCCGAGCTTCTGGGCGATCTCCCGGGCGCGGGCTTTTTTCTCCTCGTCGTCCCCTATCTTGATATAGGTCTCGAACAGCGAGGCGGCCCGTTCGAAGTTGCGCCGGCGCATGAAGAAGAAAGCGGCGTTGAAGAAAGCCGGAGCGAAGGGAGGTTCCATGGCGAGCAGGCGTTTGTAGGCGTCGAAGGCGCGCTCGTCCATCTCCTCGGCCAGAGCCTCCCGGTCCGACTCGGTGTAGGCCGCGGCCCGATCCTCCGAGAGAATGGCCAGATCGAGCAGGGGCTCGGGGGCGGCGGGGAAGAGCCCGGCGAGAGCGCGGAAAATCTCCTCCGCTATCTCCCAATCGCGCGCCTGCGCCTTGGCGATGCCCGCCTGGGAGAGTTCCACGAGGATATCGGGTTTGACCGCCTTCACGAAGCCGCGGTAGTAGTCGGCGTGCTCATGCGCGGGATTCCAGGCCAGGAGCCGCAGCATGCCGGCCACCACCGCCTCGGCCGTGAGCCGCCGCGGATCGAAGCGCTCGGACTCGACGCCGATCTCCACGGGAAGCGGGATGGAGGGATCGGGCGCGAAGGAACCTATGTCGCGGGTGAGCGCATTGGGCAGCTCGATGAACACCAGACGCTTGAGAGCGGCATCGCCGGGCCGGGACGCCTCGTCCTCCGAATCGGTGCCGCTGGAAGTATAATCCACGTGAATGACCCTCCTAGGGGATTTTGAAGCCTTCGGGAGGCTCGGCGCCCTCCGGGACGGAGGGCCGCCCGGGCTCCTCGCTCCGGCTCTGGCGCACCTGGCTCAGGAAATCGTTGACATGCATCTTGTAGGTCATGGGAATCGCGTGCTCGTCGAACTTGATCGCGATGGCGGTGAGGTCCTTCCGGCCCTCGACATCCTCGTAGCGCACGATGACGCCCTTGAGCTCGAGCGACTCCCGAGGCTCGTCCATCTCGACCTTGATCGTGCATTCCTTGCCGACGAGGAACTTCGCGATGCCGACGATGATGGCCTTGCAGCCCGAAAAGGAGAGGTCGCGCAGGATGCATTTGCGCGGCACGCCCTGGACGAAGACGAAGGTGTCCTTCGAGACGAGCCCGATCCGGCGCATCGCATCGGGAGAGAGGAGGATGCGGTCGTCCCTCCGCCGCGTCGAGTTGATGTTCGCATCGAGCACCCGCCCGAGAATCTCTATGAAATCGTCGGGGGGGCGCTGCGTGAACAGGATATTCACGAACTGCAGATCCCCGCCCGACTGGACGTACGGCGACATGCCCGCGATCCTCGCCGAAATGAAGAAACTCATGGGTTCGGGCTTGTCGGGGTTCTTGAAGCTGAAGCGCAAAGAGACGAGGTTGTTCGCCTTCTTGACCTTGTCCATGAAGGCCTGCTTGGAGCTCGCCACCACCTTCGCCCCGTCGAAGGAGGCGGAGTAGATGACGCAGGGCCATTGTTCGCCGACACACTTCAGGAAAACCCCGCGCGGATCGAGGCCCGTGGTCTTGATGATTTCCTTCGTGTAGGTGATTTCTATGCTTTTATAGAGATCGTACCATTTCCCGATCTGCTGGCTCGTGGTGATGGACATAGGCCTTCATCGATAATAGGCCATCCCCACCCTTTGGTCAACGACGGCCGGCTCGGCTACTCTTTCCAGGGGAAGATCATGCCCTTGAGGGTTCGCTTGCCGACCAGCTCGCTGTCCTCGGCGACGAGTTCGTCCCAGGGCACGGCTCGGCGCCGGGCGCCGGGGTTCCGCTCGAGCCAGTCGTACTTGTACAGCCTGAGCCGAACGGCCTCGTCCAGGGCGAGGGCGATTCCGGCCAAGCCTGGTATGAGGAAGGCCAAAAAACCCGACAGCGCCAGCGAGACGGCGTTGTACAGGGCCAGAAAAACGGAAAAGAGGGGGTTGTCGAAGAAGAGGACGAAGCTCTTGCGGATATTCTTCACGAAGCCGCCGCCCAGCCGCGAACGCAGGGGAAGGTAGTACTGGAGCGAGAGCAGAGCCGTGAGACCGAACCAGAAGAGGACTCCCGCGGCGAGGGCGCCCGCGAGGCCGCCATGGCTCAGGTAGAAGGGCAGGCCGATCGAGACGAGGAGCCACAGGACGGACAGAATCGCTCCAAGCTGCAGCCCGGGCCCGATGGAGGATTTCAGCGCCGCGGGGATATCGGTCACCTTCACCGAATGGAAGTCGGCGACCTCTTTCAAAGCGTAGACGCACGCCGACCACCATATTGCCCCTGCCGCGACGGCGAGCAGGGCGGCGGCGGCGGAAATGGGCGCCGGGGCATGAATCACCGCCGGGAAAAGCAGCCCGATCGCCGCGAGCGCGACGAAAACGACATTCTGCAGGACCAGGGTGAAGAGGTTGTCCCACCCGTCGAAGAAGGTCTTTTTAAAGAAAAAGCCTATCATATAGTGCGGTATACCGCATCCTTGACAAGATAGCAAGCATGCCCCTATGGTTGCGCTGGAGCCGCAAACGCCCCTGGAGCCGGAGCCGCAGCGATGTCGGGCTCGCGGATCGGCTCTCCGAGGTGCAGACGACTATCTTTCACATCAGAGGTACTACATTGGAAGATCAGTACCGTTTCCCGCTCGAAAATTTCATGCCCCGTGAGAAATTCGAGCGGATCAAGGAGTTTGCGCGCGACAAGGAGACGCCTTGCCTCGTCATCGACCTCGACGTCATCAGGTCCAAGTACGAGGAACTCCGCGCGCATCTGCCCTTCGCCAAGATCTACTATGCGGTCAAGGCCAATCCCAACGACGAAGTGGTCGCGCTCCTGCGCGATCTCGGCTCCAACTTCGACGTTGCGACCCGGTGGGAACTCGACCAGCTCCTCCGCCTGGGGGTGAGTCCCGACCGCATGAGCTTCGGCAATACCATAAAAAAAGAACGGGACATCGCCTATTTCTACGAGAAGGGCGTACGGCTCTTCGTCACCGATTCCATGACCGACGTCGACAAGATCTCGCGGGCCGCCCCCGGCTCCAAGGTGTTCTTCCGCCTCCTCACCGAAGGCCTGGGCGCCGACTGGCCCCTTTCCAAGAAGTTCGGATCCCACCCCGATCTTGCCCGACAGCTCATCAAGACGGCGATCCGCTTCGGCCTCCAGCCCTACGGCATCTCCTTCCACCCCGGTTCCCAGCAGCGCGACGTGGGCGCCTGGTCCTCGGCCCTCACCTCGGTGGGCCAGCTCTTCAGCTGGGCCAAGGAGGAGCTCCACGCCGACCTCAAGATGATCAACATGGGTGGCGGCTTCCCCGCGAACTATGTCGAGCCGACCGACTCGATCGGGCAGTACGCCGAGGACATCCACCGCTTCCTCGACTACAGCTTCTCGGACGGCTGGCCGGAGGAGATCATCATCGAACCGGGCCGGTCCATGGCCGGCGACTCCGGCGTCATCGTCGCCGAAGTCGTCAACATCGCCAAGAAATCGGTGCACGAACGCTACCCCTGGGTCTTCCTCGACATCGGCAAGTTCGGAGGCCTCATCGAGACCCTCGACGAAGCCATCAAGTATCCGATCTACTTCGAGGGTTCGGGGAAGCCGGTCGAGATCATCATCGCCGGACCCACCTGCGACTCGATGGATATCCTGTACGAGAAATGGACCTACACGATGCCCGACAAGACCAAGATCGGCGAGCGCGTGTACATCCTCACCACCGGCGCCTACACGCAGAGCTATTCCTCGGTCTACTTCAACGGCTTCCCGCCGCTCAAGTCGTACATCCTCAAATAGGCGTGGCGGGGCTGTGCCGAAAGGTACGGCCCCGCATTCAAAAGCTCCCGCGCCGTTCCCGATTATCCTCATTGCGCCTAGCGAACGGGGTCGGTCCAGGAAGTCACGAGGAGGAGCCGATAGCCCATGTCGTTGAGGAGCAGCCGGATCCTCCGCGCCTCGGCAGGCTGCAGATCGGGGAAGACCACGCGGTAGTGCCCCTGGACCTTCTCGATCGAGGGCGAGAGCCCCGAGTTCCGCAGCCTAGTCACCGTGTCCCCGGCGTTGGCCTCGGAGGCATAGGAGGCGACCTGGATGCGGACGTGCTCGACGCCGCCCGTGACGGAGGCGCCTCCCGGACTCCCGTACGCGAAGCCGCCTGCGGCAGCGCCCGTTGAGCCGGTGTCAGGCGGCGGCGGCCGTCCGTCCATGCCCCCGCCCTTCCAGGCGAGCGCCTCCTCGGGAGGGATAATGGAGCAGGAGACGCGAGCCGTCCCGGTGGGGATCATGCCGATGAGGCGGGCCGCCGCCTTGGAGAGGTCGATCACCCGCCCCCGAGCGAAGGGGCCTCGATCGTCGATGCGCACGACCACGCTTGAGCCGTTGTCGAGATTCCGGACGAGGACGAGGGTGCCGAAGGGCAGGCTGCGATGAGCGGCGGTGAGCTTGTTCGGGTCGTAGATCTCGCCGCTGGAGGTGACGCGGCCCGCGAACTCGGGGCCGTACCAGCTGGCCGTGCCCGAGAAGCTGCCTGAGTCGGCCGGGGCAGTCGGGGCAGTCGGGGGCGCGCCTCCCGGGTCGCCGCCCCGCCATCCGGCCGACTGCGCCGCCGCGCCGCCGACCGCGGCGAGCGCGGCCGCGAGGGCCAGGGCTCGCCCGAGCGTCCCCCGCCGCGATCGACGCGTTGGGCGAAACGAAGAGCGTCCGGACATTTCCTAGCGTCCGGCGTCCTCGAGGGCGACGGCCGCGGCCGCGATCTCGCGGTAGAGCTCGGCGATGCCGCCCTCCTCGACGCTCGAGAAGGCCACGCGCAGGTAGCGGTCCTGCATGGAGATGGTGCCGATGCCGCGCTCCTCGAGCAGCTTCACGCGCAGCGCCTCGGCCGAGATGCCGCGGCACTCGAAGCTCATGAAGTAGCCCGAATTGAAGGGCAAAGCCCGGAGGCTGGCCGGCATGCCGCCCGAAGAGACGGCTTTCTTGGCCTCGCGGAAGCGCCCCTCGAGCAGCTCGCGATAGCGCCGCTTCTGGGCCTCGTAGCCTGGAGAGTCGAGGGCCTTGAGGAAGATGTTCTGCGCCGGGGCGGACGAACTCGATACCGAGGAGCGAACCACGCCCATAAGCTTCTTGACGAGGGCCTCCTGCCGCGCTTCGGACAGGTCCTTGCCGGCGAAGGTGACGAAACCCAGCCGAAAACCCCAGACATAGTCCTCTTTCGTGGGGCCGTCGGCCTTGACCGTGAGAATCCGCGGATGGGCGTCGGTCAGGCGGGCGAAGATCGACTCGCCCAAAAGATTCCGCTCGTACTGCAGGCCGAAGTAGGCGTCGTCGGCGATGACGAGGATGTCCGTGCCCTTCTCGGCCTCGGCCACCAGGGCTGAGACGATGGCCTCGGCCTCGGTCTCGGTGGGCGAATACCCCGTGGGATTGTTGGGAAAGTTGAGGATGCACACCGCCTTCCCGCGCTTGGCCCCCGCCTCGGCCAGGCGCTCGGCCATACCCGCGACATTGAAACCCAAAGCTCCGCCCGCGCCCCCGGCGGCAAAGACCGGGAAGGTCAGGCCCGTCGCCTGCTTGCGCTCCTCGACGATGAGACGGTAGTTAGGCCAATGCAGGTCGGGCAGCACGACAGCGTCGCCCTCGTCGAGAAAAAGATCGGCGAGATAGGATACGGCCGCGGTGAGCCCCGGCACCACGACGGGCAGGGAGTAGGACCGGGAGGCGAGCGAGGGATTCTTGCGGGCGAGTTCGAGCTTCCATCGTTGCCTGAGCTCGGCCACGCCGCCGGTGGAGGCATAGGCGACGGCCTCCGAGGCCGACAGTCCCGGCAGCGCGGCGCGCACCGCGTCCAGAATCATGGGCTCTCCCCCCTCGTAGGCCATGCCGATCGTAGCGTTGAAACGCTTCGCCTTGACTCCCGCTTCGGCGCTCTGCGTGAGAATGCCCTTGGGGAAGTACATGCGTCTTCCCAAGCCAGAAAGCAGCCGCCCCGCGGCGCTGCCGTCCAAAACCTTGTTCGCCTCTTCGGCCAATGCGTTCATGTGTCCCTCTCCCTTTCCGTGCGGCAACGGTAAACGCCGAATAAAGTACTGTCAAGCCGCGGAGCCGGTTCCGCCGGCGCTGGACGCAAGCGCCGCGCTGACAGTATACAGGTCCATCATGATACACAGCTTCGAAGACAGGATTCCCCGCGTGCACCGCTCGGCCTACGTCGCTTGGAACGCGGAGGTCGTGGGCGAGGTAGAACTCGGCGAGGATAGTTCAGTCTGGTATGCGGCCGTGCTCCGCGGCGATGTCGCGGGGATACGCATAGGCAAATCGAGCAACGTCCAGGACGGCTGCGTGATCCACGTCGATCGCGACGTCCCCTGCGTCGTCGGCGAGGGCGTCACCCTGGGGCACCGCGCCGTCCTCCACGGCTGCACCGTGGGGGACTGGGCCATGGTAGGCATGGGCGCCGTGATCCTCAACGGGGCGGTCATCGGCGCCGGGAGCATAGTCGGAGCGGCCGCCCTCGTCACGCAGGGCAAGACATTCCCGCCGCGCTCGCTCATCATGGGCAGCCCGGCGCGCTTCGTCCGCGAGCTTCGGGAAGAGGAGGTCGCCGATCTTCGCGAGCATGCTCTCGCCTATGTCGAGTTGGCTCGCCGCGCGGGAAGCCTCACGAAAATCGTCGAACCGCCAAGCCGGTCCTAGCCTACCCGAAGGCGAAGGCCGGCGAATGCTCCGCCTTAACCTTCAACTATCAACAGTCTTCATGACACTACCGATACATTTAGGGGGAGCTTCCCGCCGTCACCGACACACCTAGGCCCTCCCCAAGGAGCGAGATCGTGAGGCAATTCACCATCAAGTCGGAATCCGCGGCCGATCGCGACCCTTCCATTCTCGAACTCATCGGCGAAACCGAAGGGGGCTATCTCGTGCGCATCGTCCATCGGCACGAGGACTGGGAGGACGTGCAGGAAGATTTTCTGAGCCACGAACTCTTCGATACTTGCCTTCGCACGGGATACATCGCCGAGTTGTCGGCCTAGAAAGCTTTCTCGCCGCGGCAGCCGAGCCGACGTCCGGAAAGGGCCGCGCGTCGCGGCAGTCTAAGGAGCGGCCTGTCCGGCTGCGCTCCGCGCCGAAGCCTCGACACGGACCGCCGCGGCGGCGATTTCAAGCCGGTTCCGCGCCCTCGCCGCGGCCTGGGCCGAGGCGTCCAGGCGCCAGCGCAGGGTCTCGGAAGCGAGGCGCGCGTTGGCCCGCTCGAGGGCGCGAGTCGCGCGATCCTTGTCGATCTCCTCGTCCCACTCGGCCGCGTCGACGAAGATGTCGAGCCGCCCCTTCTTCACCCTCGCGAAGCCTTCGGTCAGGGCCGCTTTCCTGGTCAGCCCATCCGTTCGGAGCCGCAGGAGCCCTATGCGCACCGGCATGACGCAGGCTTCGTGCATATCGAGAATCTCGATCTCGCCGTCGTGAGTCACGAAGGCCGCCGACTCGGCCTGCCCCACGTACAACCGTCGATGAGGGGTCAGTATTTCGCAGTGGAATTTCGCCATACAGCGCCTTACTGGTTCTTCGCCCGCTCGCGAACTTCGTCGATAGTCCCGGCCATGTAGAAGGCCTGCTCGGGAATGTCGTCGCAATGGCCTTCGATGATCTCCTTGAAGCCCTTCACCGTGTCGGCGAGCGCGACGTAGCGGCCCGGTATGCCGGTGAACTGCTCGGCGACGTGGAAAGGCTGGGAGAAAAACCGCTCGATCTTGCGCGCCCGGTAGACGGTGAGCTTGTCCTCCGGGCCGAGCTCGTCCATGCCCAGGATGGCGATGATGTCCTGGAGCTCCTGGTAGCGCTGCAGGATTTCCTGGACCTTGCGCGCCACGGCGTTGTGCTCCTCGCCCACGACGCGCGGGTCGAGGATGCGCGACGAGGAGGCGAGCGGATCGACCGCCGGATAGATGCCTTTCTCGACGATGCGCCGCGAGAGGACCGTGGTCGCGTCGAGGTGGGTGAAGGTGGTCGCCGGAGCGGGGTCGGTGAGGTCGTCGGCCGGCACGTAGACGGCCTGGACCGAAGTGATCGAGCCCTTGCGAGTGGACGTTATGCGCTCCTGGAGCGCGCCCAGCTCGTTGGCGAGGGTGGGCTGGTAGCCGACCGCGCTGGGAATGCGCCCCAGGAGGGCCGAGACCTCGCTGCCCGCCTGGATGAAGCGGAAAATGTTGTCGATGAAGAGGAGGACGTCCTGGCCCAGCCCGTCGCGGAACTCCTCGGCCATGGTGAGCCCGGAGAGGGCGACGCGCATGCGCGCCCCGGGCGGCTCGTTCATCTGCCCGAACACCAGGGCGGTGTTCTTGATGACCCCGGATTCGTTCATCTCGTGCCAGAGATCGTTGCCCTCGCGACTCCGCTCGCCGACGCCGGCGAAGACCGAATAGCCGGAGTGCTCGGCCGCGATGTTGCGGATGAGCTCCATGATGATGACCGTCTTCCCGACGCCCGCGCCGCCGAAGAGGCCTATCTTGCCGCCTTTGGCGTAGGGGGCTATGAGGTCGATGACCTTGATTCCCGTCTCGAGGATCTCGGTGCTCGTGCGTTGATCCTCGAGCGTCGGCGCGTCGCGGTGGATCGGCGATAGCCGCGCGGTGACCGGGGGGCCGCCGTCGATCGGCCGGCCGGCCAGGTCGAACATGCGGCCGAGCACTTCCTTGCCCACCGGCACGGACAGGGGCGCTCCCGTGCCCCGCGCCTTGAGGCCGCGGGCCAGGCCCTCCGTCGCTTCCATGGCGATGCAGCGGGCGATGCCGTCGCCCATGTGCAGAAGGCACTCGGCGAGAACCTTCCCGCCGTCCTGCCTATCGATCTCGACGGCATCGAGGATGGCCGGCATGGCTCCCCCTTCGAACCGCATATCGAGGATGGGCCCCGTCACCCGTACGACTGTTCCGATGCACTCGGCCATATATACCCCTTAATCTTCCAGGGCGGCGGCCCCGGCGACGATCTCCGACACTTCGCTCGTGATCGCGGCCTGGCGCGCCCGGTTGTAGACAAGCTGGAGCCGAGCGAGCATATCGTCGGCGTTCTTCGATGCTGAGTCCATGGCGGTCATGCGCGCGGCCTGCTCGCTCGCGAAGGCTTGCACGAGGGCGCCGTAGACGATTCCCTTGAGATAATGCGGGACGAGAACGTCGAAAAGCGCCTCTTCGTCCGGTTCGTAACTGTAGACGGTGTCCTCGGGCGAGCGCTTCGCCGGCGCGGAGATGGCCTCGACGTCGAGGGGGAGCAGCGTGATCATCTCGGGCTCGAGCTTGACCGTGGAATGCATGCGCGTGAAGATCACGCGGAAGTCGTCGATCCCGCCGGAGATGAACTGCGACACGGCGAAGGCCGCGATCTCGCTCGCCTCGTAGAAGGTCGGCTCCTTGGTGGAGACGGCGAAATCCTCCATCAGGCGGTAGTCCTTCTCGATGAAATAGCGCTTGCCCACGGCTCCGAGCAGGAGGAGGATGGAGCCCCGGGGGCAATTCTCCTCCGCGAAGCGGATGACGGAATGGTTGTAGCCTCCGGCGAGTCCCTTGTCGGCCGTGATGACGAGGGTGGCCACGTGCCGGTCGGCCTTGCGCTCGCGCCGGTCGAACCACTTCTGGCCGTTGCCGCCGGCATGGGCCTCGATCTCGCGGATGGCCCCGCGGACGGCCTCGAAGTAGGGAAGCGTCTCGTCCAGGCGGCGCCGCGCCTTGCGCAGTTTCGCGGTCGAGATGAGCTTCATCGCGCTCGTCACCTGCAGGGACTGGCGGACGCTCTTCATCCGGTTTCGGATGTCGCGCATCGTCTCCACGTCAGCCGGCCTTCTGGTGGCTTCTGAACTCGTCCAGCGCCTCGCGGAGCTCCTTCTCGGCGTCGGCGCCGAGCTCCCCGGTCTTCTGCAGGCCGTCGAGGAGGGCTTGGTGCCTGTACCTGAGGCTCTGCATGAGCTGATCCAGGCCGGAGCGGATGTCTTCCACCTTGACCTCCGAGAGGAAGCCGTTGATCGCCGCGTAGAGCACGGCTATCTCCTGGGCCAGGGGCATGGGCGCGTACTGCGGCTGCTTCAGCACCTCCACCAGGCGTTTGCCGTGCGCCAGGCGCTCCTGCGTCGCCTTGTCGAGGTCCGAGCCGAACTGCGCGAACACGGCGAGCTCGCGGTACTGGGCGAGGTCCAGCCTGAGGCGGCCCGCGATCTTGCGGATGGCCTTGGACTGGGCGGCGCCGCCGACTCGCGAGACGGACAGACCGACATCGACGGCCGGCCGCACGCCCGAGAAGAAGAGCTCGCTCTGGAGGAAGATCTGGCCGTCGGTGATCGAAATGACGTTAGTCGGAATGTAGGCGGAGATGTCGCCGCCCTGGGTCTCGACGATGGGCAGGGCCGTGATCGAGCCGCCGCCGTTCTCGGGCGACAGGCGCGCCGCGCGCTCGAGGAGCCGCGAGTGGAGGTAGAAGACGTCGCCGGGATAGGCCTCGCGCCCCGGCGGCCTCCGGAGAAGCAGGGACAGGGCGCGGTAGGCCACGGCGTGCTTGGACAGGTCGTCGTACACCACGAGCACGTCCTTGCCTTGATCCATGAAAAACTCCGCGATGGAGCAGGCGGCGTAGGGGGTGAGATACTGGAGGGCCGCGCTGTCGGCGGCGGTGGCCGCCACGACGATGGTGTACGAGAGGGCGTCGTAGCGCCGGAGCGTCTCGACTATCTGCGCGACGGTGGAGGCCTTCTGGCCGATCGCCGCGTAGACGCAGAGCACCCCCTGGCCCTTCTGGTTGATGATGGTGTCGATCGCCACCGCGGTCTTGCCGGTCTGTCGGTCGCCGATGATGAGCTCGCGCTGCCCGCGGCCGATGGGGACCATGGCGTCCAGCGCGAGGATGCCGGTCTGCAGGGGAACGGAGACGCCCTTGCGCGCGATGACCGAGGGGGCGCGGCGCTCGATGAGCATCAGGCGCTCGCTCTTCACGGGGCCGGCGCCGTCCAGGGGGACGCCCAGCGGGTCCACGACGCGGCCGATGAAGTCCGGACCGGCGGGAACCTCGGCGACACGGCCGGTGCGCCGGACGGTCTCGCCTTCGCGGACCTTGTCCTGGCCGGAGAAGAGCACGCAGCCGACGTCGTCCTCGTCCAGGTTGAGGGCCATGCCGACTCCGCCCGTCTCGAACTCGAGCAGCTCGCCGTACGAGCATGAGTCGAGGCCGTAGACGCGGGCGATGCCGTCGCCCGCCTGCACGACGGTGCCGACCTCATCGCGCTCGAGCCGGTCTTCGGCCGCCGCGAGCCGCTCGCGGAGTATGCCGGTCACTTCATCAGGTCGTTGGGGCATGTAGGTCATCCTTCCCTTCGCCCGTCCCCCGGGGACCGGACCCCAGAGGAAGGACCAGTCGCCTCTTGAGCCGCTCGAGGCGGCCGGCGATGGAGTAGTCTATTCGGACCGAGCCCGAACGCAGGCGGTAGCCGGCGATGAGCTCGGGCAGTATGCGTACGGTGGAGACGGTGGCGCGGGCGCCCGTGGATCTGGACCAGGCCTCGCTTATCCTTCCGATCGTGGCGGAGTCGGGTTCGCGCGCGGCCTCGACGAGGAGGCGGGCCACGCCCTCTTCCTCGTCGACGATGCGCCTGAACACGGCGGCGAGGGCGGGAATGAGGGAGCAGCGCTCCTTGTCGACCAGGAGGCCGCAGAATCGCGAGAACACCTCGTCTTTTTCGCCTAACGCGCTCGAAAGGAAGTCCTTCTTGGACGGCTTGGGAATGGCGGGATCGAGGAGGTAGTCGCCCACCCGCTTTTCCTCCGCCAAGGCCCGCGTTATGCCGTCGAGGGCGTCGGCGTAGGCCTTTCGCCGCTCGGGGCTACTGGCGGCGATGGAAAGCGCGCGGGCCCAGGCTCTGCGCCGGTCAGGCACGACCTGCCTCCAGTTCGCGCACGAGCGCCTCGGCGGAGCGCGCATCCTCGGCCCGGGCCTCCCGGCCCACGAGTCGCGCGGCGATGTCGGCGGCCAAGGCGGCGATCTCCGCGGACAGCGCCTGTCGGGCCTTCTCGTGCTCGCGGGCGGCGGCCTCCTCGCCTCGGCGCCGGGCGGCGGCGGCCTCGGCCTGGGCGGCCTCGACGATAGATTTGGCCTCGGCCTTGGCGCGCTCCTCGCCTTCCTTGACCAGCCGCTCGGCCTCGGAGTCGGCCTCGGCCAGGAGGCTGTCGTATCGCTTCGCCATCTCCTCCGCCTTGCTCTTGGTCATCGCCGCATCGGCGAGCTCGCCCTTCACCTTGCTGGCGCGGGACTCCATGAAGTTGGTCACAGGTTTCCAGAGAAAGCGCCTGAAGACGAGAAAGAGGACGGCGAAATTGATGATGGTAATGAAGAAGCTTACGCCGAAATTGAGCACGAGCCTAACCCTCCGAAAGTCTCTTTGAAGAGCTTGCCTACTTGAAGAGCAGGAGAAGCGCCACGACGAGACCGTAGATGGAGGTGGCCTCGGCGAGCGCTATGCCCATGATGAAGACGCCCATGATCTTGCCGGAGGCTTCCGGCTGCCGGGCGATCGCCTCGGAAGTCTTGCCGGTGGCGAAGCCGACGCCGATGCCTCCGCCTATGACTCCGATGGCGGCCAGGCCGGCTCCGATCAATGCTGCGAAATGAACGTCCATGATTCCTCCCTATTCGATAGCCTCGGCGATATAGATCGTCGAGAGAAATGAGAATACGACCGCCTGGATGAGGCCGTCGAAAAGATCGAAGTAGAGCGAGAAAATCGGCGGCATGATCATCGGCATGATCGCCTCGATGAGCTGCATGAGGATGAAGGCGGCGAGCATGTTGCCGAAGAGCCGCATCGCGAGCGAGAAGGGCTTGATGATGTACTCGAGAAGATTGAAGGGGAGCATGAGGGGCACGGGCGTGACCAGGCTCTTCAGGAAGCCGACCGGGTTCCTGACCCGCAGGCTCGAGGCTATGGAGACGAGGATGACGACCACCGCGAAGGCCGCGGTGATGTTGATGTCCCGCGTGAGCGGCTTGATGGCGAAGGGCGCCTCGTGCCCGAAGCCGCCGACCGGGCTTACGATCGGAGCCAGGTTGGCGATGAGCAGGAAGGTGAAGATGGAGCCGAGGAAGGCCGCGTACTCCCTCCAATGGTGCCCGAGGTTGTCCTCGGCGGTCTTGTTGATGAAGCCTATGAAGGCCTCGAGAAGCACCTGCGGCTTGGAAGGAATCTCTTTGAGCCGCCTCGTCGAGACCAGGCCCAGGAGGAAAATCACCGCGATGACGATCCAGGAAGCGAGAATCGTTTCCGAGATCGGGACGGAATAGCCGAAGAGATGCAGGGTGAAGACGGTCTTGATCGCGATCGCTTCGGTGATCCTTTGGCCTATCGAGACCGGGACTGCTGCCTGGTTCATTGCGCGACTCCTCTCTCGCGGCGGGCCCGCGCAAGGGCCCGGACTCCGGCGACCGCGGTCATCGCCGTGACGAGCAGCGGGCCGACGAAGGCGGCCCCTGCCGCCCAGGGCAGGAAGGCCCGGGCTACGCGGGACACCGCCACGATGACCACGGCGAGGGCCACGAAGGAAAACAGCCAGAGCGCCCCGTCGATCACGACGGCGAAGGGCCGGTGATGGCCTATCGACGAGACGAAGCCGGCGAGCGCGACGTAGCGCAGGAGCGCGACCACCGAAACGGCAAACACCGCCGCCGCGGCCTTATAGGAGACGAGGAAGGCCGCCAGGCAGAGCAGGAGATGGCCGAGCGGGAGAACTGTCAGGGAAGATCGTGGAACCGCCGATCCGATCCAGGTGGTGATTCCCTTTTCAAGAAGACCCTCGTTCATGAATCCGCCTCTATGCGGCGCCGTTCTCCAGGCCGCGAAGGGGCGGAGAAGAAGCGTCGCTTGAGATTCCCTCTAAGCACGGATACACCATACCGGAGAACCTTACAGACTAGCTCAGCCGAAAGCTGCTACTACGAAACCGGAATAAATGCGCGGTCAATCGGTAAAATACCCACTTTTGAAAATTGATTCAATGGGTAATTCCTGGCGGGCAGGGGTCCGCCGCGCTTCCGGGAATCACTCAGCCTTGGAACGAGGCGCGCCAGGCAGCCTTCAATCGGTTTTGAAGAAAAAATCGTCCTTGAAGTATTTGGTGAGGATATCCGTCGAGAGTTTCTCGTTCTTCTCGATCCGCAGGAAGGTCTCCTCGAGAAAGCCCTTGATGAGGTAGTACGCGGCGAGCATGAAGAATTCGGACAATTCGTCGCAGGTTTCCAATAGAGCGTACATGCGCGACGCGCCTTCCACCACCGTATTATCGACCAGGTGCTCCCGCACCGCCTTTCTATCCAAACGCATGGAAAAGGTCAGCTCGGAAAGCGGTATGCCTTGGGCGCAGTATTCCTTGCCCATCATAACGAAGAACGCCCCCATGATGTCCTTGTCGACGCTGCCGTCGAACCATCCGGCCAGCACATGCAGGACCGATTCGTGCACGGACAAAAGCTCGCTTTCGCTGATCTGGTTCAGGCCCTTGAGATGCTTCGCTTCCCGGATCTTGGAAATCCAACGGCGGCCGATATCGGGCGCCGCGCCCGCGAGGATGTCTTCTAGGCTGTTGAGCATCATAGGCTTCTACCTCCCGGTTGAAGTGGCGATACCGGCCAGGCGACTGGTCTCAAAGCGGCCAGTTCACCATACGCCAGACGGACGAGCTTGTCAAACACATGGCCGGGCGGTGTTCCGACGCCGATCCCGCACTTTTCTTTCGGCGGACCTTTCCGTTAGAATGATTTCGTCCAGGGGAATAAAACCGCTTTCGGATTCGAGGGATCCTCGAGAGGCATCCCGGTCCGGGCGTATCCGCCGAACGCGCCGTCTTGCCGTTTCAAGGAGTCGATCATGCCGGAAAACAAGGAAAGCCGCGGCCGATTCGCCGCGAAGACCGCCCGCAAGACCCTTGCCGAGCTCTATGGCGCATCCCGGGCCGAATCGGCTGTCATCCGCTACGAGCGGCTCGCGGAGCAGGTCTCCCGCGACCTCGCACAGGGCCTCGCGCGCGACACCGCGTCCGGCGGCCCCGTGTCCGACGGCGAGCTCCGCTTCTACTCGGCGCCGGGCAGGACCGAGCTCGGCGGCAACCACACCGACCACAACCGGGGCCGCGTGCTCTGCGCCGCGGTAAGACTCGACGCGGTGGCCTGCCTGTCCCCGCGCTCCGACGGCCGCGTCCGGCTGTTCTCCGAAGGCTACCCGCGGCCCATCGAGGTCGACCTCTCCAAGCTCGAGCCGCGCGCCGACGAGCGGGGCACGACCGAGGCGCTCATCCGCGGCGTGGCCCGCGCGCTCGCCGACCGGGGCCTCGCGCCGCGCGGATTCTCGGGACGGATGCACTCGCTCGTGCTCCCGGGTTCGGGGCTGTCGAGCTCGGCTGCGATCGAGGTCCTCCTCGGCACGGCCATGGCCGACATGGCGGGGGCGGAGATCTCGCCCCTCGACATAGCGAAGATCGGGCAGTTCGCGGAGAACGTCTATTTCGGCAAGCCCTGCGGCCTCATGGACCAGGCCGCCAGCGCCGTCGGCGGCGTGGTCGCCATCGACTTCGCCGACCCCTCCGACCCCGAGCTGAGGCGGATCGACTACGACTTCGAGGCCGAGGGCTACGCCCTGGTGGTGGTGAACACGGGCGGCAGCCACGCCGACCTCACCGCGGATTACGCCGCGATCCCGGCCGAGATGCGTTCGGTAGCGGGGCTTTTCGGCGCCTCCGAGCTGCGCGGCCTCGATGCCGAGCGCATAGTCGCGCGGGGGCCAGAAATCCGCTCGAGCTGCGGGGACCGCGCCTTTCTCCGCGCCCTGCACTTCCTGGGCGACAACGAGCGCGTCGTCCGCATGGCCGAGGCCCTCGAGGCCGACGATCTCGGCGCCTATCTCAAGCTGGTCAAGAAATCCGGCGACTCGTCGTGGCGCCTCCTGCAGAATCTCTATTCTTCCGAAAATCCGAGCGAGCAGGGGCTCCCGGTAGCCCTCGCCCTGAGCGCCGACTTCATCGGCAAGAAGGGGGCGTGGCGCGTGCATGGCGGCGGTTTCGCCGGGACCATCCAGGCCTACCTGCCGAAGAAGCTCCTCCCGGGCTATGTCGAGCTCATGGAACGCTACTTCGGCTCGGGCTGCGTCATCCCCCTCGCCGTGCGCAGACGCGGCGCGCTTCGGGTGCTCTAAAGGCGCGCGGCATGGACGCCCTCGAACGATCCATCGACGCCCTGCTCGATTCCTACGCGCGCGAGGGAGGGGTCAACCACGCCGTCGGCTCGAACCTGCCCAGCAGGGAGGCGGTCGTGTCGGCCCTCGCCGACATCCAGACCCTCGTTTTCCCGGGCTTCCGGGAAGACCAGAGCATCGACGACGAGAACATAGCCTTCGTCGCCGGCGAACTCGCGCATCGCGCCGCCAAGGTGCTCGCCCGCGAGACGCGCAAGAGCCTCGACTACGGGCGCAGGACGGCCGGAGAGGCGAGTTGCCCCGCGGCCTGCGACATCGAAGCGCGCGAGCTCGTGCTCGCCTTCTTCGAGGCCCTCCCCGGGATCCGCTCGCTCGTGATGGAGGACGTCGGCGCGGCCTTCCGCGGCGATCCCGCGGCCAAGACGATCGAGGAGGTCATCCTCGCCTATCCCGGGCTCGATGCCGTGGTCGCGCACCGCATAGCCCATTTCTTCTGGACCAGCGGGCTTCCCCTCATTCCGCGCATGATGAGCGAGTACATCCACGGGAAGACGGGCATAGACATCCACCCGGGGGCCAGCATCGGCAAGCGCTTCTTCATCGACCACGGCACCGGGGTCGTGATCGGCGAGACCTCCGTCATCGGCGACGACGTGAAGCTGTACCAGGGAGTGACCATCGGCGCGCTCTCCGTGCGCAAGGAGGAAGGCGACGTCAAGCGCCATCCCACCATCGAAGACGAGGTGACGATCTACTCGGGCGCGACCATCCTGGGCGGCCGCACCGTGGTCGGGCGCGGCTCGGTCATAGGCGGCAACGTGTGGCTGACGCATTCCGTGCCCCCCTACTCCCGCGTATACCTGCCCGAAGGCGACTCGGCCCGGATCGAGACGCGATTCATGGACCAGGGCGCCAGCATCTAGCCGACGCGCGGGCGGCGCGGCTACGGATGGCGCGTTGCACGATATCCGTATATGGGGGCTCGCGCCGGCTCGGCGAAGCCCCGCTTGAAAAGCCGGGCCCGCGGGCTACAATATGAAGCATGCGCGAAAGCCGCGCAGGAGGACTAACCGTGAAATCTCAGGACAAGCAAAAGGGCGAGGAAAAGAAGAAACCCCAGAAGACGCTCAAGGAAAAACGCGCCGAGAAGAAAGCCAAGAAGGATTCGAAGGGCGGCGAGGAATAGGCCGGCAGCCTTCCTATCGGAACATCGTGACCGGCCCCTCTCGCGGGCCGGAACGGATGCCCTCCAGATAGCTCTCCTCTTCGCGCTCCACGGAGGCGACCAGCTGGCCGGCCAGACGCTTCAAGAGCACGCGGCCGGTGCGGGGAAAGAAGAAGATCTTCCTCGCCTGGCGGCCGCCGATATCCGAGGCGAGCACGGGGATGGATTCCTTGCGGAGATATTCGAAGGCGAAGTCCACGTTGCTGCGCGGGATCCTTCCGGCCGCCCCCTCGGGCAGCCGCAGCACGGAGCCGCCGCCGAACACCTTGGCCGCCATGGAGGACCTTCGGAGTCCCAGCTTCATGAGTTCGTTGATGAGCAATTCCATCGCGTACATGCCGTAGCGTGCGTTGGGATCGACGACGAGAGCGCCCTTTTCCATCACGCCGGGCAGCATGAAGTGGTTGAGTCCGCCGATGCCCGACGAGGTGTCGAAGAGGCCTACGGCCACGCAGGAGCCCAGCACGGTCGAAACGATCTCGTCCTCGCGCGTCGCGTAGAACTCCCCCGGATGGATGGTGACGACGTGCTGCTCGAACTGCGAAAGCTTATGCCAGAACAAATCCGGCGACCTCCGGCGGCGTCAGAATAAGGTGATCTCTCCCGCGTCGCTCCCGGCCTCGACGGCGAACTTGCCTATGGCTCCCGCCGCCTTCTTATGCGTGAAAATGGTGAAGCGCTCCACCATGCGGCGCAGCCGCTCGCCGTGCTCTCCCGAGATCGCGGCGCCCGACTCGTAGTTGAGCTCGCCGAGAAGACCGGCCAGGTCGGCGCGAATCGAGCCGAGCAGGGAGGCGAGTTCGCCTATCCCGGCAAGCTCGTGCCGGACCTCGCCCAGGTGCCTGATGAAATCCGGGGTGTAGAGCGTAAAGGCCCCGATCTGCACCTCCACCGAATTGCAGGCCCTGACGAAGCCGTCGGCGTCCGACTCGATCTTGCCGAGAGCGGCGGCGAGGCTCTCCGCCGAAGCCTCGTCCTCGGCTGAGTAGCCGGCTATGGCTCCGATGGCGACCTTGATGAACTCCTTCGTCATTCCCAGCGCCCCGCCCACGTCCGATTCGATGCGGTCGGTGAGCTCGATCATGCCCCGGACCGTCGTGGCCACGTTCTGCAGCGAGCTCGTCTTGGCGACCTCTATCCTCGAGGCGACGACGATGGTCTGGAATCGCGAGAGGAGCGCCGATATGCCCTTGAAACTTTTATCGAGCAGCCGGACCTGGTCGGAGAGGCGGCGAGCCGCGACGATCACGCCGCGCTTGAGCGAGAGGTAGCGCGAGGAGCCCTCCGAGAGCCGGTTCGTATCGACGCAGGAAGCCCTGATGGCCCCGGCGAGATATTCGGCGCGACGGCTTTCGCAGCTGTCCACGATGGAACGGACGGACTCCATGTCGCGGTTGAAGGACTCGGCGCCGGAGCCGAGTTTGTCGCTTACGTCGTCGAGCAGCTCGCGGGAGAGATCGATCACCGCCGCCACGAAGCCGGAGTCGCCGTCGGAGACGGCGGCGTCCTCGGCCTCGCGCAGCGAGATGGCGACGTGCTGCAGCGACTGGCGGAGTATGTCCTGCAGCTGGATATCCCGCATAACCTTCGTCACCGGCTCGCTCACCCGCCGGGCCTCCGCGAGGAGCCCGGCGAAGAAGTCCGCGGCCGCAACGACGTCCCGCTCGATCTCGCCGAAGCCCCTGGTCACCGTCTCGTCGAGGGAGGCGAAATAATCGCTGCGGAACGCGTCGAGTTCCGCGAGTCCGGAGCGGAGACGGGCGAAGGACTCGAGCAGGGAGCGACCGATCCCGGTCACCGAATCGGTCAGCGCGATGGTGCTGCCCGAGAGACGCTTGAGCTCGTCCGTGATCACCGAGAAGGCCCTGCCCTCGTTGCCGGACTTGAGGGCCGCGGTCATCGCGTTGAGCGAAATGATTTCCATCTCCTCGGAGTCGGCTCGGACCCGGGCGATGACCTCGTCGAGCGACCCGAGGCGCTCCATGCTGTCGTTGATGCGTCCGAGAAAGGCCGAGTCGCGGTCGTGGAGGGAGCGGAAGAAGGCCCCGGAATCGACCCGCCGAGCGCCCTGCGCCACCGAGCCGTTCGACAGTACGGAGCGGATGTCCGCGAGCGAGCGCTCGGCGATATCGGCGCTCTTGGCCATTTCGGAGGATAGCAGCGGAAACAGACGTCCGAGGGCCAGGTAGGCCTGCTCGCTTTCCCGTTCGATGCGACCGGTCGATTCGATAAGAGCGGCGATGCGATCGGCAATCTTTTCAGGCATCGCTTCTACTATAGACGAAGCGGCAGGCTCCCCGCAAGGACGGCGCCCGGCGAAGTCCCGGAGCCGTCCCGCGGATCACCACGGAAAGTCCGAGTTCAGGCCTTTTCGTCCCACTTGACGGGGAGGATGGAAAGCTCGGTGTCCCGATCGAAGAAGCGCGCCTTTTCCATGACCGGGGCGAAGGACACGTCGTCGCCGATCTTGAACATGTGGTGGGGCGGAACCTTGGCCACGAGGGGCTGGGTACCCGTGGTGCCCCAGACGTGGATTTCGGCGCCGAGGGGTTCGACGACGGTGACCTTGGCCTTGATCACCCCGCTACCCTGGTGATCGGCGTAGGGCAGGTCCTCGGGGCGGATGCCGAAGGACACTTCCTTGCCGATGTAGGACTTGAGCAGCGCGGAGTGCTCCGCGGCGGGATAGAGCTTGAAGGCGGCTTCCTCCACGAAGATCCTGCCGCCTTCCTCGCCGACCTTGACCGTGAGGAAGTTCATGGGCGGCGAACCGATGAAGCCGGCGACGAACTTGTTGATGGGCTGATTGTAGAGATACAGAGGGCTGCCGATCTGCTGGACCTTGCCGTCGCGCATGACCACGATCTTGTCGCCCATGGTCATGGCCTCGACCTGGTCGTGGGTGACGTAGATCATGGTGGCCTTGAGCCGGTCGTGCAGCTCGATGAGCTCGGCGCGCATCTGGACGCGGAGCTTGGCGTCCAGGTTGGACAAAGGCTCGTCGAAAAGGAAGACCTTGGGGTTGCGGACGATGGCGCGGCCGACCGCGACGCGCTGCCTCTGGCCGCCCGAAAGCTGCTTGGGCCTGCGGTCGAGGAGCTTCTCGATGTCGAGGATGCGGGCGGCTTCCTTGACGCGGCTCTCGATCTCGGCCTTGGGCAGCTTGCGGATCTTGAGACCGAAGGCCATGTTCTCGTAGACGGTCATGTGGGGATACAGGGCGTAGTTCTGGAACACCATCGCGATGTCGCGGTCCTTGGGCGGGACGTCGTTCACCATCTTGCCGTCGATGAAGAGCTCGCCCTCGGTGATGTCCTCGAGGCCCGCGATCATGCGCAGGGTCGTGGACTTGCCGCAGCCCGAAGGACCGACGAATACGACGAATTCCTTGTCGTCGATGACGATGTTGGCGTCGTCCACCGCGCGTACGTTGCCTTCGTACACTTTGCCCAGCTTCTTGAGTTCTACCTTGGCCATTGAAAGCCTCCCTATGGGGTTATGTTAGTGAGAACGAGTATAGCCGCTGATCTTGGATCGGTCAAACGCGAATTCCATCGACTCCCCGGCGGGCCGGCGGCATTTCGGCCGGTAAAACGGACTTTGCCCTACAGCGAGCTCGTCCAGGCGTACAGGAGTATCCCGAAGGCCACCGCCGCGTTGAGCGAGCCCTTGGCCCCTGCCATCGGAATGGAGACCTTGCCGAGGGAGCAGAGCCGGAGAGCCTCGGGGGACACGCCCAGCTCCTCCGAGCCCACCACAACGGTCCCTTCGGCCGGAAACGCGAAGTCCCCAGCCGGCGTGCCGCCCAACTCGAGGGCGAACAACGGTCCCCAGGCGGCCAGCTCCTCGAGGCTCCCGCGCCGCCAGGGAACCATGTCCACGGCTCCCATGGCGCTGCGGGCGGCGCGCGGGTGGCGCGGATCGGCGGCCAGGGGCGAGAGCAGCAGCTCTTCGACGCCGAAAGCGTCGGCCGTCCGGAAAATAGCCCCGATATTGAAGGGAGAGCGCAGGTCCTCGAGGTAGACGCGCAGGCCGCGCCGGACCCGGCGCCGGGCCGGGTCGGGCATCCCCGTGCGCGGGTCCAGGAGGTCCCAGTCGGCCGGCGCCTGGCCCGTCGCCGTCAGGAGGGCGTGCCGCAAAGCGTCCACCGCCCGGAGCAGGGCGCCGCCTTCCGCGCTCGAGCGCGACAGGGCGCCGGCGGCCGCCTCCACCGCGGCGGAGCCGGGCGGCGCGGCTACGCCGAGCGGTGCGGCTGCGCCGGGCGGCGCGGCCGCCGGGCCGAAGCCTCGTTCCAGGCTGGCATCCTCGCCGACGAGGGCGCCGAGCCGCCGCGCGTAGGCAGCGGCGGCCTCGAGGTCCACCCCGCCCCTCAAGAGACCGCGCTCGAGCTCGCCCAAGACCAGGGCGGCCTTGCGCATCCGGTGCCGCGGCGAGAGTTTGGCGAGCTTTTCGACGGGTATCATGGCAAGCGGCGGAGGCGAAAGGCTTTAGAAGGCCGTCTTCATGAAATCGAAGACATCGTCCACCGACACGGCCCGGGGCAGGTAATTCATGAAATCGAGTTCGCGGGCGTCGCGGGCCGCGTCGACCAGGCGGTCCAGGGAGAGATCGAAATCCTTGAGCCGCGAGGGGATTTTGAGCTGCCCGAGCCTGGTGCGGAGCCACTCGACCACCTTGGCGGCGGCATCGGCGTCGCTCAGCTGGGACAGGTCCTCGCCGAAAAGCGCCGCGAGCTTGGCTATCTTCTCCAGCCGGCTTTTCATGGCGGATTCCATGGAATACGGCAAGACAATCGCGGCGAGGCTCGCCTTGGGCACAGGCCAACGGGCGTTCACCGCCAGGGCGACCGCCGTGCCTATGCCGGGAGCGCTCATCCCTATGCCGAGCGAGGAGAGAAACGAGCCCTTCCAGGTCTCGAAACGGGCGGCGGGATCGTCCGGCCGGGCTATGAGGCCGTCGAGCCCGGCAGCCAGGGAAACGACCGCCTTTTCGAGCAGCAGATCGCTCATGAAGGAGGACTTCGAGGAGACGTAGGCTTCGACGGCGCCCAAGAGGCCGTCTATGGCGCAGGCGGCTCCTACCTTGGGGGAGAGTGTGGCCGAAAGCATGGGATCGATGAGCACAGCCTCGGGCGAAGCGGAGGACGCGCGCAGCATCCGGACACGGCGGTCGCGCCCGTCGGGAAGGACGATGCATTTCTCGGTCATGAAGCCGTGCCGGAGCGACGTGGGTATCTCGATGAGGGGGAGTCGCTCGGCCGTGAGCTTCGCGCCGTCCAGGAATGCGTCCATGTCGAGGTCGGAGGCGGCGAGAGCGGCCGTGCAGCGGGCGATCATGAGCGTCTTGATGCCGCCGATCCCGATAACCAGGGGGGCTCGGGCGCCCTTCGCGAGCCGCAGGGCGTCCTCGGCCGTCCGCGTGGTCGCCCGCTCCGGAATCTCGTCGAATACGAGCACCTGGATCTCGCGCTCCTCGAGCAGACCGCGGATTCGATCGATGACCTTGGATTCGTACAGGAGGGGATCGGCCACGAGAAGCGCGCGGGATCGGCCCGCCCCCGCCAGGTCGGCGGCGAGCAGGGGCAGCCGCAGAAGCGCGTCCGAGCCGAACCAGACGCGCGGGCCGATGTGGAAGTAAAAATCGGGCACGGTCGATCCTCCACGTTTGGGCTGCACCGCCGGCCCGGGAAACGCTCGAACTCGTTCCGTCCGAGACCTGGGCGCGGGCTGCCGCAATTAAAAAGGCGGAAGTCCTGCTCCCGCCCCTGCATCTACGCTTGCGCAGCCTGCCGCCGCGCCCCTCGATCAGACCTTGCCGAAAAGCTGATCGATGATCTTGTCTGCCGTGAGGGAAAGGACCGCGTCGTCGATGTAGCCGGGCTGGTCCATCTTGGCCTTGAGCTCGGCCACACGGTCGGCCCTCACCTCGGGCGCCCCCTTGGCTATCTCCGAGGCGCGGAAAAGATCCGCCTTGAAGGATGCGTCGTGGGAAATCGAGATGGAGTCGCCCTTGCCGGCCCGATCCGCCCTTCCCCCTTGGACGGGCTTCATGGGGTCTCGAATGGGATCCATGGAGTTAAGGCGATCTATGGTCATCTCGCTCCCCTGCCTTTCACCAGAATTATCGGCGGTGATCTAAGAATAGTTTACGCCAATTCCGCCGCGGCGACAAGCACCGAAAACTCGCCGCGGCGCTCGGACTCGCCGGAAAAGCGCGAAAGCAGCTCGGCGGCCGTGCCGACCACGAATTCCTCGTGCAGCTTGGTGATCTCCCGCCCGACGCAGACCCTCCTGCCCGGGTCGATCCCGGCGATGTCGGCCAGGAGCCTGTCGATGCGATGCGGGGACTCGTAGAGCACGAAGGACTCGTCCCTCGCCATCAATTCGGCCACCCGAGAGCGTCTGCGCCCGTTCTTGGGCGAGGGGAAGCCGTCGAAAAGGAAGGAACGGCCTCCGATCCCGGCGGCGCTCACGAGGGCGGCGAAAGCGCTCGGCCCCGGCAGGGGCGTCACCTCGTGCCCGGCCTCGCGGGCGCGCCGCGCCAGGAGCGAACCGGGGTCCGAAAGCCCCGGCGTGCCGGCGTCCGAGCAGTAGGCCACCGTCTTGCCTTCGGCGAGGAGAGCCAAGACGCGCGCCGCACCCCGCTCCTCGTCGTTCGCGTGGCAGGAGACGAGGGGTTTCCTGATTTCGAAGTGCGTGAGGAGCTTGAGCGTATGGCGCGTGTCCTCGCAGGCCACGGCGTCGGCCTGGCGCAGCGTCTCGAGGGCGCGAATCGTGATGTCGCCCAGATTTCCGATCGGGGTCGCGACGAGGCACAGTCTTCCCATGAAAACCAGTATGGAGCGCCGGAGAGGGAGGGTCAACGACCTCCTACCCGAAAGCGATCGGGGCGGCTATACTCCTTCGATGGATTTCGCGATCGCGGTGCTCGTAGCCGCCGCCTTGCTCGCCGCCGCCTTCGCCGTCCTGCGCGAAAGCCGGGCCGCGATACGGCGCTCCGGTTCGCGCCGATCCGCCCGGCCGGTCGCACAGGGTTCGGGGCTTCGGCTCGGCGGCACGAACCCCGGCGGAGGGCGCCGCGAGACGCGGGCCGGGGCCTGCCCGATCTGCCAGAGCCCGCTCGGGCCGGGCGAACGGATCAAGTCGGACGTGAGTTCCGCGACGAGCTCAGGCGGAAAAGACCGGCTCATGCGGATATTCGGGTGCCCGCACTGCTGGCCGCCCCGAGCCGAGATGCCGAGGGCCTGCCCCGTGTGCGGGCGCGAGCTCGTCTCCGAGGGCTATGTGATGGCGAGATATTTCGAGCGGCCCGACCGCAAACATGTACATGTACTCGGCTGTCTCGAGTGCAGAGGCGGGCGGAGGTAATGCGTATGGATGGAACGAGGATGAGGAGATACATCTTCATCGGGGTTTTCCTGATTCTCCTCGGGCTGGTGCTCAGGCTCTTCTACCCCTTCATGACCATATTCATCTGGTCGGGCATACTCTACGCGATCCTCTCGCCGCTGCAGTCCTTCATCCTGCGCCATCTCGGCGAGCGGGGGAAAAGGGCCGGCGCGCGGCGCTTCGTCTCCTTTCTCCTCGCGATCGGCGGAGTCCTCGCGGTGCTTCTCCCCCTCACCTACCTGGCGATCAGCCTGGCCCACCAGATCATCGAGCTCAGCCGGACCATCCGCGTGAACATGCTCGCCGATCCATCCATGCTCGACCTCTCCCCCATGAGCCCGATAGGCGGATTCGTCTTCAACCTCACCGACGGCCTCGTCGATCTGTCGCACGTCAAATTGGGGCAGGAGATCTCCGAGCTGCTCTACGGCTCCGGGAACAAGCTCCTGGGACTGTCGGGAGTCTTCCTGCAGAAGACCTTCTCGACCCTGCTCGGCATCGTATTCCTCGCCATAACCCTCTACTTCCTGCTTATGGACGGGCGGCAGCTCATGAGGATCCTCGTCGGCGCCATACCCATCGAGCGGGACTACACGGTCCTCTTCATCACCAAGCTCCAGTCGAGCGCCAAGGACCTGGCCCGCGGCTACGTCCTCGTGATGGTCATCATCGCCACGGTGATGTCCATCGTGTACACCGTCTTCAGGATCAAGGCCGCGCTGCTGTTCGGCGTCATCACCGCCCTGTCCACCTTCGTCCCCGTGGCCGGACCCGCCCTCGCGCTGCTGCCTATAGCCGCGATCAAGGCATTCTCCTCGGGCATCGTGCCGGCAGTGATCCTCCTCGGCGTCGGCATCGCGGTCGTGACCGTCACCGATTCGGTGCTCAGGCCCCTCCTGCTCAAGGATCGGCTCGAGATGCACCCCTTGCTCATCCTCTTCTCGATCCTGGGCGGCATCGAAGTCTTCGGATTCAACGGCGTCGTCCTCGGGCCGCTCATCCTCATCCTCTTCTTCACGAGCGTCGGACTCTATCACGAGGTCTACGGCGTCGCGGACAGCGAAGACGATGAGGATGAAAAAAAATGAACGCGAAGCGCGCAAGCGGTTTGCATTCGCTCTTTATGCTGGCCGCTCGCCGAGACCCAGCTCCTCGAGGTAGGAGTCCTGGATTTGCAGGTTGCCGGCGGTGCGGCCGAGCTTGCGGTCGGGCCGGATGGCGCCGTGGAAGTCCGAGCCGGCGCTGATCCTGAAGCCGCGCTCGCGGCCCATGCGCTCGAGCCGCCGGCATTGGCCGATCTTGGCCGCGGGATGGTAGGCCTCGATGCCGTCGATGCGGAGCTCCTTCCACTCGTCCATGATCGAGGTCAGCCGTCCCCATGATACGAACAGCGAGAGGGGATGCGCGACGATGACCCGCCCCCCGGCCTCGCGGATCAGGCGCATGGCCTGGGCGAGCTCGAGGCAGTCCTTGGCCTCGTAGAAGGGCCGTCCCTTGCCGAGGTAGCGGTCGAAGGCTTCCTGGCGCGTGCGGACGGCCTTGTGCCGCACGAGCAGGCCCGCGATGTGCGGGCGGCCGATCCTGCCCCCGCCCGCGAGTTCGCGCAACTCGTCCATGTCGACGCTGATGCCCGCCCCGCTCAGGCGCGAGAGGATGCGCTCGTTGCGATCCTCGCGCGCGCGGCCCAGGCCGACGAGAGCCGCCCCGAGCTCGCCGTCGAGGCGCTCCAGGCCGAGCCCCAGGAGATGGAATTCGCCGGGCTCGAAGGCTATCTCGAGCTCCACGCCGCGGATGAGCCTGAGGCCGCGCTCGCGGGCCGCGGCCTCGGCCTCGGGAATGCCGGCGACCGTGTCGTGATCGGTGAGGGCGAGCGCGGACAGGCCGGTCTCGGCGGCGAGCGCGACGAGCTGGGCGGGAGCGCAGCTCCCGTCGCTGGCGGTGGAATGGCTGTGCAGATCTATCACGCGGACTCCGGTGCGGCTGCGGACTGCGCTTCGGCCGCGGGCCCCCCGTCGAAGCGGAGCGCTCCGCGGGAACCGAAGAGCTCGATCGGGAGGCGCGGCCCCTCCGCGAAAGCGGACTCGAGCGCGAGGCCCAGGATCCTCGCAAGGCGGAGCATCTCGGCGTCGTCCAGGGCGCGGCACTCGCCGCCCGAGGCCGGCCGCGCGAGGGTGTAGAGCTGGATCGAGGAAAGGCGCGCGCCCGAGCGGCGCAGCTCCGCTATGGTCCGGGCGTAGGCGGCCATCTCCCCGTCTCCGGGCGGCACGCCCTCCACCTCGCAGAGCATGGTTTGCACGACGAGGGGCCGTTTCGCCGCGTACACCCGCAGCCCTTCGACGACGTCGGCCAAGCGGTACGGGGAGCGGGACATGCGCTCGAAGGCCGCCTGGGTGCCGCCGTCGAGCTTGGCCCAGACTTCGAAGCCCAGGTCCTGGACGCGGCCCAGGAGGCCCCGGCCCCGCTCGGAGAGGAACCCCGTCGAGTTGGTGATGAGGACCAGCCTGGCTCCGCCGAGGAGCTCGGGCTCCCGACCGCGCGCGGCGGCGCAGAGGGCGGCAGCCTCTTCGAGAAGAGGCGAGAGGCTGGGCTCCCCGTTGCCCGATATGCAGATGTCGCGGACGGTCTCGGGCGCCCAGGAGGCCGCCCAGCCTTCGTCCAGGAACTCGCCTAACTCGGCCTCGAACCGGGCGAGGGAGAAGGGCCTGGCCTCGGGGAAGGGAAAGACTTCGCAGTAGGGGCAATCGAAATTGCAGGTCTTGAGGTCGGGGAAGAGATTCACGCCGACCGAGAGGCCGCCGGAACGGCGCGAGATCACGGGATAGACGAGACGCCCCGCCTCGCGGTCGAGACGGTGCTCGGAGACCTCCGCGGCGTTCCGACGCTCGAATTTCATGAAGCGATACTAGCCCCGCGCGGCCGCGAGGGACAAGGGCCGGCGCGCATCTCACCGACAAAATGGGAATTGCCTTCGTCCCTAATGATGGGGCCCCGCCTTCGAAAAAGCGGGGAGGCGACGGTCCTCGGCCCCTTCGGGGCCTGCGGAGTGCCGCCCCCTCGCTTTTTCGGGCGCCCCATCCTTTGGTCAAAGATAATCCCCACCATGGCATGAAAGCTGCGTCGGCCCGTCTCCCCTGTAACATGAAGGAAAATGCAAGATTGAGGTATTCCAGTTGCTCGGTATTGTATTTTTATGCACGCCGGCCTCGCCGCGGAGCGCGATCCGGCTTGACAGGGTTCGGGGCGGGCCGGGATACTTTGCCCGATGCGGGCGCCGCGGCAGCCCTGCGCCGCTTGGGGGCGGGGTACGCGAACACCACCCGACGATGGAGGCAGCAGTTATGCGACAGACAGCGGTGACGAGCGCCGAGGCGCCCAAGGCCCTCGGCCCCTATTCCCAGGCAGTATCGATCGGCGACCTCGTGTTCTGCTCGGGGCAGCTCGGCCTCGACCCGATCAGCGGCGAACTCGTCTCCGGCGTGGCCGCCCAGGCCGAGCGCTCCATGCGCAACCTGGCGGCCGTGCTCGAGGCCGCGGGCTCGGGCCTCGACCGCATCGTCAAGACGACCATCTTCCTCGCGAACATGGGCGACTTCGCCGCGGTCAACGAGGTCTACGGCTCCTTCTTCTCGGGAGCCTATCCCGCCAGGTCGACGGTCCAGGTCGCGGGCCTGCCCAAAGGCGGCCTCGTCGAGATCGAGGCCGTCGCCCTGGGCGGCTCCCGCTAGCGGGTCACGAACCGCCCTTGCCGAGGGCGAAGCTCACGATGAGGACGGCGAGGACCACGGCGGTGATCGCCACGTAGCGCCAGTCGCGCTCCATGGCGAAGGCGACGATGGAGACGGCCACGCGCGAGACGGGCGTCAGGATGATGAGCATGAGCCCCAGGGATATGACCGCGAGCGGGTCGAGCCTGGCGACGCCGGAGAAAACCGAGGCGAAGGTGTGCGGGAAGGCCAGGGCCGAGGCGATGCCGCCGTCCATGCCGCTCGCGCCGCGCATGACCAGCAGGATGAGGCCTATGACGATGACGCCCGCGCTGATGAGGACGCCCGAACGGAGCACGACGCTCACCATGAGCTCGGTGGCGCGGGCGGGGTCCTCGTCGGCCAGGGCGGCCTTCGCGCGGTCCTCTTCCGTTTCTCGCGTCTCTTTCTTCATGGGCTTTCCTTTCACAGCGAGATATTGAACCCGCGCAGCAGCATCTGGATGGCGATTATGGCGAGGACCACGAAGAAGATGATGCGGATGCTCGCGCCGGCGAGACGGGCCAGGAGACGGGTCCCCACGAGCGAGCCGGCCAGCACGCCGAGCGCCACGGGAGCGGCGATGAGCGGGTCGATGTCGCCGCGCAGGAAGTAGATGCCGGCGCTGGCGGCGGCCGTGACCCCGATCATGAAGTTGCTCGTGGCGGTCGAGGCCTTCATGGGCATGCCCATGGCCGTATCCAGGGCCACCACCTTGAAGACGCCCGAGCCGATGCCCAGGAGCCCCGAGGCTAGCCCGGCGAAATACATGATTCCCGCGCCGGCCGGCACATGGTGAAGGTCGTAGCTGATTTCGCGCTTCGCCGCCGGATCGTAGTAGGTGCTCGAGAAGCCGAGCTTGGCCGCCAGCGGATCGGGCGGAAGGCTTTCGGCCTGATCCTTGCCGTGAGGGCGGAGCCGCCAGCCCAGCTCGAGGGCGATCTTCTTGCCCATCGGGTAGAGGGAGTACAACAGCACGAGGGCGAAGACCACGTAGAGCGCCGAACCCTTGACGACCCCGGCGAGGAAGGCCCCGCATACGGCGCCGATGCTGGTGAGAATTTCGAGGAACATGCCGACGCGGATGTTGGACAGGCGGTCCTTGACGTAGGTGGCCGCCGAGCCGCTCGAGGTGGCGATGATCGAGACGATCGATGCGCCGGCCGCGATGCGGAAATCGACGTGCAGGAAGAGGGTGAGCGCGGGAATGACGATGATGCCGCCGCCGAGCCCCAAAAGGGACCCGATTACTCCCGCGACGACGGAAACCGCCAGAATGACCAGGAATTGAACAAGTAGATGTGTCATGTGAGGATCCAAGCCTAGCACCGGAGCGGCCGTCTGTACAAGGTACCGACCGGAATGGCGGACCGAAGATCAACGGCCGACCGGGAGGACGCCCCCGCCCGGAAGGGGAGCTATGCGGGGAATGCCGTCCCCGCCGAGCGTGTAGACGACGCTCTGGAAGGGCTGCAGGTCAGGCGGCGCGGCGCTCGCCGCGCGCGAGCGGACGAGGAGCCCGGCCGCGGCCTCCGCCCGGGCGGGGGGCTCGCCGGAGACGAAGCCCGGGCCGGGCCCGAGCGGCGCGATGCGCGAAAGCAGGGCCTCCGCGAGGCCGCGGGGCCGCGGCAGCAGATACGGAGCCGCCGCGCCCCCGGCTATGCCCACGACGCGGTAGAGGCGCCGGTCGATGGAGCCGCTGGCCGGGAACAGCGAGAGGAAGGCGAGCGGACCGCGCAGCTCGATGGTCTCGGCGACGATGGAGGCCTCCGGCAGCGGAAGCTCGACGAGGCGGGTCTCCGCCGCCCCCCGCTCGAACAGGCGGAGCTCGCCCCGATAGATCGGAGCGGCCTGGCCGGCCGTTACCGAAAGGGGCAGGAGCCGCGCGATTTCGCTCCCGTCCGCGTACGGCGAGTAGGGCGATGCCAGGATTCTGAGGATGAGCGCCGATGCGGCAAAAAGGGCGAGGGCGGCAGCCGTGCCAGCGCGCGGCCAGAGCCCGGCCGCCAGCCCCGCCGCCCCCAGGGCCGCGGCCCAGGCGCAGAGCGCCGGCGCGGCGAAACTGGCCTTGGGCGGCAGCACGAGCAAGGCCGCGAAAGCCAGGATGCCCAGGCTGGCAAAAGCGCCTGCTCGCGCAAGGCGGCCCGAGCCTGGGCCGGCTTCCGGGGACGGCCGCGGTGCGCCCCCGCGCGCACGGAAGCGCATCAGGTATGAGCGCACGACACCGAGCGCCTGTCCCGCGGCTAGCCCCGCGCAGAGCGCAGCCAGGGCTGTCCAGAGGAAGGGACTCGCCTCGACGCCCTGACTCGGCACACGTCTCTCCTAGAACCCGTATACCGCGGCGTATTTCCCGTTCAGGTAGGCCACGAAGTGCCGCGCGTCCAAGGGAGCGCCCGTGGCGCGTTCGACCAGCTCGCCCGGGAGGTAGGCCGCGCCGGGTCGGTGCACATGCTCGCGCAGCCAGGCCAGCGCCGCGGCGTGATTGCCCGCCTCGACCTCGCGATCGATGGCTGGGATGGACGCTTTCATGGCCGTCCAGAACTGCGAGGCGTAGAGGTTGCCGAGCGCGTAGCTCGGGAAGTAGCCGAAGGAGCCCATGGACCAGTGGATATCCTGGAGGCAGCCGCGGGCGTCGTCGGGCGGCACGAGGCCGAGCAGCTCCTTCATCTTGGCGTTCCAGGCCTCGGGAACATCCTTCACCGCGAGCGTGCCCGCGATGAGCCGACTCTCGAGCTCGAAGCGCAGGATGACGTGGAGGGCGTAGGTCACCTCGTCGGCCTCGGTGCGGATGAGCGAAGGCTCGACCTTGTTCACCCCCCGGAAGAAGGCGTCGAGCCCCACCCCGTCGAGGCAGCCGCCCGTCAGCCGGACGAGCCTGTCGTACTTGAGTTTCCAGAAGCCGAGGGAGCGCCCGACCAGATTCTCCCAGAGCCGCGACTGCGACTCGTGCACCGCCATCGAGGCGGCCTCGGAGAGCCGCGTCCGGACGAAGGCCGGGCCGGGGTCGATGCCGAGTTCGTACAACGCGTGCCCCGTCTCGTGGATGGTGGAGAAGATACTCGAAGGGAAGTAATTCTCGATATAGCGCGTCGTGATGCGCACATCGTCGCGGCCGAGCGTCGTGGTGAAGGGATGGGCGGTCGTGTCGAGCCTGCCCCGCGAACGGTCGTAGGCGAGGACGTCCATGAGCCAGGCGCTCAGCTCGGCCTGGCGGGCGGCGGGGCAGTTCCGATGGAGCGCCGAGTCGTCGACCTGGGGCCGCCCGCGGATCTTGTCGAGCAGGGAACTCAGGTCGGAGCGGAGGGAGGAGAACACCGCGGCGACGGACTCCTCGGTGCTGCCGGGCTCGTAGAGGTCCAGGAGGACGTCGTAGGGCCGGCGGTCGGGGCCCAGGCAGGAGGCGACGCGCCGGCTCAGCCCGACCATCTTCTCGAGGTGCGGTGCGAAGGCCGAGAAGTCGCTGCGCCGCCGCGCCTCGGCCCAGGCCGCCTGCGACAGACTGATAGCGCGGGCCAGCTCGGCGACGAGCTCGGCCGGGAGCTTCGTGGCCTTGTCGTATTCGCGGCGCGCGACGCGCAGGTAGGCGCGCTCCATCGGACCGAGGGCCGCCGCGCCGAGCGGGGTCTCCGTCGTCGAGCCGAGCCGGGCCAGCAGCTCCCCGATCTCCGGACTCGTCGCCTTCTCGTGCTCCAGCGTCTGGATGAGCGCGAGCTGCTCGGAGCGCTCCTCGATGCCCGCGGAAGGCAGAAAGGCCTCCTGATCCCAGCCCAGCAAAGCCCCGATGTGCGCAACGAGGCAGCGCCCGCGGTCCAGCTCGGCGAGCCGCGCGAGGTCCTTGTTCATCGCTTCTCCTGATCGTTCCCGATTGAACGCTTCCGGATCCTAGCATCCGCGGCCCCGATCGGCAAGGCATGCATAGTGTTCCGAACCTCATGGACGCTACCTTTTGCATCGGGCTCCGGCATGATACCGTAGCGCCGTGTTCCTGCGCGAACTGGGCCAGTCGGTCACCGTCCTAAGCGGGGTCGGGCGCTCCATAGCCGAGCGTCTGGCCCGCCTCGGCGCGTCCACGGTGGCCGATCTCCTGCTTCGCTACCCGCGCGACTACGACGACCGCTCCAGCTTCGTCCCCCTCGCCTCCTTCGCCTCGGCCGAGCGCGTGCACACGATAGCCGAGGTCGTCGACCACGAGTGGTTCGGCTTCGCCCGCATGCGCACGCTCAAGATCCGGATCCGCGACGAGTCGGGTACGGCCATCCTCGTCTGCTTCAATCGCCCCTTCCTCGAGCAGAGCCTCCCCATCGGCGCCCGCGCGGTCGTCACGGGCAAGTTCCAGTACCGCTACGGCGACATCCAGTCGAGCTCCTTCGAGGCCGAGCGCCTCGAGGGCGAGTCGGCCGGCGCCTCCGCCATCCTGCCCGTCTATCCGCTCACCGAGGGCCTCCAGCAGGGACAGATGCGCCGCCTGGTCAAGCGCGCCCTGGCCGAGTACGGCGCTCGGGTCGAAGAGGAGCTGCCCGCTCGGCTGCGCGAGCGGCACGGCATCCTGCCCAAGCGCGAGGCGCTCGCCTCGGTGCACTTCCCCGAGGACCGCGAGCGCCTCGAGGAGGCGCGCCGGAGTCTTATCTTCGAGGAACTCTTCTATTTTCAGATCGCGGTGGCCCGCCGGGCCATGCGCCGGCGCGCGGCCGAGGTGCCGCGGCCGCCGGTGCTCGGCCTCCTCAAGTCGCGCCTCGTCGAGCGGCTCCCCTTCGAGCTCACCGCCGACCAGGTGAAGGCCTCCGAGGAGATCGCCCGCGACATGGGCGGGAGCCGGCCGATGTCGCGGCTCCTGCAGGGCGACGTGGGCTCGGGCAAGACGCTGGTCGCCTTCCTCGCCTGCCTCGACGCGATCGAGGCGGGAGGCCAGGCGGCCTTCATGGCGCCCACCGAGCTGCTCGCCCGCCAGCACGCCGCCACCGCCGCCCGGCTCCTCGAGCCGCTGGGCGTCCGGCTCGCCTTCCTGAGCGGCAACGTCGAGGACGCGGCGCGCCCGCCCCTCCTCGCGGCCCTGCGCGAGGGCCGGATCGATCTCGTCCTGGGCACCCAGGCCCTCTTCTCGGAGGAGGTCGAGTACCGCCGCCTCTCCCTGGCGGTGGTCGACGAGCAGCATCGCTTCGGCGTCCTGCAGCGCCTGGCCCTCGGGCGCAAGGGCTCCCTCCCCGACCTCCTCATGATGACCGCGACCCCGATACCGCGGACCCTGGCGCTCACCGTCTTCGGCGACCTCGAGGTGTCGACGATCCGGACCATGCCGCCGGGGCGCAAGAGCGTGGTCACCCACCTGACCAAGGTCGGGAACGAGGGCAAGGTCTACGAGTTCGTGCGCGGCCTCCTGGCCGCGGGGAGGCAGGCCTATTTCGTCTACCCGCTCATCGGGGAGTCCGAGCGCCTCGAGCTCAAGAACGCCGAGGCCATGGCCGAGCATCTGCGCTCGGAGGTCTACCCCGAGTTCCCCCTCGGTCTCATCCACTCGAGGCTGAAGGACGAGGAAAAGCGGCGCGCGATGGACGATTTCGTCGCGGGGAGGACGAGGATTCTCGTGGCCACGAGCGTGGTCGAGGTGGGAGTCGACGTGCCGAACGCCGCCGCGATGGTCGTGGAGCACGCCGAGCGCTTCGGCCTGGCGGCCCTGCACCAGCTGCGCGGGCGGGTAGGACGGGGTTCGGATCAATCGTACTGCTTTCTCGTCTACGCCGACGGCCTTACGGCCGACGCCAAGGCCCGACTCAAGGCCATGCTCGCGAGCACCGACGGTTTCGCCCTGGCCGAGGAGGACCTGCGCATCCGCGGGCCGGGCGAGCTCGCCGGGACGGCACAGTCGGGCTACCTGCGGCTCACGATAGCCGACCCCGTCCGCGACGCCCGCATTCTCGAGACGGCGCGCGCCGAGGCCTTCGCGACGATCGAGGCCGACCCCGCCCTGCTATCGGCCGACAACGCGGTGCTGCGCGAGGTGCTCGAGCGCGCCAATCCCTTCGCCGACGCCCCCGTCGGGCACGGCTAGCCGGAAAAGCCCGCGGCTTTCATCGGCGAGGCGGATGCTCGGCCTAGGCCCGCCTTTTCTTTCCGGAAGCGGCCGCGGCTTTGGCCGCGGGACGCCCCTGGGCTGCCGGGCGACTCTTGGCCGCGCCCTTGGAGGCTGCCGGCGCGGAGGCAGCCGGCTTCTTCGCGGCTGCGCCGGAGGAAGCGCGAACCGCGGCCGGCTTGCCCGCGGCCAGCTTGCCCGCGGCCAGCTTGCCCGCGGCCAGCTTGCCTACAGCCGGCTTGCCCGCGGCCGGCTTGCCCGCAGCCTTGGCGCCGCGCCCTTTGGCGCCGCCCGCCGCGGCTTTCCGCCCGGCTGACACCGGGGCGCCGCCGGC
>Ga0307376_10000611_pt1 | contig 43792 bp, 35 predicted proteins | sample TR2MG_FD_202536 | JGI IMG/M metagenome (GOLD analysis project Ga0307376, IMG submission 202536) | Soil microbial communities from Risofladan, Vaasa, Finland - TR-2 | ecosystem: Environmental > Terrestrial > Soil > Coastal area > Acid sulfate soil | place: Finland: Risofladan, Vaasa | collected...
AAATGTTTTTACCGTAATTTATGTTTTAATTTGCATTTTTACTATTAATTCAAACAAAAGATATTAACATATATCACTGATTATTAACATTATATGTATTATAAATGACTTTATCAGCAAGCCCTAAATAGCTGTATTTTTACTGATTTTGCAAACGTTAATGTAAATATATTAAATCCAAAAAGTTCATGTTGTCAATGGGATGTGGTGCAATTATATTATCTCTAAATTCTCCTGATTAGTTATTTTTTCGCAATAGAGGCATTTAAGAGTAACATTTTTCTTAGACACTACATGGAATCTCGTAGTTACAGATTCAAAGTTGGTAATACATTTTGGATTCATACATTTTGCTATACCAACAATGCTATCTGGGACCTCAACAACCTTTTTTTCTACAACTTCGTACTCTTTGATAATATTTAGTTTGGCATCAGGAGCTACAAGAGCAATCCTGTTAATGTCTTCATTTTCAAAATATACTCCTGATATTTTAATAATAGCTTTTCTTCCCAGCTTTTTGCTCTCCAGGTTTGTCCCGAACGTTATCTGGTTATCAATACGATCCAGTCCAAGTATCTGAATTACTTTAAACAGGTTACTGGCAGGTACATGATCAATAACTGTTCCATCCTGAATAGCGCTAACGCTCATTTGTTTTGGTTCCTTCATTGCTCTGCTCTTTATTATTTTATCCCTAATAGTGAACATAAAATCGCCTGACGTGTAAAGACTCCATTCAGAGCCTGTTCAAAATAATATGCCTTTGGATTTTTATCAACATCCTTATGAATCTCATTTACCCTGGGTAGTGGGTGTAATATCCGCATATTAGGTTTAGTGTTTTTGAGCATAGAATTTCTAAGAACATATATATTTTTAACTTTTTCATAATCAATTGGATCAGAAAAACGCTCTTTTTGAACCCGTGTCATATAAATTATATCAGCTCGCGAAATAATATCTGTGAAATCATTATGTTCGTAATATTTTAAGCCCAGATTGTCAAGGTATAATTTAAATTCATCAGGCATCTTAAGTTCTTCAGGTGAGATGAAGTTGAATGTGGTATTCCACCTCGACATAGCCATCATGAGAGAATGAACTGTTCTTCCGTATTTAAGATCGCCTACCATAAAAATATTTAAGTTGTCGAGTGTACCCTGAGTTTTGCGTATCGAATATAAATCCAGTAATGTTTGCGTAGGGTGTTGGTTTGCTCCATCGCCGGCGTTTATTACAGGCACTGTAGCAACTTCACTGGCAAACCTTGCACTCCCTTCAATTGGGTGTCTCATAACTATAAGATCGCAGTAATTGTTGACTGTCCTTATGGTGTCATTCAGTGTTTCCCCTTTTGAAACACTAGAACTTGAAGAATCAGAAAATCCAACAATTTTACCTCCTAACCGGTTTATCGCACTCTCAAAACTTAATCTGGTCCTGGTTGATGGCTCAAAAAAAAGTGTTGCAATAACCTTACCAGCCAATAATTTATTGTTGGGTTGTTTCTCGAATTCTTCAGCCAGATCAAGAATCCTCAGAATCTCCTCGGTTGAAAAATCATCTATTGATACTAAACTTCTGTTTTTCATTCGTCTGGAACATTATTGCACAATTAAGCCAGCTTATCCAATGTCATAACCATTTGCTGTAAAATTTGACTAAAGGTATGAAAAATCGGACAAATTTTTATAATCCTAAAACTTTTTAACCAATAGTTACAATAAAAACCTTTTTGTTGAATTACCTGTTTACAGAGTCTTGATAAAACTGTATTTAAGCCCTTCAATTCGGGAAAGCCTTGTAAGAACTTTTTCTTTGAATGAGACCCTGAAATTAATTCTAATATTACATTCAAGATCAAACGATTGATCAGATTGATCAACATTTTCCTCCTTAAGTATCTTCATTACATCATTCATTGATGTATATGGATAACTAATTTCATAGAACTCCTGCACCGTACACTCAATAATTTCAGCATTATTGATAGCAGATGCAGCTGCAGATCTATAAGCGTTTATTAATCCACTAACTCCTAACAAAGTGCCGCCAAAATATCTGCTAACTACTATAAGAACATTTGTTAACCCAAATGAATTTATCTGTCCGAGAATAGGCCTGCCTGCAGTACCTGATGGTTCACCATCATCATTTACCCTCCAAATAACCTTTTTCTGTCCAATCATATATGCATAGCAATGATGTCTTGCTTCATGGTGTTCTTTTCGCAGTTTGTCAATGATAGGTTTAATATTTTCCTGATCGGATATAGGATATGCCGATGAAATGAAACGGCTTCCCTTTTCTTTGTAGATACCCTGTGAATATGATTTAACTGTGATATAGCTATCAGATTCTATCATTAATTTATACTTCCAATTATCTTTGATGTTCCAATACAATATTAATTAAATCTATTAGTCCGATTACTGATTAAGGTAAAAAATAATACATTTGTTAGTAATTTTAAATATTTATGGGCGTTATATTAGATGAAAAGGATTTAAAGAAGCTAATTGTTATTGGCGACCGGATACTAATTAAACCAAAAATTCCCCAGTCAAAAACAAAAAGTGGTTTGCTATTACCTCCAGGGGTGAATGAAAATGAAAAAGTACAGATCGGATATGTGGTGAAAGTTGGTCCAGGCTATCCAATCCCTTCGGTAAATGACAATGATGAACCGTGGAAAAACAGATCTGATGAGCCTAAGTATGTTCCTCTGCAACCGAAAGAGGGTGATCAGGCTGTTTACCTTCAGAATAGCGCAATTGAAGTTGAATTCAATAAAGAAAAATATATTGTTATACCACATTCGGCAATTTTACTTCTACTAAGGGATGATGGACTTTTCGAATAATAAGATACGAAATGGGAAATGAAGTTCTGAAAGGACGTAAAATTCTCATTGTTGAAGATGACTTTTCAAGCAGATTATATCTTAATAAGATACTTGAAAAATCAGGATTGATTTTATTGAATGCCGGTGATGGGCAGGAAGCAATTGATATTGCTCTTAAGAACCCTGATATTGATATTATTTTGATGGATATACAGCTTCCTATTATTGATGGTTATGTATCTGCTAAAAAAATCAGAGAATTCCGGGATAATATTATAATTATTGCTCAAACGGCTTATGGGCTTATAGGTGATACGGAAGAAATTATTAACTCTGGGTTTGATGACTACATAATTAAACCGATTTTATCAAAAAACCTTATTGAAAAATTAATAGCTCACCTTCCCGAAAAATAATAAAATAGAATAACAAATTTAAAATGATTATTCAGGGTAAACAGCAAAGTGTCTGAATTCATTTTTGAATGCTTCTATTTCATTCGCCCATCTCTCTTTCTCAATTTGTACATTATTTCTGTTTATCAATGACTCCCTCATACCTTCATCTCCAGATAATATGTCGAAAGGTATCAGGTTATATTCATACTCATAGGGTGGCATATTGAACTTGAGAGAATCGGGTGGAGATGTTTCAATAATTGCATCAAATATTTCTAATGCAGTAACAACCGGTTTGTATAGATTTATATCAGTAACATGTATCTGTAGCCCATTACAAAGTTCACCACTGAACTTATGAAAAGTAGGAATGTAACTATGAGTTCTGAAAGCACATCCTTTAATTTTACGGTTCTCAAGATTATTTTTTAATTTTTCTGAATCAATAAATGGGGCGCCAAATAGTTCAAATGGGATGGTCGTTCCTCTGCCTTCAGAAATATTAAGTGCCTCGATGAGGACTGTCCCCGGGTATACAATAGCTGCCTGGAGAGTAGGCATGTTTGGTGATGGTAATACCCATGGAAGACCGGTTTCACTGAATAACAAAGACCTCCTCCAGTTTTTCATCCAGACAATGTTAAGATCACATGCCGGGTAATATTTCTCCTTTATCCATAATGCTATTTCACCAATTGACATCCGGTGACATAAAGGAATTGATGCTCCGCCCACGAAAGTAAAAAAATTTTCTTTCAATACAGGTCCATCAAATGGGAGCCTGCCAATAGGATTTGGTCTATCTAAAAGCCATATTGGAATACCCTTTTCAGTACAAGCTTCAATACATAGCTTAACTGTCCAGATATATGTGTATAGTCTTGCTCCAACATCCTGTAAATCAATCAATAGAACATCTATGTTTTCAAGCATTTCAGGTGACGGTTTCCTGTGCTTTCCATATAAACTATATAGAGGGATATTAAAGACAGGATGCATCTGATTTTGCCATTCAATCATATTGTCCTGTGTTTGACCATGAATACCATGTTGCGGACCAAATATTGCAGATAACCGGCAATCATTACGTAAATAGAATATTTCAGTTATATGTTTAAAATTTTTTGTAATACTCGGAGAATGACATAGAATTCCAATTCTTTTTCCTTTCAATGCTGAAGGGAAATGATCCAAAATTATTTCAAGACCTGTTGTTACCATATTCTAGAATTTACAACAAATATAATTAACGGTACGAAATGATCAATAACATAAAATATATTAATTATAAATGGTTAAACTTTTATAAGTTTGGAGATTGATTAAATTCTTTATGATGAGTAAAATCTTTTATGGAATTTCTCAACTTGAAAATAGTAAAATGGATGGTTATGATCTTGTAAATGAATAATATATATTATTAGTATGAAAAAAAGGACATTAGGCCTGCTGCTTTTAAAATCTTTACTGATACTGCTCCTGTCATCTTGTTCAGGGACAGGTTCTAAGAGTATCAGTATCCTTGAAACTACAGATGTTCATGGAGTTATCCTTCCATATGATTATATCGAAAAAGAAAAAATAGACGTTTCTATGGCATCCTCTCTTGCCTATATCAGGCAGATAAGAAAGGAAAAGGATGCGACAATTCTTCTTGATAATGGAGATAATTTGCAAGGGCAGCCGGAAGTATACTATTACAATTTTATTGACACTGTGTCACCACATTTTTTGACTGAAATAATGAATTATATGGGATATGATGCAGGAACTGTAGGTAATCATGATATAGAGGCAGGTCATGCCGTTTATGACAGGTTAGTTAAAGAATATAACTTTCCGCTGTTAGCTGCAAATGCAATAGATATAAAGTCAGGAAAGCCATATTTTAAACCTTATTATATCATAGAAAAAAGAGGACTTAAAATTGCAGTTTTTGGACTGGTGACACCGGCAATTCCAAACTGGCTGCCACAGGAACTCTATGCAGGAATTGAGTTTCAGAATATGGTTGAGACAGCAAAATTGTGGATGCCAATAATCTTACATGAAAAACCTGACTTGGTAGTGGGACTGTTCCATTCCGGTTGGGACAGATCCAATGTAACTTTTGAAAAAGGTGATCAATTATATGAAAATGGCTCCGCGGCTGTTGCCTATAACGTTCCCGGCTTCGATGTGATTTTTAATGGCCATGATCATAGAGTTGCCAATGAACAATTTATTAACATGGTTGGAGATACCATACTAATACTTAATGGTGGTAGCCGTTCGGAAAAGATAGCCCAGGCAGATATAGTTTTTTCTTCAATGAAAATTAATGGAAATAGAGAGAAAAAAATTACTGGTAAGATAATTAATGTATCTGATTTTGAACCCGACCCGGAATTTATCTCCAAATTCAAACCACAACATGAAAAAATTGATAGTTATGTAAATCAGGTTATCGGTAATTCATCTGCAACCATCTCATCACGAGATTCATATTTCGGATCTTCGGCTTTTGTTGACGGGATTCATTCTATTCAACTTGAAATAACAGGAGCCGACATCTCTTTTGCTGCTCCATTGTCATTTGATGTTCAGATTCCTGAGGGTCCAATAACAGTTGGTGATATGTTCAAACTCTACAGGTTTGAAAATATGCTTTATACAATGACTTTGTCAGGAGAAGAAGTTCATAAGTATCTTGAGTTTTCATATTCGAAATGGTTTAATAAAATGAATTCTCCAGGGGATGAATTGCTTAAATTACGGACCGGGAAAGATGGAAAGCCTCTATTAACTAATGGAAGAGCATACCTTAGAAATCAACCTTACAATTTTGATTCAGCTGCAGGAATTGATTACACTGTAGACGTTACCAAACCAGAGGGGAAAAGAGTAGTTATTAAGAGGTTTACCGGAGGGAAACCATTTGAAAAGAGTAAAATGTATAAGGTAGCCGTTAATTCATACCGTGGAAATGGGGGAGGAGGACATTTTACAGAAGGTGCAGGAATTGATAAAGATGAACTCAGATCCAGGCTATTGTCATCAACAGACAGGGATCTGAGGTATTATATTTTAAAATCAATCGAAACAAAAAAAACTGTAACGCCGGAACCATTAAATAACTGGAAAATAATTCCGGAAAGATTTGTTAAAGCAGCAATTCCCAGGGATTATAAAATGCTTTTTGGTAATGGGAAATAAAGTTTATGAAGTCAATCTTTTTTTGAGAGAAATTATCGATAAGTGGTATTATCTGTCTAAAGCTAACAGAAAAAATGGCTAAAAAATCAACTGTAATATCAAATGGAACAAAATTACCACTTGTTGAAGAGTTTTTTTCTTTACAGGGCGAAGGTTATCATATGGGTAAAGCAGCATATTTTATTAGGTTAGGAGGTTGCGATGTCGGATGTAGCTGGTGTGATTCTCCTTTCTCATGGGACCCAAAGCTTCATCCAATGGTTGAGTCAGATATTATTATTGACCATGTTGTAAATTCTGGCACAGATTCTGTTGTTGTTACGGGAGGTGAACCGCTTATGTGGAATCTTAATTATTTATGTTCCGGATTGAAGAAAAGGAATATTCTTACTTTTATTGAAACATCCGGAGCATATCCCTTAAGCGGAGAATGGGACTGGATTTGTCTCTCACCGAAAAGAAATATGCCACCGGTAAATGAAATTTGTGAAGTGGCCGACGAGCTGAAAGTAATTATCCAGAATAAGAATGATTTTGAGTGGGCTGAGAAATATCGTAAAATGGTTAGCAAAAAATGCAGATTATTTCTGCAACCAGAATGGAGCAGATTCGAAACCATTATTCCTGAAATTATTGAATATATCAAAAAGTATTCTGTTTGGCGAATATCTCTTCAGGTGCACAAATACATGCATATACCGTAGATCTTTTATGAAGAATCTTTTTATTATTTTTTTAGCTTCAACTTTCTGTTTGGTCACACTTACAGGCTTTTCACAAGGTTTTCATACATCTTCCAATAAGGCCCTGAAGGTATATAAAGAGGGAGTTGAAGCGTATGATTACTTTAATTATTATAAAGCTGAGAATAGTTTTAAAGAAGCCGTTTCTATCGATCAAAAGTTCTATGAAGCTTATATGATGCTTGGAGAACTGATGTCGAAACAAAAAAGATATTCTGAGGCTGCAACTAATTATAAGGCTGCTGTAAAGATAGATTCGATGTTTTTTAAGCCTGTTTTTTTCAATATTGCTACTTCTGAAATGATGTCAGGCGATTATCAAAATGCACTTATTCATTTTAATGTTTATCTCGCTCAGAAAGGCATGTCAGAAAAGAATATAACCAATGCAATAAAAAACACAAAAAACTGTGAATTTGCTTTAGAAGCTATGAAGAACCCGGTACCTTTTAGTCCTGAAAGTGTCGGAAGTTCAATAAATACACAGGATGATGAATACTGGCCCTCAATAACAGCAGATGGTCAGACAATGATGTTTACGCGACAACCCGCTCATAGAGATGGTACTGGTTCTATTAAACAGGCTCATGAGGATTTTTACATAAGTTATTTTACAGATCATTACTGGCAAAAAGCATTTAATGCAGGTGCTCCGCTTAATACACTTCAAAACGAAGGGGCTCAAACCATCTCATCTAACGGAAATTATATGTTCTTCACAGCTTGTAACAGGTCTGGAGGATTAGGCAGCTGTGACCTATACTTCTCAGCTTATAATGATGGAAAATGGTCAGAACCATCAAACCTTAGATACCCGGTGAACACATCCTCGTGGGAATCTCAGCCCTCCATAAGTGCAGATGGAAGGATTCTGTTTTTTTCAAGTAATCGCCCGGGTGGCTATGGAGGAAAGGACCTCTGGTTCTCAATACTGAATGAGAAAAACTTATGGTCCAATCCTGTCAATATGGGGAAAGTATTAAATACTATGGGAGATGAGATGTCGCCATTTATCCATTTTGATGGACGAACACTCTATTTCGCATCTGATGGCAGAGTAGGCATGGGAGGATTTGATATTTATATTAGCAGGATGAATGATGACAGCACATGGACAGAACCACAAAACCTGGGCTATCCAATAAATTCATATAATGATGAAATGGGACTTGTAATCGAATCAGGTGGGCAAAAAGCTTTCTTTTCATCAATAAGAGATAAGTTAAATGGAAAAGATATTTTCTCTTTTTATCTTTATGAATCTGTTAGGCCAGCACCAGTATCATATATGAAGGGTAGAGTTTACGATAAGGAGACTGGGAAATTATTAAAAGCTGATTATGAATTAATTAACCTTACAACAGGTAAGATAACCATAAAAAGCTCTACTGACAGATCAGGGAATTTTCTGGTCTGTCTACCTTCCGGTTATAATTATGGGATTAATGTGAACAAAGCTGGGTATCTCTTTTATTCAGAGAATTTTATGTTTGAAGGAGAGCATACCTTTATTGAACCATTTGTAAAAAGAATAAGCTTGAACCCTATTAAAATAGGAGAAAAGATGCAACTATCAAATGTGTTTTATGAAATTGACTCCTGGCAATTGAAGAAGGAATCAGTGTCAGAATTAAACAACCTGGTGGACCTTCTTTCAGATAATGAAGATATAATTATTGAAATTTCTGGTTATACGGATTCAACGGGATCAGATGAGCATAATCTTGAATTATCCGAAAAAAGGGCACTGTCAGTTGTTAATTATCTTATTAGCAAAGGAATACCTTCAGAAAGACTTAAGCATAAAGGATACGGAAACCAATTTCCAGTAGGAGATAACGTAACTATTGAAGGAAGAAAACTAAACAGAAGGACAGAAGCTAAGATTATTGAGAAGAAAAAATAAAAAATGGCTGCCTATTGGTGAGACAGCCATTTGCTCTCATGCTGATTGCATTCAGACATCGAAAAAATGCGTTTATCAGATAGCGATCATTGAATTGACAAATTTATTTATGTTAATGTCGGAGTTAATTACCACCTTGGCGGGGATAGAGAAATAAATTCCTGCTCCCGTCAGACCATTGCATTCAATCCAGATAGTTCCTCCTAACATTTGAATAATTTTCTTGGCCAGGGTTATATTGATCGCTGTATATGTATCATTATGACGAAGAAGCGATTCATTCAGATCCTCTGAGTGAAAAAATTCCTTGCTTTTGAAATAACCCTGGCCTGAGTCGAGAACATAGAAGGTTAATTTGTCATCCCTGAAAGAATAACCAACCTTAATATATCCTGATTTTGTGTTTTTTATTGAATTTTGAAACAGACTGCGAATAACCCTGAAAACCCTGTTTTTATCAATAAAAACCTCTGCAGAATTAGAAAACTGGATCTCAGTTATGAGTTCCACATTATTATGATCTTCTTTATTTAAAACATCCCTGAATTCTGAAAGAAGGTCATCCAGAACATTATCGAGGTTACATATTTTTGATTCGGACTTCGAATTACCTGTATCAATTATAGCCGAATCAAGAAAACTATCAAAAAGGCTTATTAGTTGTTCACATGAACTTAAAATCTGATTACTGAATTCTTCACGTTCAGGATTGTCATTGTCACTTTCTTTCATTAGAAATGAAAAAGCAACGATTGCATTCATGTGTGTTCTCATTTCATGCGACATCCCTGTTAATAATGTAGGACAGTTAATCAAAATATTCTCTAATGAATTCATAGCTTTCCCCTTATCCTCTTTTATTAATTCCGAATTTTCTCCAGCGCAAACATCATTATCAAAAAAATCAAACATATAGTGGTATATTATCTTAACTTATTTTAATTTTCTTATTATCTTTTTTGCACCATCCTTATATATACCACCCTCTTCATAAATTATTTCTAACTGTTGTATAGCTTTCTCCATATCATCAGTCTTTATGTAACACAACGCCAGGTACCATTCAGCATTTTCTATAAAGAGGTTATTGTTGTCGTTAATAACTATATCGAATGATTGTTTTGCATCCGGATATTTTTTGTCCTCAAAATTTGAAACACCATTTAAAAAGACCGATTGCATATCTTTGGGATTACATTCAAGTACTTTTTTGAAATGGACAGCTGCGTTCTCATAGTCATTTGTATTGTAAAATTCCAAAGCCAAAATGAAGTCAGTATTTAATTCTGTCTGAACTGACCGCTGTGCACTAGGAGGCTCATAAGCTTTATAATATTTGCTTATAATTTCCTTATTACTAAGCTTTTTCCCTGAAAACAGAGTAATACTACCTATAAGAATCAATCCTGAAATCACAGCGACGTATTTCAGATAAAATTGTTTCCCGGGACTTTTAGCAGGTACATCTGTTTCTTTTTTCCTGGCAATTTCAGAGAGTTTATTCCTTAAAGAGATAATGTCACGGTTCATGAGAACATCATCAGTACGTCTTCTGAGATTAACCTCATTACTAAGTTTTTCGTTTCCATCAAGCTCCTTTTGGAACCATTTTTTTTCTGCTTCACTCATCTCTCCGGCATTGTACCTTTCGATGAAATATGAAAAATCAATTGTTTTCATAGATTCTATTTATAACTATAATTTAAATTTTCATTAAAAACAAACCACTTAATTAACTATTATACAGTCAACTAATTCGTATTTTGTTCTCAAAATACTTTGCAACAAGCATTAAGCTTCAAAACCTTTTATATCCAAACTTTAAGTATACCGATGTTATAACAGTTTGGTTAGTTATTCTATATTATCGGTTCCTGTGTTAGCTAAACAGAAAAAATATTTTTGTTGTCAGATTCTGACAGGTGGATTATTTGGCAATGAAATTGGGTCACTTTCCCCACCACGAACACAAATCATCTCTTCATTTGAAAGTTCAAATTCATTGAAAATGTCTTTTGTCAAATCAAAATTCAGGGTTTTCATAATTCTTTTTTTTAAATTGATACTAATTCAGGGTAATTCGCAATTATTTTATCTTCTATACTATTACATGTCGGATGATATCATTTTGTGACATGAAAAAATCAATTATTTTAAATATATTTTTCTTTATTCAGATAATCAGGTAGTTAGAAAAGTGAAAAGTACTCCTTAGTATTGATTTGGTTATATAAGCTTAAATTAGGATATTTATGATGTTGTTATTAAGAAAAGTACATGATAAAGAAAGATCAACAACTAAAGCTGTTTTTATGCTTTTTTATGCTAATCGTATTCATGCTTACTAATGCCAGTCCAGGCTCTATAGTTTCTTTTACATCAATATCAGAACAAGATCCAACTGAACTTATTCTCCAGGAAGAAAATGGTATAATATCAACCGAAATAAAGAGACTTAGTATTTCTCTGGAGAGGCTACTAACAAAAAGTGATTACGATAAAAGTAGTAATGTTGTTGATAGTATAATTCAAATAATCGATTTTAATAATATAAGTAACCAAAATGTGTTGTCTGAACCCTATTATTTAATAGGTGTATATTATATGCTAATTAAAGATTATTATGAGTCAATTAAATATTTGAATCTCTCAATAGATATTAAGGAAAATATTAGGGAGTACGATAGGCGATTTATAAATGCCCTTTATAATCTTGGCGTAGCATATTATTATCTCGGTGATTTCACAAAAAATGAATATTACTCATTGAGATCTCTTGAAATTGAAAAAGAAGTTTTTGGCGAGTTTAATCCTGATTTGTTAAGTTCATATTCAACCCTTATAATAGCTTATATTGAACTTCAGGAGTATGAAAAGGCTATTAATTACACAAATATTGCACTGGCAATTGCCAATAAAAACCTCGCCATCGCTTCTCCTGAGATTGTGGCAAGTTTATATATTAACTTAGGCGTATGCTATAACAGACAGGCTGATTTCTCAAAAGCAAAGTTATACTTAGATAAAGCCGAATCGATATATAAGCAAAATGACTTAAGCCGTAATGATAATTACATTAATTTGATGAATAGTCTGGCAATAACCAATGGAGCTCTGGGATTTGCTGAGAAATCTGATGAATATTATAGCAGGGGCATTTCCATGGCTGTGACTAATAGTTCCTCATTAGCCTACAATATTGTAAATAGTTATGCAATTATCCTTGGTAATTCCGGAAAAATAAAAAAAGGAGAAGCTTTACTTGCCGATGCACTTGCAAGATCAAAATCGAATAACAGAGATAGCTCGCATAGCTATTTTGATGTACTCAAAAACTATGCAGAATATTTAAGGGAATATAAAATTGATAATAATAAATCGTTAAAATATTATACCAGTTGTTTGGATTATTTAAAAAAGAACGAACAGAACCAGCTATTTAAATCTTCAGTACTTATAGGATACTCTCTTTCACTGACAGAAGCAGGAGAATCGGAGAAAGCACTTGAGATAATACAGTCTTTGCTTTTTTCTGAAGGTGAACAAAAAATTACACATGGTCCATTTGATAATCCGGCTATTGAACTTGTACAACCTGATAAGAAATCTTTAAAGTTACTTAATGCAAAATACAAAATCCTTTGGGATCTTTATAGGAGATTATCTGATATCAAAATACTTATAGCTGCATCCAATACATCTGAGTTAATAGTCTCATTGCTCGAAAAAGTCAGGATAAATATCAGTAAAGAGGAGAGCAGGTTGGTTCTTGGTGACAAATACAGAGATTCCTATCTAAATACTATAAGAGATTTGAACATTCTCTATGCTAAAACTTCTGACTATCATTTTCTCGAAAAAGCATTTGAATATTCAGAAAAAAGTAAAGTTGCAGGGTTACTGGCCTCTACCAGGGAACTGAAAGCTTCTCAGTTTCATATACCTCACGATATAGCGGATCTTGAAAGAAAACTTCAAAGGGATATAAGCCTCTATCATGCACGTATTGACGAAGAGAACACAGTTGAAGTAATTGATACAATTCTTATTAATAACCTGCGAGAGAACCTTTTAAAAACTACAAGAGTACGGGATTCCCTTATTATTGTTTTTGAAAGGAAATATCCCGATTATTATACATTAAAGTACAATACCCAGGTAATTGGCCTTAAAGATATTGCTAAAGTAACCGGACGTAAAGGAAATTATTTAAATTATATTGTATCAGATACATTATTATATATTTTCGTTGCAAACAGGAAAAACCAACAACTATTATCATTCCATGTTGATTCCTCATTTTTCAATAATATCAAGCAATTCCGAAACCTATTGTCGATGCCATTGCCTTCGGATAATGCACATGATGCATTTGAAAAGTATCAGTCAATCGGTTATGATTTGTATATGACCCTTATAAATCCGGTAAGAGAGTACCTGATTTCTGATAAGATATTAATCTCTCCTGATAATATCCTTTCATATTTGCCATTTGAAGCACTGCCAACGGCTTCATTTTCAGGAAAAAGAATTTTATACCGTGAACTTGCTTACATGATGAATGATTTTGATATTTCTTATACATATTCTGCAACTTTTATGGCTGAATCTGAAAGAAGAAAATGTAACCCAGGTAATAAAGTGATTGCATTTGCTCCTGATTATTCAAAACCTATTGAAATCAATTCAGTGTTAATGAAACGACAGGCAGAAATGGATTTTCTTCCTAATCTTCCCTATGCCAGAATTGAGGCAGAATATGTATCAGATATTACAGGTGGCAAACTTTTAATTAATAATGAAGCAACAGAATCTGCTTTTAAAACAGAATCAGTTAAATATGACATTATTCATCTGGCTATGCATACTATATTGAATGATAAAGATCCAATGCATTCTAAGCTGATTTTTAGTTCAGAAAATGATACACTATATGACAGCTATCTTAATACATATGAAGTATATGGAATACCTCTGAAGGCAAAAATGGTAGTGCTTAGTTCATGCAATACGGGTTCCGGCCTCCTGTCATCAGGTGAAGGGATATTGAGTCTGGCCAGAGGCTTTATATATTCAGGTAGTCAGTCAGTTGTGATGGCGATGTGGGAGATTGAGGATAGATCCGGTACCGAAATTATCAGGATGTTCTATGATAATCTTAAGAAGGGTAATTCTAAAAGCGTTGCATTAAAAAAAGCACGAATAGCCTACTTAAAAAAGGCTGATCAGTTAAGATCACATCCCTATTTCTGGGCAACTCTGGTAATTTATGGGAGTAATGCTCCTTTGTATTATACAAGACAGTTGATTATTCTTGCTGTTATTGTTTTCATGATTATATTAGTCTCAATCATGGTCTATTTAAGAAAACGTAAATATTCCTGATATTCAGGATCCTTTTTGACTTTCTCCAGCAGAACTTCTTTGCACAAGTATTTCTTTCTTCTTGCGTATATCTCATTTTTAAGATCCATTTTTTTTGCGATCTCTTCATATGATAGCCCTTCTGAAAATAAACTTAGAACTGTTTGCTGATCCGGTTTGAGTTTTTCAAAAGCTCTACTCACAATCCTCTCTAGAATTAGGTCATTCTTATCTTCAAGCTCTTCATCTTCTACAAGATCAAATTCCAATTCAGTAGTTCTCCTTTTTTTCCTTAGCTGAGCATTCCAGACATTCCGTGCAACACCAAAAAAATAACCTTTAAGATCTGTTGTCAAATTTAAATTATCTTCTGTTATCTGTTTGTATAGTATTATTATTGAATCCTGAAAGACATCAGAAACATCCTCTGTTGAACCGCTATTTTTAAGTACGTAATTTTTTATGGATTGTAAATAGTTGTCATATAGCCAATTCAGGACCTTGTCATCCTGCTTTCGCACACCCTCAATTATGTTTATATCTGAAATTCTTAAAGTCAACCCCTTATGATTAGAAGAATCAATTGGCAAATATAATATTTCCACAATCCAAAACTGTTTTTAATATCTCTACAGGTTTTGAATTTATACAGATTGCGGACTAATCTTATTCAAAATATAAATATCTTTACTTACTTATAAACAAATTTCCTTCAACTAAAAATGTCTTTCCCTTTTGTAAAACAACCCGATGCAATGGATTGCGGACCTGCTTGTCTTAAGATGATTGCAGGGTTTTACAAGATGAGTTTTTCACTTGACTCTCTTCGAAAGAAGTGTTATATTACCAGGGAAGGAGTATCATTTCTTGGACTTTCTGAAGCCGCAGATTCTGTCGGATTTCGGACTATTGGAGTTAAGATCCCATTGGATATGTTGGAGGAGAATGTTCCATTACCATGCATTGTCCATTGGCGTCAGAAACATTTCATTGTTGTTTATAAGATAAAAAAGAATAAAATATGGGCTGCAGATCCGGCTTTAGGATTAGTAAAATATAGCCGTGAAGAATTTGTAAAAAACTGGACCTCCACAATTAGTGATGGAAAACCGGCCGGGCTTGTTTTGATAATTGAACCTACTCCGGCACTCTATGATATTGAACATGATGCTGAAGTAACTACCGGTTTTAAATTTCTGTATAAATATTTCAGATTATATAGGAAATATTTCTTTCAGCTGGTTTTGGGTTTACTCCTTGGAAGTTGTATTCAGCTTATTATTCCGTTTTTAACGCAGTCAATTATTGATATTGGCCTGAATAATAACGATATAGGATTTATATATCTGATTCTTTTTGCTCAACTTGCATTGCTAATTGGCAGAATGTCTGTAGAATTTATCAGAGGATGGTTACTACTTCATATTGGTTCCAGGGTAAATGTTGCTATTATTGCCGGATTCCTTCAAAAATTAATGTCGTTACCAGTCTCTTTTTTTGATACAAAACTGACTGGTGATATTCTTCAACGTATTGAGGATAATAACAGAATAGAAGAATTTCTCACTTCTGCAAGCCTGAATATTCTATTCTCGTTTTTTAATCTTTTCATATTTGGTATTGTACTTTTTATCTTCAGTATTAAAATACTTTTTTTATTTCTTACGGGATCAGTATTATACATAGCCTGGGTTTCAATATTTATGAAATCGCGAGCGAGGCTTGATCATCAACGCTTTAAGCAAATGTCTGCATCAGGGACCAAACTAATTAACATAGTAAACGGAATGCAGGAAATAAAGCTCACTCAAAGCGAATTAAGCATGAGATGGGATTGGGAGAAGCTTCAAGCCATCCTTTTTAAATTAAAGATTAAGGGATTAAGTATTATTCAATATCAATCAGCCGGAGCTACATTTATTAATGAAGTAACTAACGTTTTTATTACTGTTGTTGCCGCTACTGCAGTTCTTAAAGGTAATATGACCCTTGGTATGATGCTTGCCGTTCAGTTCATAATTGGTCAGCTGAATGTTCCTGTAAGCCAGATAATAGGTTTCTTTCGAATGTCACAGGATGCAAGAATGAGTCTCGACCGGCTATCTGAAGTTCATCATATGGATAATGAGGAACCAAATCCTGAAATGAAGGTACGTAAGCTTCCTGATAAAAAAGATATCTATATAAATAATATTTCTTATCAATATGAGGGACCACGCTCACCTTTTGCTCTAAAGGATGCCGACCTGTTTATCGAAGAGAATAAGATAACCGCAATAGTAGGGACAAGTGGTAGTGGTAAAACTACCTTACTTAAAATGTTACTTGGGTTTTATCAGCCAGTTAAAGGGGAGATACTCATTGGCGATACCAGGTTGTCCAATCTTAGCCTGAAAATATGGCGGGAAAAAGTTGGAGCCGTTATGCAAGATGGGTTTTTATTTCCTGATACTATTGCAGCAAATATTGCTCCCGGATCAGAGGATATTAATGAGGAGAGATTGATAAGCGCAGTTGAAATTGCCAACATAAAAGGATTTATTGAGTCACTGCCACTGGGTTATAATACCAAAATAGGAGCAAATGGTCATGGATTAAGTGAAGGGCAGAAGCAACGCCTTCTAATTGCCAGAGTAATTTATAAAAACCCCGATTTTATTTTCTTCGATGAAGCTACTAATTCGCTTGATGCTAACAATGAAAAAGTTATTGTTGAAAACCTTGCCGGCTTTTTTAGAGGTAAGACAGTAATAGTTGTTGCTCATAGACTAAGTACAGTGAAAGATGCTGATAAAATAGTTGTTCTGGATAGTGGCAGAATAGTTGAAACAGGTACTCATGAATCGCTTATCGGAAAACGAGGAGCCTATTATAATCTTGTTAAAAATCAACTTGAATTAGGTAATTAGTTGAAATAAATGAAAGACCGCAAACCGGAAATATTATACTCTGATCCTGTTAAAGAGATTATGGGAAATCCTCCTAAAAAAATTCTCAGATGGGGAACTACTGTTATGTTTTCAGTATTTGTACTATTTATTCTCTTTGCATGGTTGATCAGGTATCCAGATACAATCCCTGCACAAATTGAAATTACTACTGAAAATCCACCTATAACACTTGTATCAAAAATTTCTGGCAGAATTAAACGTCTGAATATTAATGATAAAGAAGTAGTTTCAAAAGGACAGATATTAGCAGTTATGGAGACTGCTGCATCAATTTTTGAGATAGAAACTCTTAGAAAATTTATTGAAACTACTACAAAAATTAATTCTCTGTCTATAGAATCTTTACCAGAAATGGCTGAGCTTGGTGAATTGCAGATATATTATGGAACCTTCAGAAAGTCATTGTTGGAGTATCAGAATTTTATTAAAAACGACCTTTATGGAAATAAAATTAATTCTTCGAGAGACAAATTATCTCAGATAGCCATCTACATTAATGGTTTGAGACAGACTGCAAAACTTTACTCTGAGAATCTGATCCTCGATTCGATAAGACATCAACGATCTCTTTCACTTTTCAAAGCTGATACAGCTATCCCTGCTGGTGAATTGGATAAATCCGAGCAAACCTTACTTAGGCAGAAGATAGATTTAAATTCGATCCGGAATGAAATCTCAGCTAAAATAATTGATCAGACAAATGAGGCAGAGCTTCTTAAAGAATATTCTCTAAAAAAAGCAGAGGAGACAGAGTATCTTTATTCTTCTCTGAATGAGTCATTTGGAAATTTATATGCTCAGATTAAAATATGGGAGAATAACTATCTCCTGATATCACCTATCGGAGGTATTGTAACTTTTACAAAATTCTGGAGTGAGAATCAATCAGTAATTAAAGATGAACCTGTTCTTGCTATAGTTCCCGAGAACCCAGGGAGATATATTGGCCGGATAAAACTTAAAATGCAAAGATCAGGAAAAGTTAAAATCGAACAGGATGTAAATATTAAACTTAGCAGCTATCCATATCTGGAATATGGAATGGTTAGAGGAAAGATAAAAACTATTTCGCTTGTACCAGCAGGTGATGCCTATACTATTGAGGTAGATCTTCCTAATGGGCTTACTACTTTATATAACCGCAAACTTGATTTTAATCAGGAAATGCAAGGTACAGCTGAAATTATAACAGAAGATATCAGACTTCTTCAAAAAATAGTTAACCCTTTCAGGTATCTGATTTCAAAAAATAAAAGATAATTATAACTCATTACTTATTAATGAGTACGCTCAGGGTGCCCTGATATAGCCTTCCGAATATATAATTTATCTTTAAAACATCTGTTCAATCTACAATGAAAACTAATTTTCAGTACCAGTATAGTTTTCTTCTAAAATGACTTGAATTGGCTTAATGTCTGATTCTCACATTTATTTATGCTAAAACTTTGAGTTTTATTAAATATTTCAATATTTTCGTACTCTGAAAATTCCATGTATTGCCATGGTGAAGGATGCTGATAAAGAGCTGAAATATAAAAGGATTGAATATGACCAAGAAAAATCCGGATGACTCTGTTCGTGAAGAACAACTCGGAGCTATTGATAAAGCAACCGAATCTGAGGATGCCACACAAGCGGAAAACGCGAAAGAAATTAACTCTCTGGAGGAAGCTGAAAAACCAGACTTAGAACCAAAAAAGGAATCAGAAGAAGAAAAGGCTGAGCATGCAGACCAGGAAAAGTCTGAGAAAATAGATGAGGAAGAATCTGTAAAGGAGGAGAAGCAAGAGCTATCTGATGTTGAACTTCCTCCGGTAGATTATTCTGGCTATTCCAAGCATGAACTGGTGGATACCCTCGGGCTAATCGTAGAGAACCGTCCTACGGCAGAAATCAGGGATGATGTAGATCGAATTAAATCACTATTCTATAAAAAATTAAAACTTGAAGAGGATGATAGAAAGAACAAATACCTTGAGAGTGGTGGAAAAATTGAAGATTATAGAGCATGGATTGATCCGGATGATGCACGTATTAAACAATTGCTTGAAAAGTATAAAGAGAAAAGAACAGACTTAAATAAGATTCAGGAAGCAGAAAAGCATGAAAACCTTAAAAAGAAATATGATATTATTGATAATATCAAGGATCTTGTAAACAGGGAGGAATCAATAAACAAAACTTTTCATGATTTTCGGTCACTTCAGAATGAGTGGCATACAACAGGTGTTGTACCTCAATCTTCTTTAAAGGATCTTTGGGAGAATTATCATCATTCAGTTGAGATTTTCTACGATTATATCAAAATAAATAAAGAGCTCAGAGATCTGGATCTTAAAAAGAATCTAGAATCAAAAATACTCCTTTGTGAGAGGGCTGAAGAGCTTCTTCTTGAACCAAACCCAATAAATGCTTTTAGATTATTACAAGACTTTCATAACCAATGGCGGGAAATTGGCCCCGTGCCTCTGGAATCGAAAAATGAAATTTGGGAAAGATTTAAAGAAGCCACCTCTCAGATAAATAAACGACATCATGAATATTTTGAGAAACAGAAGGATGACCAACGGAAAAATCTGGAAACAAAGTTAGCTCTTTGTGAGGAAGTTGAAGCTGTCAATTTACTCGAAATTAAAAATTTCAAAGATTTTGATGAAAGAGCAGATAAAGTTGTTGCCTTACAGAGAATGTGGCGCACGATAGGCTTTGCCCCGAAAAAACAAAATAGCAAGGTATATATTAGATTCAGGGAAGCATGCGATGTCTTTTTTGAAAAGAAAAGAGGTTTTTATGCTGATAATAAAGAACTGCAATTGAATAACCTTCAATTAAAGACAGAATTATGTATAAAAGCAGAGGCAATGGAGGAGAGTTCTGAGTGGAAAGCAACTTCCGACGCTTTGATTAAGCTCCAGAAAGAGTGGAAAGAGATAGGACCTGTGCCACGTAAACAATCAGAGAGATGTTGGAAAAGATTCCGCAAAGCATGCGATCACTTTTTTAACAGGAAAGCCGATCATTTTGCTCAACTCGATACCTCCTACGAGGATAATTTAAAGACAAAACTTAGCATTGTAGAAGAATTGGAGAAATTTGAATCAGGGACAGACGTGCCGGCTGCCTTTGAACGGCTCAAAGATTTGCAAAGGAGATGGACGGATATAGGATTTGTTCCATTTAATATGAAAGATGAGATAACCAATAAATATAGAAATGCTCTTAATAAGAAGTTTGATAAACTAAAAATTGGCGATGAGGATAAGAGTATCCTTAAATATAAAACCAAACTTGATAATCTTAAGTCAAACCCAAAAGCCTTCAGAAAGGTACGGAATGAAAGGGATAAATTCTTTACTAAGATAAAGCAACTGGAAAGTGATATTGTTTTATGGGAAAATAATATTGGTTTTTTTGCAAAATCAACTAATGCTGATACAATGATCAAAGAGGTTGAAGATAAGATAGAAAATGCAAAAATAATGATCAAAACGCTTGAAGAAAAAGTCAGGATGATAGACCAGTCTGGTCTTGACGATTAATGAAAATGATAAAATAGTCTAACTAATAAACTTTTTTGCTTTGGCAGACGTAAAATACATATTTGTAACAGGAGGTGTAACTTCCTCTCTGGGAAAAGGCATTATTTCCGCCTCTCTTGCTAAACTGTTGCAAGCCAGAGGATATTCAGTTACAATTCAGAAGCTAGACCCCTATATTAATGTTGATCCGGGAACACTTAATCCTTATGAACACGGGGAATGCTACGTAACTCTGGATGGAGCGGAAACAGACCTTGATCTTGGACATTATGAAAGATTCTTAAATGTGCCTACAAGCCAGGCAAATAATGTCACAACAGGCCGGATTTATCAATCAGTAATAAATAAAGAACGTAAAGGAGATTATCTTGGTAAGACTGTCCAGGTAATTCCACATATTACCGATGAGATAAAAAGAAGGATAAAACTGGTTACTTCAGGTAATAAATTTGAAATCGTAATAACAGAAATTGGTGGCACAGTAGGCGATATTGAATCACTTCCTTATATTGAAGCTGTTCGTCAGTTAAAATGGGAACTCGGAACACAGAATTGTATTGTTATACACCTTACTCTGGTACCATATCTCTCTTCATCAGGTGAATCAAAAACTAAACCAACACAACATTCTGTTAAAGTACTTCTTGAGACAGGAATACAACCTGATGTATTAGTGCTGAGAACAGAAAGAGACCTTAATGAAGACCTGAAAAGAAAAGTAGCTTTATTCTGTAATGTTGAAGAAAATGCTGTAATCGAGTCAGTTGATGTTTCAACTATCTATGAAGTCCCAATCAAAATGTTAAATCAAGGACTTGATAAAACAGTCCTTAGAAAACTTGCACTACCTATAGAAAGTGAGCCTCCGCTGTATGAATGGAGGGAATTTCTTACAAAACTGAGAAATCCAAAATACTCTATAAAAGTGGGGCTGGTTGGGAAATATGTTGAACTTCCTGATGCCTATAAATCAATCGCAGAATCATTCATACATAGCGGAGCAATGAATGAATGCGAGATTGATGTTGAATACATTCATTCAGAAGAAATTACTGAAGATAATGTAACAGAAAAATTGAAAGGACTTAATGGCATACTCATTGCTCCCGGATTCGGATCAAGAGGTATTGAAGGTAAAATATTTACAGCAAAATATGCCAGGGAAAGCAATATACCTTTTCTTGGAATATGCCTGGGTATGCAATGCGCTGTTATTGAATTTGCCAGAAATGTTCTGAAATTAGAAGGAGCTCATTCAACAGAAATTAATCGTAAAACAAAGTATCCGGTAATTGATCTGATGGAGGAACAGAAAAGTATTATTGATAAAGGGGGTACTATGAGGCTGGGAGGCTATAAATGCATTATTAGCAAAAATTCAAAAGCATACGAAGCATATAAGCAAACTGAAATAGTGGAGCGACACAGGCACAGGTATGAATTTAATGACAAATATTTTGATGATTTTAAAAATAACGGGATGGTTCCCGTTGGAATTAATCCTGAATCAAACCTGGTAGAAATTATTGAAATACCTGATCATAAGTGGTTTATTGGAGTACAATTCCATCCTGAGTACAGCAGTACAGTTATAAAACCTCATCCACTATTTGTTAGTTTTATAAAGGCTTGCATTGAATAGATATCTGATAAGCATTGTATTGCTTTTCAACTATTATATATTAAAATATAAAATTTAATTATACTTGAAGAATGGATAAAAATACAATTACGGGCCTTATTCTGATCTTTGCAATATTTATTGGTTTTAGTCTTATAAATAGCAATCGTCAAAAGAAAGAATATGAGAAAGCTATTGTCGTTGCAGAATCTCATTATGCCAATGGAGAACTGGAAGCAGCAAGGTCTGAGTATATCAATGCTTTGAGATTTAAACCTAATGAACCAGATGCAATTTCTAAAATCAATGAATTAAATATCAAGCTTGGTATAAAGCCAGAAGCACAGGAGATTGATACAGTAATATCTCACGAATCACTCCCGGCAGCTGTTTCACCAAATATCCCTTCCGCTCCGACAGATATTAATCAATTTGGAGTTTTTGCAAAAGCGGCTTTAGGTGAAAATGAATTTATTACTCTTGAAAATAATAAGGTTGAACTAAAAATTTCTCTGAAGGGCGGAAGAGTGTATTCTGCCAGGTTAAAAGACTATAGGACTTATGATTCTCTTCCTTTGATATTATTTTCAGGTGATTCAACTGTTTTTGGATTTAACTTTTTTACTTCTGACAATAAAGCTGTTAAAACCAACAATCTATATTTTAAACCTGAGTCGGAAAGAAGATCATATACTGTAACCACACAACCCCAGAGTGTTAGTTTGAGGTTATTGGCCAGCGACGATAAATATATTGAATATAAGTACACACTGGCACCTGATAAGTATATGGTTGACTTTGATGTTACTTTCAAATCGATGGAAAGTATTATAGGCTCAAATCAGAACAGTCTTACTTTAGACTGGAAGATGTACATACCACAACAGGAAAGAGGAAGGGATAATGAAGAAAACTATTCAACGATAAAGTATAAGTATTTCCAGGATGATGTCGAAGATTTGGGACTGAGATCAAAAAAAGAGACAGAAAAAAAAGATATCACTACAAAACTCAGATGGATCGCTTTTCAGGATCAGTTTTTTTCTACAGTTCTTTTAACAAACGATTTCTTTATTAATGGCTCCGTATCATCAACACGGACAATTGGCTCCCCAAAATATATAAGATATTATACTTCAGAGGTTGGTGTCCCTTTTAATTCTGAGGCTTCAAATTTAATCAGCATGAAGCTCTATTATGGTCCTAACCATATTACTACTCTCAGAAAAGAAGGCTTTGAGCTCGAAAGCCTTGTATTCCTGGGTAAAAATATTATAGGTTGGATAAACAGGTTTGTAATCATTCCAATCTTTAACTGGCTCGACAATTTCATTGGTAATTATGGAATTATTATATTAATACTGACATTAATTATCAAACTAGCTCTATTCCCTCTGACATTTAAGTCAACCCAGTCGCAGGCAAAAATGCAGGTTCTGAAGCCAATGGTCGCGGAATTAGGAAAGAAATTTCCAAAGAAAGAAGATGCAATGAAGAAGCAAAAGGCAACTATGGACCTGTATAAAAGGGCAGGAGTTAATCCGATGGGTGGGTGTCTTCCAATGATCCTTCAGATGCCTATCCTATTTGCCATGTTCAGGTTTTTCCCTGTGTCAATTGAATTACGACAGGAACATTTTCTATGGGCAACTGACTTGTCAACCTACGATTCAATTTTGCACCTTCCATTCACAATCCCGATGTATGGTGACCATGTGAGCCTGTTCACCTTGCTTATGACAGCATCAACGTTACTTACTATGAAGATGACAGGGTCAACTCCTGGTGCAGATCAACCAGGAATGAAACTAATGATGTACATGATGCCTGTTATGTTTATGTTGATTTTGAACCAATTCTCCTCAGGTCTTACATATTACTATTTTCTTGCAAACATGATCACTTTTGGGCAGAATATAATATCTAAAAAATTTATTAATCCGGATGCCGTTTTAGCAAAACTTGAAGAGAATAAAAAGAAGCCTGTGAAAAAGTCTAACTGGCAGCAACGACTTGAAGCTGCCGCAAAACAACGTGGAATTAATCCTTCTAAAAAGTAGACAATTGTAACTAATTTGTTAAATAATATTAATTATTTACACTTCTTGGAAAAAAGCCTTAAATTTATTTCTTCCAATTACATGGGGAAATGGGGAAAAAGATAAAGAATAAAGATTTAGCCGCCAGACTAGGTGTATCTAGTACGTTAGTATCACTGGTTCTGAATAACAAAGCCGATCAACAGGGCATAAGAAAGGATACTCAGGAAAAAGTACTCAATCTTGCACGGCAGATGGGCTATTTTGAATCACTGCACGAAAATAATGAAACATCAGCTGTTAGTGAGAAACCAGGGGTTATGGGTTTAATTGTACCTTCTCTTAATGACCCTTTTGTTATTCAGATAACTCAGCATCTTCAAAAATCTTTTTCAAGAATAGGAGTAGGTTTCTCAATTGTGACAAAAGATCCGAATGATCAGAGGTATGATAGACTTATTGGTGCATTTAAAAAATTTTATAGTGGACTTATTCTTCTCGGAGATGCAGCTGATGACAATACTATAAGGACATTACGGGCAACGGATTATCCATTTATTCTGCTTGAAAAATTTGTCAAATCGTTACGACTTAATACAGTTTGTACTGATACCAAAGCAGGAGCCAATCTGATTGTTAATCATCTTGATAACCTGGGTTATAAAAGCGTTATTATTGTATCTGACCGAAAATCATTTCGTAATGATGTATCAGATATCCAGAATATTATTGATGCATTTGATCAGAAACATGATATTGCCAAACCCATTGTAGTCGAGTTAGATAGGCCTTTTGGTGGAGACGAAATAGACTTTGCTCAATTTGAAAAATATCTTCGTCCTCCTTATCGGGCAGATGTGATGATAATTATGAATGCAAATCTGGTTTATCCATTAATGACTTTACTTCGGAACAAGAAATTGCGCGTTCCACAGGATATTGCAGTTGTTTCAATGGAGGAAGGAACCGGATTCGATCTGATGTTTTCACCAATAACATGCCTTCGGAAACCTTTGTCAGGAATGGCTGCTAAAGTAGCAAACATGATATGGTCTGAAGTTAAGAACTCTGGTAAAGGAAAATTCAAACGACAGGTTAACATCTTTCCCGAACTTATTGTCAGAAATTCATGTGGGAGTATCTGAAATGGGATATAATAATGAAACCCTTGACTCGTTCAGAATTGCATATTATGATGAGATAATTGATCGGGTAAAGCAAAAAGACGTAATGGAAGCTGCTTTGGAGATCAATCAGTGGTGCCATGAAAAAGTGAGCTATCTGTCGGCAGATTCCAGAACGTCTGCTCCTATGAGTACAATTCTTTCAGCAAGAGGCAGATGCGGAGAAGAATCAACATTTACGGTAGCTGCCCTTAGAACAGCTGGCATTCCTGCAAGACAGGTATATACTCCCCGCTGGGCTAATTTTAAAGATGATTTTAATTATAAGAAAATTTCAGTTGCTGAAACAGACACATTAATATTATTATGTACGTGACAGTCTCAACTGTTCTGTTCATAATATCTTTTTGTTAATAATTGTTAATATCTAACCCCAATGGATCAGGTCGTAGAATAAAAAATTATTTATCTTTGCTTTGTTTTGGTGTTACAATGAAATAAAATCATTGTAATGAAAAGGGAATGCGGTTTGAATCCGCAACAGTACCCGCTGCTGTGATGCCTGATCGTTTTAACGATGATGGTTTTATGAAATCCTGCCACTGTCCCGCTTTGTGGGATGGGAAGGCTTCATAAACCGGGATAAGTCAGAAGACCTGCCAGATAAGTCTGATATTCAAAGCTTTCGGGAAAAAAAGCGCCGGATCACACATTGATTCCTCTCTTAATTTCCATCTATTGCTGTGATTATCAGACATAATTTCTGATGAATATGTTTTTGTATTTCAATTATTCAATGTGCATGATATTAATGCCAGATAAAAAAATCAATATTTGAAAATCGCTTTAATATATATTACCTTTTTTCTTTCATTGCCATTGCATGGACAACTATCCTCTTATTCTGATACAATTAATATAAAAGAGGTTGTAATAAGCAGGAAGAGACTCAATTCATATACTGCAGGTTTTAAGAAAGTTACTATCGATTCTTCAGTACTCTTGAATCATAATCATGGGACACTGGCAGACTTACTTGAAGATAACTCAACGATATTTATTAAAAGTTACGGATTGGGTGGAACAGCTTTACCTTCATTCAGAGGTACAGGCTCAAACCATACACAAATTGCATGGAATGATATAAATATAAACCATCCTATGTTGGGACAATCTGATCTTTCTTTGATACCGGTTGGCTTTATTGATGACATAGATATCTATTATGGTGGTGCTTCAATGGGATTAAATAGCGGTGGTATAGGTGGTATAATCAATCTCAAAACAAAACCAGTTTGGAAGAAAGAAACTCTGATCTCGGTTAATCCCGGTATTGGAAGCTATGGAAAATATAGCGGATTAGTTAAGGTTAAAAGTGGTAATAACCATTTCCAATCTGTTACAAAAGCCTTTTTACAATCATCGGAAAACGATTTCAGTTATTTAAATTCAGATGTCAGCTCAGAACCTGTTTGGGAAAAAAGGTTAAACAGTCAGGTCAGACAACGCGGCTTTATACAGGAACTCTATTTCAGGAAAACAAAAAAGATTCTTTCTGCAAGATTGTGGTACCAGTCAGCATACAGAAATCTTCCTTCTTCAATGTTATCTCAACAAATCAATTCAGGAGAAAAGCAATTCGACGAATCATTACGAACAATGCTGAATTATAATCTGGATAGGGGCAGATTCGACTATTTTCTTACCGGATCCTGGATGCTAAACAGACTGAATTATACAAACCAACTTGCTTCAATAGACTCCCGCAATCTTTCAGAAGCATTAGTCATTAAAACGGGTTTGGGAAGCCGTTTAGGAGAAAGCATAACACTTAAAGTTATTTTAAATGAGGAAGTAAATGTAATTAAATCAAATAATTATAAACAGAATGAAACTCGCAATAATGCTTCTATAACTGCATCTGCTGAAAGAAATGGGAATAACAGGGTTAGTGCAATGATACTCATTCGTGAGATTTTTGATAATAATGTATTACTTATTCCTGATTTTTCAGCCGGATTTCAATTCAGGCTAATAGATGCAAAAGAATATTTTCTGAAGGCAAATATCTCCAGGAATTCTAAAATACCAACAATGAACGACCTTTTCTGGCTGCCAGGCGGCAACTCCGAATTGCTAAACGAATATGCATTCATTTATGAGCTAAGTTACGATATGAAACAGAAAATTTCACCTGGATTCGATGTCCATTATAATCTTTCCGTCTTCCGTAACACAATCAAAGATATGATACAATGGCATCCGGGTGAATATTCTTATTGGACTTCAGATAATATTCAGAATGTTAATTCAACAGGACTGGAGTCATCCTTATCAGTAGACTATAGATTAAATAAAATTTCGTCTGAATTTATTGCAGGGTACTCATATACAAAAGCAACCACTGTCAGTTCATATAATAATAATGATATTCATATAGGAAAACAACTGATGTATGTTCCGGAAAATCAAGTAAATGCTTCTCTTCGGATGAACAACCATAATTTATATTTTTCGTGGGTTTCAAATCTTGTTGGAAGAAGATATATTACTGTTGATAATTCCGGATATCTGCCACATTACTTTCTTAATAATATTACATCAGGCTTTAAATTTAATCTTAGAGGCAATTCTCTTGATATTAATTTCACTGTTAATAATCTGTTTGGTGTTAATTATCAGACTATTGCCTATTATCCACTACCTGGACGTTCATACTCAATAAAAATTTTATATATAATAAGTAAATAGTTACTCTATGAAAAAAATGTTTATAATGGCATCTCTTTATATTGCTATAGTTTCATGCACAAAAGTTTCAGATGATCCAGCTGGTTCCTTTCTTACAGGCAGTGGTGTTTTTATTATTAATGAAGGAAATTTCAGATGGGGAAATGGCTCACTCTCTTTCTATTCGTATGACTCCTCAAAGATATACAATGATCTGTTTCTTAATATTAATGATCGTCCCTTGGGAGATGTTCCAAATTCCATGAATATTATCGATGATAAAGCATATATAGTAGTAAATAACTCAGGAAAGATAGAAGTCATAAATTTAAACACTCTGGAATCAATAAAAACCATTAACGGACTAATCTCACCTCGCAATATTTCATTCGTTAATAATAATAAAGCATATGTTACCAGTATGTATTCTGATTCCGTTGCAATTATCAATCTACTTGATAATTCAATTTCTGATTATATAAACCTGAGGCGATCATCAGAAGCAGTTATCATAAGCGCTAATAAGGCATTTATTTCAAACTGGATTGGAGGTAATGAGGTTATGGTTGTCAATGTTGAAAATAATGAAGTGATTGATTCTATTGAAGTTGGTCAGGAACCGGAAAGTATGATCCTTGATAAAAACAACAAACTTTGGGTGCTTTGTAATGGAGGTTGGACAAGGGATTATTATGCGGAATTAGATGTCATAAATACTTTGACAAATAGCATTGAAAAAACTTTTGTGTTTCCTAATAAACAAACTTCTCCATTATGCTTAAGGATTGATGGCAACGGAGAGACTTTGTATTATCTTGAAAGTGGTGTAAGGCAGATGAATATTGATGCCTCAGATTTGCCATCTGCTCCTTTAATATCAGAATCAGAACATTACTTCTATAATCTTGCAATAAACCCGGTAAGCAGCGATATTTTCATTACTGATGCTGTCGATTATTCGCAACAAGGTTATGTTCTGTATTATAAAAAGGACGGGACATTAATTTCAATTCAGGAAGCAGGTATCATTCCGGGGTTTATGAGCTTTAAATTAAATGATAATTTTCAGGTTGAATGAGTTTCCATTTAAAAATATTAACACAGTTGAAATTTTTTTCATGGATATTTGTATCTCTGTTTGCAATATTTATCTCATCCTGCAGTAGCAAAAGAGAGAAAATGAGTGATGAAAGCTATTTCTCTGAAAATCATGTCATTTCAAGAGCGGAGAGATTTTCACTTGAAAAAATGGATGGTTATTCTATACTTACCATTATTAACCCATGGCAGGGAGCAAAAAATATAAATCAGGTCTATTATCTGGTTAAAAGGGGACACAAAATACCAGATGAAGCAGATTCTTTAACAGTTGTTTTTGTTCCTCTTAAAAGTATAGTTTGCATGTCGACAACCTATGTAGCAATGATTTCAGCTATTGGCGAGGAAAATACTATTTCAGGAGTATCAGGTACGGATTTCATTTTTTCTAAGAACCTAATTAAGAATATTGAATTGGGTCTGGTGGAGGATGTTGGGTATGAAGCCAATTTAAACAAGGAATTAATACTTAAGATATCTCCAGACCTGATAATGATGTATGGAATAGGAAGTGAATCAGCTGGTTACCTTGGAAAGATAAAGGAGTTGGGCATAAAGGTTATCTTCAACGCTGACTATCTGGAGGCAGATCCTTTAAGTAAAGCTGAATGGATAAAATTATTTGGAGCGCTTTACTGTAAAGAGAATGTTGCAGATAGTATATATGAATCTGAAGTTGTATCCTACAATAAGATTAAATCCTATATCAATCAGAATATTAAGAGTAGACCAAAAGTATTATTAGGATTACCGTTTAAGGATACATGGTATATTTCACCGGGTAATTCTTTTGTAAGTAAATTAATAGAAGATGCTGGAGGAGGTTATCTATGGGAAAATACTGAATCAACCATATCAATGCCCTTTGGAATTGAGAATGTATTTTTACAGGCGATGAATGCAGAATTCTGGTTCAACATTGGAAACGTAAAAACAAAAGATGAAATTTCAATGATTGATCAACGGTTAATGGATCTTCCATGTTTCAAAATTGGTAATTTGTATAATAATAATAAGCGGATTACAATGAATGGGGGAAATGATTATTGGGAGAGCGGGAGTGTTTATCCTCATATCATTCTGAAAGATATGGCCTCAATAATGCATCCTGATTTGTTCGGTGATCATGGACTATATTTTTACAAACATATATATTAATGCAAAAGTCCCTGAAAATAAATAAGCAGATTGAGAGAGGAAATATTTTTGCTTCCGGGAAACGGCATAAACTAATTTTTACCGGACTTTTTTTTCTGGTTATCTCTTTCCTCATTCTGGATATTTTTTTTGGATCGGTCAGTATTAAGGCTTCAGATGTTCTTAAAGCTATATTTGCCGACACAGGGAGTAATCTGGAAACCATTGTGCTTAAATTCAGATTACCGAAAGCTATAACAGCTTTAATTGTTGGGATAGCACTGTCGTTGAGTGGATTGCAAATGCAGACTATTTTCAGGAATCCAATGGCAGGACCATATGTACTTGGTATTAGTTCGGGTGCAAGCCTGGGCGTAGCTTTTGTAATATTAGGTTTTTCTGCGAATATATCTCCTGCTAATCTGGCAGGACTTGGAAACTGGATTCTTATAGCTGCTTCGTGGGCTGGTGCTGGCATAGTAATGTTATTGGTAATGTTTATCTCTTCACGAGTTAAAGATATTATGACAATTCTTATTCTTGGAATAATGCTTGCAAGCGGAATATCTGCAGTCGTTACAATAATGCAGTATTTTAGTAACGAGACAATGCTAAAAGCTTATGTTATTTGGACAATGGGGAGTTTAGGTAATCTCACTTCAAGTCAGCTTAACGTGCTACTTATTTCTGTTTCAGTAGGTGTACTACTGAGTCTTATTTCAGTTAAAATGTTGAATGCATTATTATTAGGTGAAAATTATGCGAGCAGTATTGGACTTAATGTAAGATTTTCCAGGGTAGTTATATTTGCTTGTACAAGTATTCTGGCCGGAAGTGTTACAGCCTTTTGTGGACCAATTGGATTCATTGGAATCGCGGTACCCCATATAGCGCGGATCTTGTTTAGAACATCAGACCATAAGATATTAATTCCAGGGACAATCCTTACAGGTGGAGCAGTTATGCTGGCGAGCGATATTATTTCTCAGCTCCCCGGATCAGAAAGTGTTCTTCCTGTGAATGCTGTGACTTCATTGATAGGTATACCTGTCGTTATCTGGGTAATCTTGCGTAATCGTAAATATTCAGATCTATTTTAATAAAAACTCAGATGACAGAAATTTTAGCTATCGACTCTCTTAAAATCGGTTTTATTTCTGGAAAACATGAAAACGTTCTTCTTCCACCTCTGAATGCTTATGCCTATAAAGGTGAGCTTATTGCTATAATCGGCCGGAACGGAATTGGTAAAAGCACTCTCCTGAAAACAATAACTGGATTGCAACCTTCTCTGGGAGGAAATATATTTTATAGCAGAAAAAACATAAAGGATTATTCAAGAATGGAGCTCGCCCATAGAGTATCGTATATTTCTACTGAAATTGTAAAGGTTAGTAATATGAGCGTATATGATCTTGTTGCGCTCGGACGATTTCCACATACAAACTGGATAGGTAAAATAGATGCGAAAAATAATGAGATAATAATGGATTCAATTGAAAAAACAGGATTATCAACACTTAGAAACAGGTTTGTTTCCGAACTGTCTGATGGAGAACGCCAGCGAGCCATGATAGCCAGAATCTTTGCACAAGATACAGATATAATGGTAATGGATGAACCTACTGCGTTTCTTGATATAGGAAGCAAATATGAGATTCTTCATCTTATGAAGAATATATCGCAGCAAAATGATAAAACAATAATTTTCTCTACTCATGATCTCCATATGGCAATCAATCAATCAGATAAAATTTGGTTAATACTTGCCGATAAGCTTATTGAAGGAGCTCCTGAGGATCTTATGATTGAAGGCGCATTTGATCATATTTTCGACACTTCTACTGTCCAATTTAATGCTGAGCATGGTACCTTTACATTCAGAAGGGAAAGTAGGGGAAGCATTTCTGTAGTGGGAGAAGGAAAGCTAAAACACTGGACTGAAAGGGCAGTAATCAGAGCAGGATTTTCTCTGTCTCTAAGTAAAACAGTCCCACAAATTCTAGTCCCTAATGAAAAAAACAGTAAATGGCAGTTTTTAAAAAATGATATATTAAAAGAATTCGGATCTGTCTATGATTTGATCACTTATTTAAGAAAAGAGTACATTCTTCCTGGTTGAAAAATCTCCTGTAATTGTCAATGAAAGGACCTATTTCCTCTATTACAATCTTCTTGGCAATTATTTTTTTGCTTTTATCCAGGATATAAACCATGGGTGTTGACTGAACGTTGTAATAGTAGTCAAAATGAGAGCTTCTCTCCGGATCCCATCCATTTATCCAGTTAAGATTATTATCCTCAATATACTTGGCCCATTTTTGTTTATCTGTTGTGGTGCAGACTGCAAAGATTTCAATATTTTGATTCTTTGCTTTTTCATAATAAACCTTCAATTTTGGTGTAGCTTCTTTGCAATAGCCACAGTCAGGCTCCCAGAAATATAGTATAGTGAAATCTTTCCCAATATCATATAAAGAGACAAAAATCCCCTCATAGGAGTCCATTACAAGATTTTCTCCCTTCTTTCCAATCAGGTTGGGTCTTATCAGCTCTACTTGCTTACGGAGATCATCTTTAAATTCTGATGACACCCAATCTGCTTTACCTGAAAGATATATATCATCAGCCAGTTTAACAACAACTGCATCGTGTCCCATAATTTCACTTTCCCTGAAATGGTTAAACAGGAATACAGAAATGAATTGAAAAACCTTATAGTTGTCACTACTCTTTTTAATTAGAATGTCAATTTCCTTATTAATCGAATCGGGTGATTGAATAACAACGTTTGTGAAGAATGCATTAAGCCTGGCATACAAAATTGGAGTCCTTAAAAGCCTTTCGTCTGTCAGGTCAATGTTGTCAAAAAAATGGTTCTTGTTATAATTATACTTCATTACCCACCTCACCGAGTCAGGGTTTGTGATGAATGATGGAATTGTAAATTCAGGAACTTCAAGTGGGAGCAATGCTTTAACAAGTGTTGCCAGCAGATTCCCGTTATTTGAACTTATAACATTATTTAAGTACAATTTCATCTCAATTTCCTGGTGTTTCTGAACGGTAGAAAGTATTTTCAAAGAATCATTGTTTTGTTTATTATTTTGAATTCTTTTTGCTATTGCGCCAGCTTCCTGTTGCAATGCCATCCATTTTTTCTGATATTCAATGAATGCAGAATTTTCGACTGATCCAGTAAATTTAAGTGTGTTAAAATAATCATTATATGAGCAGTTAAGGCGAAAGTATTGGTCATCAGATAGCAGAATTTCAAAATATTTTCTGCCAGGAAGCACAATCATATATATCCCCTGAGGTAAAGCTTCCTGTCCAGCCAGCTCTCCATGGCTCGTTTCATCAAGCTTAATGGTATCTTTAATGTATTGTTTGTCTCCCAGATGGTAAGCCAGGAATACTGTTGAATCATTAAGTCCATGTATTGTTATATCAATTTCATAACCATTTTTTTGTTGACTGAATGTTAATACTGATATCATTGACAGCACAACAGTAGAAAATAATTTTCTCATTATTTATTTTGATTATTAACCATTCCTGCAAAAATAGCTATTGCAATTTCTTAGCCAAAGTATGTTCAGTAAATATTAAGAAAATATATTGTACTTTTGATATATAAACCTTGGCGGAAAGATGAACATTTCAGTACTTATACCTGTATTTGACTATGATATTGTTGCATTTGTTCACAGCTTGAAAAGTGCTTTGGGTAAAGTTCCTGAGTTCTGTGAAATACTAATTGGTGATGACGGTTCTTCATCTGAGTATAGGAAAAAATACCTATCTCTTGAAGGAGATGGTGTTAAAGTGATCATTTCAGAAAAAAATATCGGTAGAGCTGCGATCAGGAATAAGCTCGCGTTAGAAGCAAAAGGAGATTTTTTTCTATTTATAGATGCCGATGCAATGTTTCCCGGTACAGCTGAAGCTTACATGCTTAAATGGTTGCCCAAGATAGATGCTTCAATGGTATTCTGTGGGGGAATATTATATAAGGACAGTCCTCCGGGAGATCCCGACAAACTTTTAAGGTGGAAATACGGAAAGATGAAAGAACAACGTAAAGCAGTAGAGCGAAATAAGCATCCCCATGCAGGTTTTACTACATTTAATGTTCTCATAAATAAGTCAGTCTTTGCTAAAATTCGTTTCAATGAAGATTTAAAACAATATGGGCACGAAGATACACTGTTGGCTTATCAATTGAAAAAAGCGAGAATAGATATTCTTCATATCGATAATGGCTTGGTCCACGAAGGCCTTGAATCAAACAAGGAGTTCCTTAGCAAAACAAAACTGGGTATTGAAAATCTAAGTAAACTCTATGATAATGTAACTGATAAAAAATCATTTTCTGAGGCTGTAAGAATACTCAGGTTCTATAATAAACTCAGATTTTTCAGATTGACACGAATTTTAGCAAAGATATTTATCATTTACAGAGATCGTATGGAGATAAGGCTTGATTCCAGCAATATCTCCCTCAAATTATTTGGGTTCTATAAAATTTGTATGTTTTGCACATATCGTGAAATCCATAGAAGAAAAAATATTCTTCCGGGTTTTTAATAATTATAATTTCCAGTAGCAACATAGCCATTGCGAAGGGGAGCGTATGTCTCTGTTACTAATTCTATTCGCTTTATGCTTAACTTATTGGATATGAGATTATTTTTGTAGACTATAATTCAACTTTCATAAGATCAATATTTCCATCCAATCTTGTCACTGCCTTAAGTACAAAATTGAACCTGTTTGACATTGTGCAGAGAAAAAAATCAGTAGGAGGGGAATAAGATATATTTTCAGGATTGAAGAAACGTTTTCCTGAACTGTTTTTAAGATCAACAATTCTTTTCTCAAAATTCTCTTGTCTGTTTGTTAATCCGGCAGCAATCATTTCGGCACATAAGAGGTCCTCTTCTGCTGAAATAGTTGCTCTGTAACCCATGGCAACAAGTGTGACAAGATCAGGTTTTAAAGTATTAATGTATTTAATTATTGATTTGGCATTAACGAAACTTCCAGTTACAACTATAAACGAATATTTTTTTCCAATCCCATTACTCACCCTCAGGTATTTTGTATATTTGATCCAAAGAGTTGTTCTTTTCGTAACTTATTGAAAAAATAAATATTATGGAGGATCCTGTTTCCTGGTCTATCAACAAGCTAAAGCGCCTGAATTATGCTATCTGGCATACTCCGTTTTCAGAAATTTCCAGGGGAAAAACTTTCCTGTTTAAACAGCTTAGGATTATATTGCTGGCTGCGCGAGGTTTTTCCAACGATAAAGTTCAACTCCGGGCTTCTGCATTAACATTTTATTCGCTACTTTCTGTTATTCCGGTTTTGGCTATTGCGTTTGCAATCGCTAAAGGTTTTGGCCTGGATCAGAATCTTGAACAAATTATGACTGATAACCTCCAGGCTTATCAGCAGGTATTGGATCCATTATTACAGAAAGTAAGGAGTGCTCTTGATGAAACACGGGGTGGTTATATGGCTGGGGTTGGTGTGATAATCCTTTTCTGGTCGGTTATGTCATTACTCAATCATATTGAAAGCTCATTTAATCATATCTGGGAAATTAGATCTTCCCGACCATGGTACAGGAAATTTACTGATTACCTTACCATTATGCTAATTGCACCTGTTTTTATTATACTTTCCAGTAGCATTACAGTTTTTATAAGTACTGAACTTACTGACTTTATGACTAATGCACCTATCCTGAAATTTTTTAAACCCGTAATTAGTTTTCTGATCAAATTTGCACCATATTTTCTTAGCTGGATTACTATGACAATTTTATTTATTATTATGCCAAATGCAAAAGTAAAATTTGTGCCAGCATTTATCTCAGGTATCGTTGCAGGAACATTCCTGCAGGTAATTCTGTGGCTTTATATCGATCTGCAGTTTGGGATTTTAAAATTGAGTGCTATTTACGGTAGCTTTGCCCTTGTGCCCTTATTAATACTTTTTTTGCAGAGTAGTTGGATAATCGTGCTTTTAGGTGCTGAGCTATCATTTGCTAACCAGAATGTTTCACGTTATGAGTTTGAATCAGAAGCATTAAATATAAGTAATTACCAGAAGCGGGCCCTGATAGTTATGATAATGCATATTATAATCCGTAATTTTTCTATTGGAGAGAAACCGATCAGTGCCGAAGATATTGCTACCACTCTTAAAATTTCTGTCAGACTCTCACGAGACATACTTGAGGATCTCAATAATGTGAATCTGGTTTCAATAATTCATGAGAACGAGCAAAGGCAACGATTATACCAACCAGCCATTGATATAAACAGATTAACTGTAAGTTATGTTTTTTCAAAGCTTGATAAAAAAGGTGTTAAGCAGAGAATGATTACCAAAAGCAAGGATTATGATAAAGTGATCTCAATGCTCGAGAAATTTGACAGACTAATTGCAAAATCAGATTCCAATATTTTGATCAAAGATCTTTAATCTTTCTTTCGGGATTTCTTTTTCTGTAAAGTTCATTAAGTACTGAAGTTTTCAACATAGCTTATAAAATCCGTGAATGATTTCCACTTATGAAAAAAATAATGGGGAAGAGGAAGAATAATGTGTTTTGTATTTATCTCTTTCTTCCAGTAACTATTTAGATTTTTTGATGGAAATACCCTGTCTATCTCACTTGTCGCAGCATAATCCCATCTGAACCTTGGTTCTCTTTGTTCCATAATCCGGTTATATAGCCATCTTAGCTCATCATGTAATGATTTAAGAGTTCTGTGAGGAATCCTATCGATATTCTCCAGGTATGTTTTTTTATCCCCAAACATTCTTAAATAGAATTTTTCCATATTCTCCTCAGTAATATTATTTAAGATCCCTTCAAATACATTCAGAGGTATCCCATACTTGTCATCCGCAGGTACTGGAGTGCCATTTACTGCAATTGTGACATCAGGTATAATGCCTGTTTTTAATGAGAGATTTTCAGCAGCCCAAATACCTAGAGACCAGCCAATTAATGTAATTTTTTCATAAGTCTTCATTTCCGGTAGCACAAGAGCTTCATCGGCTGAATAGTTATAAAATAGTATAAAATCAAATTCATCGTTACATAAAGGACTAAAAACATTTTCATCGGTTCCCCATGCTCCATATAATACAACAAGATGATTATTTTTATCTCTTCGTCTGATATAAGTCTTCATTATCCTTTATTCAGGTTATTGATAAATATGTTTAGTAATTCCTGAAATTACTGCAAAGAGATCAAAGATAACTTAATTATTGATGAGAGTCATTTAAAATAAATTGACCTTTATATGTTATAACGGAGAGTAAGGACAAAAAAAAAGAGGAGTTAGGGCGGTCGTAAAAATCACGGAATGGGCTTTATTTATAAGATAAATCCCGTGTCTACTGTCTGATAAAAGAATGGAACCATGGTAAGCTGGCGCTATTCCTAAGATTCCTGATGTGAAAGTCAATGTCTGCAATACAATCCTGTTGATCTTCACTTCCAACCCTTGCTCAACTCCTCTTAATACCAATAGCATGAGCATAGAAGCAAATATACAATTTTCAAATCAAATTGTCAAATTTTTCTAAAAAATAATGAATAAATTAATATTAATTATTGATAAAATATTGCTTAAATTTGATACTATTCAGAAAAAAACTGAACTTGTTGCCAATGGTTGCTGAGCTTGAAAAAATACAATATGATAATGATGGTGGTTTCAGAGCCGCTTATATCAGCGACACATGTGGCTTATGGCATTTCCATCCAGAGTATGAGCTGGCATTAAATATAAAAAGTAATGGTACCCGTATCATTGGCGATAGCGTTGAATTATTTGATCTTTATGACCTGGTTCTTATTGGAGGAAATATTCCACATTGCTGGAACTATTACATGAATGACAATACTCTCCCTGAAAAACATGGAATTGTGGTTCATTTTAAGATTGCCTCTTTCGGGGAAGCGTTATTGTCGCAGCATGAATTGCATTGCCTTAAGCAATTATTAAATGATACCGAGAGGGGAATAGTATTTTCGGTTGAAGATGCTATGAAATCAGAAAAATATCTTGTTCAAATGATTAATAATAAAGGAATCGATAAGTTAATCGATTTTTTAAATATTATTAAAATATTATGCTCATCGGAAAAGAGAGGCTATCTCTGCTCTGATAATTATAAACTTGCTTTTGATGAGAGAGGTAATAAGAAAATGACAGAGATATATACTTATATCAGGGAAAATTATTTTAAACCCATTTCTCTCAGTAAGATATCTAAAATTGCACGGATGACTCCCTTCGCATTCAGCAGATTCTTCAAAAAAAACTGTGGAGCAGGTTTTGTTGAATACCTCAACCGGGTAAGAACAAACAAAGCATGCTATCTTTTACGTGAGACAGAATATCAGGTTCATGATATTGCAGTCGAATGCGGTTTTTCCAGTATCTCTAATTTTAATAAGCAATTCCGGAAAGCCGAAGGTATATCCCCCAGAGATTACAGGGCACAATTCAAATAATGTCCTTAAAAAATTGAATTAAACAATTCTGTATAACATATAAAAATTGAGATATGGCAATGACCTTGCTGGAGAAAATACTTGCTGCCCATTCAAAATATGATGAAGTACATCCGGGTGAAATAGTTGATATTGAGATCGATTCCAGAGCAGCACGAGATTTTGGTGGCGCTAATGTGGTTAAAAATATCAGAGATTTTTCGTTATCTATCGATGACCCTGATAAAACCTTATTCACATTTGACTGTAACCCGACAGGTTCTGATCAAAAATATGCTGTTAACCAACATATATGTAGACTTTTCGCGCGTGAAAATGATATAAAAGTGTATGATATTGATGCCGGAATAGGCACTCATATACTTATTGAAGAGGGCTATGTATTCCCGGGTGCTACAGCTGTTTCAACAGATTCTCATGCAAATATTCTTGGTGCAGTAGGAGCTTTTGGTCAGGGAATGGGAGATATGGACATTGCAGCAACCTGGCATACAGGGAAAGTATGGTTTAAAATACCACCTTCGGCCAAAATTAATTTCGTTGGTAAAATCCCGGAAAATGTCAGTCCAAAGGACATTGTTCTTAATCTGCTAAATATTTTTGGAGCTAACTCCCTGCTGGGTTACTCTATTGAAATGTATGGTTCATCAGTTGATAATCTTAGTCTTGATGACAGAATAACTATTTCATCTATGGCTACTGAAATGGGAGCTATAATTATTCTGTTTCCACCAAATGACGCCATTACTGATTATTGTCGTAATCGCTCAAAAATTAGTTTTTTACCTCTCTTTGCCGATAAGGATGCAGTCTATGAAAAAACATTCAGCATTGATGTGACAAATTTTCGTCCGATGGTGTCACGTCCTGGAAAACCACATGATACTGTTAATATTTCTGAAGTCAATGGTAAAAAAATAGACTCGGCATTCATCGGCAGTTGCACAAATGGCAGAATGAGCGATATGCTTAAAGTCGCTTCAATACTTAAAAACAGAAAGGTAGCTCCGGGAGTTATTCTGAAAATTGTTCCGGCTACCGATTTAATATGGAAAAAATGTCTTAATGAAGGACTTATCGATATCTTTAAAAAAGCAGGTGCTCTTGTATCAAATGCCGGCTGTGCCGGTTGCGCAGCAGGACAGGTCGGACAAAATGGGGAAGGAGAGGTCACCATAAGCACAGGCAATAGAAATTTTCCAGGAAAACAAGGAAAAGGTGATGTGTTTCTTGCATCACCGGAAGTAGTAGCTGCATCTGCAATCGCAGGATACATTACAACACCAAATAATATTCCTGATGAACCGCTATTGTTTCACATGCCGGAGAAACAAACAAAAAATCGGAAGGTGAATTTGCCTAAGAAGCCCACTGAAAAAAAGAAATCTGTTATTGAAGGAAAAATATGGGTGATACAAAAGGATAATATTGATACTGATATGATATTTCATAACCAATATCTGGCGATCACTGATATAAAAGTAATGGGCCAATATACCTTTGGTAACCTGAAAGGGTTTGAAGATTTCTCAAAAAAAGCAAAACCAGGTGATATTATCATAACAGGAAAAAATTTCGGGTGTGGAAGCTCCAGACAGCAGGCAGTTGACTGTTTCTCTTCCCTTGGGATACAGGCAATAATAGCTGAATCTTTTGGAGCGATTTATGAAAGAAATGCTATAAACGCCGCATTTCCTATAATAACATGTAAATCGTTACAAGAGATGGATATAAAAGATGGAGACAGAATTAAGGTGAATCTGAGAAGTGGTGAGATAGAAAATATACGAACAAAGAAAGTATATGCAGCAGATCCATTTTCTGATGTGCAGTTTGAGGTTTACCAAAAAGGTGGTTTGCTGGGCAATCAATAATCCAAATAATTAGTTAAAATGAACGCACAAACATTTGCTGAAAAGATATTTATGGCTCCGGCTGGTACAATAGTTTTTGCCAGACCAGATATAATATTAACCCATGATAATACCTCAAGTATCTATAAAACATTTCAAAAGATGGGAGGCATGAATGTATATGACCCCAACCAGATGCTTGTCGTACTTGATCATAATGCGCCTCCTGCTGATGCAAAACTGGCAACACAGTATCAGGAAATAAGAGATATTGTTACTAACCAGGGGATTAATAAATTCTACGATGCAGGGAAAGGTATATGCCATCAGATAATGTCATATCACGCACGACCCGGCATGCTTATTGTTGGTAGTGATAGCCATACATCAACTGCAGGTGCTTTCAATTCATTTGCAGCTGGTATTGATCGTACAGAAGCCGCCGGAATATGGAAACGGGGTGAGACATGGTTCAGAGTACCCGAGTCAATAAAAATAATTCTGTCTGGCAGGTTGAAGGAAAATGTATCAGCTAAGGATCTTGCGCTTTGGATTATCGGAATGATAGGATCTGATGGGGCAAATTATATGTCAATCGAATATCATGGCGAAGGAGTGAAGAGCCTCAATATTTCAGATCGTATGACAGTTGCAAACCTGGCTTCAGAAATGGGAGCAAAAAATGCTGTATTCCCTGTTGATGGTGTTCTTGAAGAATATTTTAATGAAAAGATTTCCGGGATATGGGCTGATGCAGATGCAAAATATTTCAGTGAAATAAATATTGATCTGAATGATATCTATCCGGTTGTGGCTGCTCCTCATAATGTAGATAATGTAAAATCAGTAGCTGAAGTTACAGGTATTGTAATTCATGAAGGACTCATAGGAACGTGTACAAATGGTAGGATTGAGGATTTAAGAATAGCTGCCGGAATATTGAAAGGGAAATCAGTTAAAGAAGGCTTTCAGCTCCATATAATACCTGCTTCCAGAAAGATATTCCTACAGGCAATTGAGGAGGGTATTATATCAATCTTCCTTGAGTCCGGAGCAAACGTATTAACTCCGTCGTGTGGTCCCTGCCTTGGCACAGGACAAGGAATACCTGCCAACGGACATACAGTTATCTCTACTGCAAACAGGAACTTTCCGGGGCGAATGGGTAACAAAGAGGCACAGATATTTCTTGCCTCACCAGCAACTGTGGCATTCACATCCCTTATCGGTGTGATTACCGACCCACGGAAGACTCCTGGTAATGAAGAATTACCTTCTAAAGTAACTCAGAGCAAAACGTTTGAGATAAAACAAGGAGAGAACAGGAAGATTGGTACTGTATGGAACTATGCAGATGTTGATAATTTTAATACCGATCAGATGTTTGCAGGGAAACATACTTATAATGTTTTGAGTACAGATCCTTCTGCAATTATACCGTTGCTTTTTGAAGATTTTGATCCGTCTTTCTGTAAAAATGCTAAAAAAGACGACATAATCATTACTGGTGATAATTTCGGATGCGGTAGTTCAAGAGAACATCCCTCAGTAGGCCTCTCTTTTATTGGGATAAAAGCTATTATTGTTAAATCGGTTAACAGAATATTTTACCGTTCCTCAGTTAACCAGGGTCTGGCACTCATAGTGCATAAAGAAGCAGTTGATGCGTATACTTCAGGAGATATAGTTGATATAAACTTCGATATTGGAGAAATTTTAGTCGGATCGAAGAAGTTTATTTTTGAACCATTGCCTGAAAAACTAAAGCAGATTATTGATAAAAAAGGGCTTGTTAATTATATGAAATCAATATAAAACTACGTAGTTTACTACGTAGTTAAATTCTTTTTATTCAATTAATGTTGCTCTCAATTTAAAATTGGGTTGGAGAAATTGAAAAAAAATGTATTTTTGCAGCCTGTAAAAGGTTCCGTAGCTCAGTTGGATAGAGCAACCCCGCCAAAGCGGGATGGGTCGAGCGTTCGGAAGCCAATTATTAACGAGTGGTTGAGTTTAAAAATATAGGTTCCGTAGCTCAGTTGGATAGAGCAACCCCGCCTAAGCGGAATGGGTCGAGCGTTCGGAAGCCAATTATTAACGAGTGGTTGAGTTTTAAAATATAGGTTCCGTAGCTCAGTTGGATAGAGCAATCCCGCCTAAGCGGGATGGGTCGGGCGTTCGGGGCCATTTAGTACAGAGAGTTTGAGTTTTAAAATATAGGTTCCGTAGCTCAGTTGGATAGAGCAATCCCGCCTAAGCGGGATGGGTCGAGCGTTCGGAAGCCAATTATTAACGAGTGGTTGAGTTTTAAAATATAGGTTCCGTAGCTCAGTTGGATAGAGCAATCCCGCCTAAGCGGGATGAGTCGAGCGTTCGGAAGCCAATTATTAACGAGTGGTTGAGTTTTAAAATATAGGTTCCGTAGCTCAGTTGGATAGAGCAATCCCGCCTAAGCGGGATGGGTCGAGCGTTCGGAAGCCAATTATTAACGAGTGGTTGAGTTTTAAAATATAGGTTCCGTAGCTCAGTTGGATAGAGCAATCCCGCCTAAGCGGGATGAGTCGAGCGTTCGGAAGCCAATTATTAACGAGTGGTTGAGTTTTAAAATATAGGTTCCGTAGCTCAGTTGGATAGAGCAATCCCGCCTAAGCGGGATGGGTCGAGCGTTCGGAAGCCAATTATTAACGAGTGG
>Ga0307376_10000615_pt1 | contig 43606 bp, 48 predicted proteins | sample TR2MG_FD_202536 | JGI IMG/M metagenome (GOLD analysis project Ga0307376, IMG submission 202536) | Soil microbial communities from Risofladan, Vaasa, Finland - TR-2 | ecosystem: Environmental > Terrestrial > Soil > Coastal area > Acid sulfate soil | place: Finland: Risofladan, Vaasa | collected...
CGGCAAACCCGCGCCAGCGGTATTGGGCCCCGCATATATTGTATAGAAAGTGGATTCACACTCGATCCAAATACCACCGCGATCGCCCGCGAAATCCGAAACCCCAAGGCCGCTGCCGCCGCCGCCGACAGGCCAATCGTATGCACCAAAATACGTGCCGCGAGCGCCTAAGTTAACGGTGAACTTACCGTCTAGGGCGGTCGCGCCATCAGCGGCTCCGGTGGTGATTAGGACATCGCCACCCGCTAGTCCGCTAGTCGCAAACGCATCCTGCCCTTCAATCCAGAGATCTGCCCCTACTCCACTCGATGTTCTGTCGGCTAGTTTGATGTGCGCATCTTGCCCAGCTACGAACGGGAATAGCAAACGTGGGCTGCCACTATCATCAAACCGAGCAACCTCAGATCCATCAAGTTTGAAGACAATGTACCCATCTGTACCGTTAGCATCCAAAACAATGTCCCCACCGGTACTTGTATACAGAGTTAAATCGTTACCATCCTCTCCTTGTAGTCGTTGTCCAGCGCTAATCTCAGGATTATAAGGTCCGGAGATATTACCGTTCATTAGGACATCTGCCCACTCAACGTTGTCACCGAAATAACCATCTACATACGCCTTAGTTGCTGCGTCTTGAGGATTGACCGGATCTTGAACATCAATAATTCGATTAGCATTTACATCAAGGAAATTATCCTCATTCCACCGAGCAACTTCAGCACCGCCGCGCAGAATAATGACATAACCATCAACAACACCATCGCCAGATCCTAATGATAAATCTCCACCATCATTCCCATCTCCAGCTGTAATGGTAATATCACCACCATTATTGTTAGAACTAGCTCCAACAGTTATAGAAATGTTGCCGGCAGTACCTGCATCTCCAGTATACATCTGTACTGCTCCGGACGTAGAGCTACCTGAGCCGGTGCCGGTATAAAGATCTAAATTACCAGTTAAAGATCCACTTACAGAATTGCCTGTAAATAAGGAAAAAGATCCACTATCTCCCGCATCTGTAATGTGCCCAGAATGGAAACTAACATTACCACTATCAGAATCTACTCCTCCATCAGTTACAGAGCGTATCTCGGTAGTACCCTCATCAATTTCAATAGTATCAGTATGAAAAGCAATAACGCCTACGGTTGCGCCCGTGCCGGAACTTATCTCGACGTTTCCACCAACTCCGCCACCCGTTCCGTCACCGCCGAACAGTTTAAGATCTCCACCAGCCCCAACACCAGCTACGCCACCTTCTTGAGCATAAATCTCAACATCAGCACCATCGCCAGAAGCTGCCTGTTCAACAGTAATTACCGGTTTAATAGTAGAAGCAGATCCGAATTGAAAAGTACCAGGAGTAGCTCCCAAAAACTCCGCCACCATCACGGCATCAGCAAAGAACTGTATATCCCCTACAGTATTGCCCTGTGTAGTTAATATAATATTTCCGCCAGTGCCGGCTGCCGAATCACCACTATTAAGATTTAAAGCTCCGCCTGGTGCTCCTGACCCTGGTTCAATTGTTATAGCGCCACCAGTCGTAGTACCATCGCCACCAACGATTGTAACCACACCACCAGCTCCGGTGGCGGTGGTACCGGCGCTTAATTCAACCGCACCTCCTTGAAAAGCTCCCGAACCATCACCCGCGTTTGCTACAAAGTCTCCACCAACACCGGCTGTGCCATCTTGAACATTGATTGTAAAATCTTTTCCTGCACCGGCTACTAACGAAGTTTGAGTAAATACTACTGTACTATCTCTATCAAATGTAACAGTTCCCGGCGAAGGACCCGACACTGTTAAAATTGGAGTGCTACCAGCAGTACCAATTATTACACTACCATCAGTAGCACCGTCGCCACCGTAAAGACCTATACCGCCTGCGACACCAGCGACGCTGTCGCCAGCCGTAAGGTTAACAGCTCCGCCGGTACCTGCGCCTGGTGCAGCGCCACCAAAAATATCTATATCTTGTGCGTTACCAGCTCCAACGCCAGCAGTTGAAGTAATTCCTCCACCGGCAGATAATTCAATATCAGTTCCGCCCGTAGTGGCTCCAGCCACTAATACAGAGGCTAAAGGATAAGTAATTCCAGCAGTAAGATCCCATACGGTAGAGTCAAACTCAGTAGCTATAATATGACCATCACTGGTACGGTACCAAAGAGTAACTTTATTAGCAGCCGGAACTCCACCAGGTACGGTTGCTTGTGTATCCAGTACCAACCCAGTTGGATCAATAAGACCGGCAACTGTAAGTTTTCCAGTAACGTCTAAATCACCAACAACGTTTAGATCATCATTTACCGTAACTATACCAGTTACACCATCGCTTCTAATATCATCGGTAGAGGAAATGATTATGTTTCTTCCTCCCGAGATATTTCCTGTTGCTAATGTTTGAGCCCAAGATGGAGTACCAGTACCACCTCCGGTGCCAGAGCTGGCAGTAAAATAAACCACATCCACTACGTCAGTAATTTGCAAAGCTTCGTCGCCAGTGTAGGTAAGATTTCCACCAGCTATAGTATAATCTACGCCATATTCTTGCTTAACACCTTCAGTAAATAATTCCACCGTATCTGGCAAAACCGGCACTTGATTTAAAGTAAAAACAGTTTGACCATTAAATAATATATTAAGAGTTTCTTGGGCTGGTGCGTAACCATCATTTATAGCGGCGTCCACATAAGCTTTAGTTGCGGCATCTTGAGGGTTTACAGGGTCTGCCAGATTAATAATGTTATTGGTGGCCAGGTTCCAATCACCCGTAGCCGGGCGGGTACCATTTAACAACATAAAGCCAGTAAATGTTATATCTGCTTGATGATCGCCAGCATCGGTTACTGGCGCTCCTACAATGTTTATTGTCTCTACATTGTTTATGACAGCAATGCCATCTTGTTCAATGGTAGAAAGCGTACCTCCGCCACCGCCGCCACCACACGGACCCCATTCTAAACAATCTAAACGGGCGCGAACAGTACCGAAACGTTCACTGGGATTAATACCCAATTCCGCTTCGATAGCAATAATTGCATCGCGCAATCTATTGACAACAATTGCATCAACAGGGTCTATATTATTACGTACCGAAGGAAGGTCGCCGCCGGGGGTAGTAGTTGTATCTATAGCGTTTGGATATCGTGTCATAAGCCTACAATAAAGCGTAAAGATTCAAATATATTCTGAATTATGCCGATAATATATAAAGCATTAAAAAAGCCCGAAGCTTACGCTCCGGGCTCTTAAAAAGCCTATATATTTTTAGTTAGACTTTGGACTCAAATTATGCTAGTTAATCTTCTGATTTACTCTTCGTTGGAGCTTTATCCACCCCGGGTGAAATAGGAATTCCTAAACCGTATACTAGCTTTAAAAAATCTTTAATATCTATTTCTGCTGAATTAACAATTTTCTTAAGAGGATTGTCAAAATCCGATGCTCCGAGTACAATTTCTACTTTGCCGGGAGATTTGGACAACTTAATTTCTATAAAACTATTATCATCAAAACTTAATTTCATCGGGCATCTCCGTGATAATATGCACACCATCTTCCATGAAGGTGACTGAATCTTCAAAATGACAACTTAAATAGTTGGTTACTACTGTCCACTTATCATCTAAAACTTTGGCTTTAGGATCGCTGTACAAAGTAAGCATAGGTTCTATAGCGATAGATAGACCCGGAACAATTCTAGCCCCATTCCACGCTTCGTCCCTATTGAGTATAAACGGATCGGCGTGAGGCTTGTTAATATCTAAACCATGCCCTCCATAATCTGTGACTACACCATAATGGTACCACCCATAAGCATATTTATAAATAGCGTGACCAATGGCTCCTATTTGTTTTCCTTTCTGAACCGCTTCAGTACCCACTCGCAACGCTTCACGTCCATGTTTTAAAAGCTGTACATGCCGTTTATCTTTAGGTTCTCCATATATCCAGGTTCTAGCTGCATCTGCTATTGCGCCGTTATATGTAGCCCCCACATCCACTGTAACTAAATCGCCTTCTTCCAAGACGTAATCTGAAACTATACCATGGACCAACTGTTTATTTACAGAAGCACAAATGGCACTAGGAAAACCTCGGTATCCCAAAAACGTAGGAATACAATTCATTTCTTTACAATAAAGAAACGCAAAGCTTTCTAAATCTTTTAAAGAAAGCGGAGATGTTTTATTATTTACAGCATCAGCACAAGCTGACAAAATACGAGCCACGCATTTGCCAGCTATTTTTTGGTCATGCAACCATTGATTATTTTTTAAAGTAATTAATTCATCAGGAACTAATTTACTTTTTTGCTGGGTCCGCATTTTTAGTTGTCTTGCGGGTTCGTCTTACTGGCTTAGTCTTCTTCACATGTTCAGGCACATCCGCAGGAGCATTAACCACGACTGCTCCCGTATCTTCTACGGAAGTGTTAATTTTCTTTAATGCCATTGCTGCTTTAGCTGCCTCAACCTTTGCGGCAATATCAATATCAGGATCTTTATCCAAAGGTGGTTTATCCAAAATACACTCAACAAACTCTTTATCTAGCTCGTTGAATTTTTCAACCAATGCATGAAGTCGTTTCTTAGGAATAACTCCACGACCATATCCTATAATTCTATTGATATTAGTTTGTACAGCAGCAATATTAGCTAAACGTTCTAATACTTTATCTTTCATTTATTCTCCTGGGGTCTGTACAACAGTTCCATCTTCTAAAATGGAATCGACACCAGCTGTTAACTTGTATTTATTATAAATACTAAGTATGGTGTTCTTTAATTCTAAATCGGCAATTTTCTTTACCGCGACTGCTTTTTCAGCTTCTAAGGTAGAATTAGTTACAAACAGTCTTCCTTGTTTCACTGATTCCAATTCCTCTTTGGTAATTTTAAGTGGCTCTTCAACTACCTCAGCGTCTTTATTAACTTCAGTAACTTCTTCTTCTTCAGCTACTACCTTAACATCTTTATCTTTCGCCATTATCTTTCTCCATTTCTTCGTCAAAAACTGACCAATATTCTATAGTAATTCCTACATAATATTTTTTCTTAGGATTTAATTGTCTGTTATCATGTCGGAGATCAAAACTTGGTTTCTTCCACTCGGCAATCAAATCCTCATCTATATATAACCGAATGCCACCATCGTGATCATCCAATACAAGAATTTTATTCTTATCTAAAATATGTCTTAACTCAGCCCTCTGAGCAATAGTCATAGAGTCTAGATCGTCTTCTCCTTCTGAAAAGCTATTTCCCAGATCCATTCCCGTTTGTTCTAATACACATCGTATCCACGAAAACCTTACTTTATCGACTACCTTCTGTGCATCTTCTTTATCTGAAAATAATAAATCCTTCATGAACAACCACTATAACCACAACTAAGACACCTTCCGCAGCCCTCTTGCATTACATATGCATTGTTTTTACACTTTGGACAACTTGCTCCTGCCACTCCGGATTCTAAATCTTTTTGTTCTACTTCTTCCATTATTAATTTATCTAATTCATCGTCCGACATTTCTTCTTGAACATCATCGTCGTTTATATTAGAATCATTATCTTTATCATTAACCTTTTGGGGAGCGTAGTTTTGTAATGCTTTAGCTAAATTGGCAGGAATAGAATAAATATATTGACCATCTATTTTACTTAATTGATTTACAATATGTTGAACTGGGACACCATGTCTCAATGCTAGGCTTGTCATTCTAGCCGACAATTCAAGTATTTGTAAATCTTTTAAATTATTACCTATCGGCGTGTTGATGAAAACCTCGTACGGATCGCGGCTTTCCGGATAAAAAGATACGGTAATATAGGCATTTTTTACACCATCACCAGTATCTAATTTGATTTTTTTGGTTTCCGACTGTAAAGCGGTAGGTCGAGCTGGAACATTACGATAATGACTTTGTGGAGTTTGTTCGCTTTTTACTCTCCAACCTACGATTTTTTTATCTATTTTAATCATGTTACATTTTACCGTAAATACCCTCTTTCAAGGCTTCATATAGGTTGGCGGCATTATGCACTTCTCCGTCATACTCAATCTCATCATCACCAGCTACAGTTACTTCTTCCCCATTTTCAAGCTCAAACACATATTTAGTGTTAGCAATGTCTTCTTTCCTTACTAAAACGCCGGCAGTTACTTTGGGATTAAACCGGTAAGTAGTTACCCCTTTAAGTCCTTTATTCCAACCATCAAAATACACATTCTTAAAATCCTCATAAGAACATTCAGTGGGCACATTAATAGTTTTAGATGTGGCTGAATCTACGTACTTCTGAATTGCCGCTTGCATATCAAGATGATCTTCAATCTTTAAATCATCTGCTGTGACCCATGTGGCAGGCAAAGGATCGTCACCGAACAACTGGCGCCATTCATGGTAAGCATAATCATACACTTCTATTTGGGTTTTAGTTTTCTTTCCGGGCAGACGAACATTTCGTAGATAAGAGTTTAAAAACACTGGTTCCAAACCATTAGAACAATTGTTGCCCCAAGTAAGAGAAAGGGTACCGGTAGGTGCTAATGATGTGGCGTGGCTCCAACGTACACCATGTTCCATTATCTGGTTAATTATCTCTTCTTTGTTTTCAAATGTATTTAATAACCTTTGGTTGTACTCAGAGTTAATAAAACGTTTACGGCTCTCTTCAGTACTAGCAAACGGAGCCGGTCCTTTTTCTTTAGCTATTTCTATAGCTTCAATTAAATTTTGCTGAGCTAGAGTGTAAGAAACCTTCTCGGCAAATTTACACCCCTCCTCTGAGTTGTACCTAATACCTAACATATTAAGTGCCGAACCAAGACCAGTAAATCCCATCCCATGCCTACGCTGTAAAATTAAGTTTTCTTCCAACTCAGGAAGAGGTAGGTTATTAATTTCAATTACATTGTCTAGCAGTCGGGCAGCAATACGTACATCTTTCTCAAAAGCTTCCCAATCAAACCAAGACTCGGGAGTAAAAGGATTCTTAACATAAGCACATAGAATCACAGAGCCGAGTAGGCAGTTAGACATTGGTGGCAAAGGCTGTTCACCGCAATTCGATATAACTATACCATTTGCAATAAAAGCATGCACTCCTGGAACAGCCCAATCATATACGTCTTCATGACCGTCCGAAATTACACTTTCAACCATTGCGGTTTTATATTTTTTTTCATCACCCAATGCATCTCTATTCCAGTTTGGTGAAATAAAAATATGAACTTTGTCTCCATGTTTTAAATTTCTAAGTTGGACCCATCCATTGTCTGTCATAATTTTATGATCTGGAGTGGCTCGTAAAAAATATCCTTTGTCAGTAGTTAATTTAAGAATATCGGCATTTTTTCTGGTTTTCTTCATTTCCGTAGTGACAGCCGTAGCGCCGAATTCTACTCCACCACCATGAGGACCGCCAGCCATACGACAATCTACAGGAATCTCTGCAATAACACCTTCCAATTCTTTAGCTGTAAACAAACCACCAGTCGTTAAAACTAAAGTGTCCCCAGTCACACATGGATTTGTCGAACGAATGACTTCCATAAACCCCAGATTATTCTCGCGATTCATCTTATCTATAAGAATAAAGCCGGGATCATTATAGTTGTACGTTGATTTAGTAATAAGCTCAAACAGTTCGCTAGCCTTAATTGTCTTGGCTACTACTTTTTTAAACACCCGAGTAGGAGATCTTCCACTGTATACACACTCTACATGATCTTCAGCAAAAGAGAAGTATTCTGAATCAGGATGATTGTACGGTATATCGTTCTTGTTTATAGTCTCTACGTGTCCAACGTCCGTCCACTTTTTATCAGTCTTCTCCCAGAACCACAAATCCCAATCTGCATCTTCTTGTACAGCGTGCATAAATGCATCAGTAATTAAGATAGAAAAATTAAAGAACCGGAACGCTCCCTTCTGACGTTTTGATTGAATAAACTCTTCTATATCAGGATGTTGAATATCTAAACAGCCCATTTGAGCGCCACGACGACCACCTCCAGACATGACGGTTTTACACACTGCATTAAAGATATCAATAAAAGACATCACCCCGGAAGTTGCGGCTCCAGCCCCAAACACGTGTGCACCTTTAGGACGAATAGAAGAGAAATCATATCCTACGCCGCACCCTGCTTTTAATGTTAAAGCAGCTTCAGTAGCAACGGTCATTATTCCAATCATACTGTCTGGAATTTGCCTCATTACTACGCAATTAATAGCAGACGTTTCTTTTTTATAACCGCCCGCACCAACGTTAGCCATGATGCGACCGCCGCCAGCAAACTTAGTTCCAAGAATGCTAACAAAAGCTTTGTTCCACTTTTCGTTATCACAAGGTTCTAGATCAGATAGAGCCTTTGCAACCCGCGCACAAGTGTCTTCAGGGGTTTGATCAACTGGATTGCCCTTACTATCGCGCAATCTATATTTACCATTCTCTCCACCCCAAATTTCATAACAAACGTCTTGCTTAAACATTTACCCTCGTGCTTGAAAATAATAAGGTGTCAATTTATCCTTTAAAGAACACTCAGCTTCTTCTAGTAGCTGCATACAGGAGTTCCTAGAAATCTTCAAACACTTAGAAATTTTGCTAACAGAACGATTTTTACCACCATCAAATTCATGGTGCATTAATATAATCTGTTTCTGAGTGTTAGGAAGCTCATTTATAGCCTCCATAATGAAGGAAAATTTCTGAGCAGCCTCGACATGTTGACAAGGGTTTTCATTCTGATCCACCAAGATCGGCATCGTACCGACTTTGTACGGCTGCATTTCTTTTGCTTTTTTTAAAGGAAAACGTATAGTAGAGTGAGCATTAGCTGCTCTAGACACCCGAGTGCTAATATACTTATTGGCCCACCAAGTAAAATCTCCCTTATTAGGTTTAAACGTTTCAAAAGCTAATAATAAAGCTTCGAACCCATCCTGTTTTAGATCGCAATAATTAGTAAATTTGCGATATTTACTAACCTTGATATTTACTAAATGTGCTAATTTATAAGTGCAATGGTTTTGGAATCTTTTATATTTTTTCACGAACTTAATGTTGTCCGGATTTTTGGCTACTAATTTTTTAAGTCTTAAAAACTCTCTGGCTAACTTGTTAATTTCAATCTGGTTCGGAAAACTCATTCAGCTCCTTGTTATCGGGGTCATCATTACGATCATCGAGTTCCTCTATTAAAGACTCGATAACGCATTTAATAACTTCTATATCATCTATATCAAGTAATATTTTTAATATATTGATAATGCGCTTTTCCATTTTTTTAAAGCTGTTTTAAGTTGTCACCAAATTCCTTATTGGATAGCTCTTCTTTATGGTGTTTCTCTTCGCCCATAAGGTTGGCTCTTAAATTCTCATCTTTTGCTGCCCGGCGGCGCAGTTTTTGCCCATCTTCCTTAATTTTTGCTTTAAGCTCATTTCCTTTTAGTGTAACTCGGATCGATATATTATTAACCGCCGATCTGTGAGTTTTACTTTTGAACCCACATTCAGGGCACTCTTCTGGCGGATCAGTTACCATAGAATAGAAATCCTCCCAGATGTGCCCGCATTCTTTACATTCGTGATCATAAAATGGCATTACTCCTCCAATGCTAAATCTTTTCCGATAACCTTTAATTCTATATCATCGGTCCAACTAAGTTTTATCCTCTTTTTAAAATCTTCATCAGTAATTTCGAATACTAAATATACTGAATCAGAGTCAGGATTGTGTTCCACCCTAATCGCTTTGGCTACTGTCTGATTCTGTGCTGTCTTTTTCATCAGTAAATAATCCTAATATATCTGAAAGATCTTCCGAAATGTCTTCTTCCTCCGACCAATCGTCGTTATCTTGAGCATTGAATGGCTTATCAGTTATTGAAGAATGACTGAAATTCTTCCAAATGGCATGCTTCTTGCGTGACTCTCCATCCCGGTTCTTGATTATATGATAGATGAAGTCATCATGAGTTTCTTCATCAGGGCGCGTCTCGATCTGAATAACTACCGTAGCGTGCTGCGCCATTAAAGAAGAACGTCCTATTCTATGCAATCCTATTGTCTGATTATCAGTTTGATTCTTGGTCGGAGTCAGACGGTTTAATTGAACAGCTGTGACAACTGGAATACCATATACCCTGCCAAATTCGTGGATTTTGCCTGCTAGCTTACCTAGGGCTAACCAATCCTCCGAATCCTCATCCATATCCTCCATCAAACCCATATAGTCAATGAATATCACATCCGGGGTGTAATCAGTCTTTATTTCCTCGAATTTAAGCTCTAACTGCTCAACGGAAAAACCCCTCGGTACATCTATAATATCAAACTCATATGGATACCGCTCAATGAAATCAAATGAAGTTTTGAGAGATTCGGCTTCTGCCCTGGTTAAGGTAGCGTCTCGAATCCCATAGTTTGGAACATCGGCTAGTCTGGAAAGCACTCTACGGAAACAATCTTTGTAAGGCATCTCCAAACTAAAATACGTTATGTTGTATCCCTTTTGAAATTGATCAGCAGAAGTATTAACCTGATTCTTCTGCATCCAAATCTGAACCGCCATATTGCTCATAATTAAACTTTTACCTGAACCCGTTTCTCCAGCGAATATAACCAAGTCCGCGGAGCGCAATCCATTATTAATATAATCGAAAAATGAATACCCAGTTAGGATGCCTTTACCAAGATCAACATCTTTGGTTTTGGCAATGTAATCCCGTTTGAATTCAGGAATATGTTCTTTCAGAGTTTGCCTAGCAAATGTTTGCTGATCAGAGCTAATAGACTTTACTTCATTGATCTGTTTCTGTATGTGTTTAATAACAGTGGTAAGGTTTGCAGAAGCATCGGCGTTAAGGTACTCTTTAACTTCCCGAACTTTAGTATCACCAAAGCGCTGTTTCATCTTTGCTAAATCGAGATTATAATCAGCGTCATCATAAGGTTGATCGTGAGTATTCCAAAAGCTCTCTACCAGCTCCAGCATCTTTGGTTCAGCGGAGTATACCTCCACCATTGCTCTGCGAGTAGGACGGTTTTTGAACGTCCTAATATAATCAATAAACGCTAGCCCTAATTGTTGCGCATTATTGTCCAAAAACATTCGCTCGTCATATTGAAGAGCAAAATCTAGAGCAAGTCTTTTGTGTTGTGAAATAGCTCTTAACAGATCCCAATCCATATTAGTCTCCACTTAATCTCTTTTGCTTCTCTTTGGGACGATAATCGGTACCCAACACTGGCACAATGTCCATATAATTCATAAGACTGGCTAAACTTTCCTGCAAACTATCTCTGAAAGCTGCTGTAACATTAACATTGTTAGTACACAGTATGGTGGGCATTTGATTATTCAACCTTATCCTTAAAACATCTTCAACGATTCTTCCAAAAAAATCTTGGGCATTTTCAGTAGACGCCATGTGACGTGAGTCAAATTCATCAATTACGACAAAACTAGTATCTAATAGTTCTCTACGTGCTTTAAAACGTTCCGCGGAAGTAACTGATGATATCACATCATTCAATCCAGTATATAATCCAGTGTAGCCCTTTTCTAATGCACGCTTTAATACATTAGTAGCTATCATAGTTTTGCCACGACCGAAAGAGCCTGCAAAGATTAAAGACAAACCGGTGTTGTATGCTTTCGGAATGTCTGAGGCTAATGTTTTATAATAATCTAATATACCGGAATCGCCTTCGAAATCCCGATGCATTTCCAAATCCCAATATTTTACTGGGATGTTGGCTTCAAAATACCTATGGTAGGCTTTCTTACGAACAAGAAGTGGCTCGCCTTCATATTTGTCTTCTAATTGTTTTAGAGCAAAATGTAGCTTATTTTCCGGTACGTTTCTTAAAGCTTGGCATTTCATAATTATGCTCGGTACCCTTTGTATCAGAAACTGTCATATGATCTTTAATATTACTCATCTTTAGCTTCTGTTGTTTTTTACGAAGTTCTGCTAACTTCATCGCTCGCAAAGTAGGATCTGTAACCCCTTGTAATTCTGGTGATGGATCGGCGTCCGGCTCGACAGGTCTGGCAATTTTATATCTACGAACAGTATCACCCGAGGTTGTGCCTACTTTTATATTATCTTTTTCGTTTTTACGCTTTATAATAAATTCTTTAGGCGGTGCTGCGTACTTTTCTATTACACTATAGGTAGCTATTTGTGACATGTTTATTTGAAACTTGTTAACACCATCATTTAATACTGCCCAAGATTGCTCGCCATGCTCAAGATTCCAATCAATTACTTGACAATTATGTCCTTGATTTGCACCGGCTAGTTTAATAAAAATAACATCACCTTTATTTGGAACATCAATACTCATTCTGATATCTCCTTTAATATATTAAGATCGAACCCCATTGCTTCTAAATTGGCAAATAATACGTTGTACGGACCTGATGCTGATTGATCTGCCGCCATTTTAATAAAAGCCAAATCACCATATGTTTCCGCTGATACTCCCAAATTGACTGCAACCTTTTTGTAGCTGTTTGGTAATGCTGTTGACCTTTTTATTTTAGCAGCATTGTCGCGAGCAAAATAAAATTCGTTAGCAAATCCAGATGTAATGAAGTATCCTACCTTTCTAATCCTTATATTCTTGGGTATTATCTTAGTATCATATACCCAATCAACATATTCTTTTACCGTTCTCATATTGGAGGTGCCCAACATGGCTACAATTCTCTTCATCATATAAATATCCGGTGACTTTGAAGGAGAGCTTTTAATAGTGACGGAAAACCTCCTACCAAACACTTCTTCAAAACGACGACAAATATATGCCAGAACATGAACTTCTTTCCACTGTGAAACTTTAAGCGTGTCTATTTCCTCAAATCGAGCAAAGAATTTCTGCCAAGATTTGGGAAGTCCACTAATTAAATCGTTTGCTTTGTCGGCCATTTTATATCGAACTCTTCTTCGGTGCTGTAGATTTTCTTTCGTTCTTGCGCGTGGTACTTTAGATATGCGGCATCATCCACAAAATCTACCACCGCTGCCAGCTTCTTCTTGTCCATATTTTTAATACGTGAATTGTAAAAGGAGTGCCTACGGATTACTCGACCTATCCTTTGCAGCGCTCTAACCGAACTCTTACCGCATCCCGCAATAACTAATCCAGATAAAGAAGGCATATCGACTCCTATGTCAAAAATTCTCGATGCAATGATGCAGCCTATTTTCTTTTCATTCAAATCTTCTCTAGCCTGCAATCTTACTTTCTGACTATCCTTTCCGCTAAGAAGAACACACGGTACTCGTTTCGAAATCTGGTCGTACAAAATCTTTCCATGTCTCACACTGTTGTACAACACCAAAGTTTTGTAGCCTTTGCTCACAAGAGAATCAGTAGCATCTGTGACCATTTGGTTTCTTACATTATTTTCTACGACATAATTCTTATAAATGGTTTGGAAGTTCTTTTTAAAACCGGGCATTTTTGGAACACGTTCAAATTTAATCACAGGCTTAACCAACAATCCTTCTCGGATAAGCTTGCTAGCTGATATATCTACAATGTTCTGCCCCAAAACGCTCTCGATTAAAAGATCTGCTCCATCATCGCGCCAAGGAGATGCCGACATTCCATAGAAATGTTCTGGGCTAATATGTTTGGCAATCTCTTGAATAGTTTGACACGCTGCAACATGACATTCATCAAGAATATTTACCTTAGCCTCTTGCATCATTTGGCGAATTTTACCGTATTTTGCAGGCTCCATCTTGGCTTCGTCATTATCTGATTCATAAAGAACGTGCCCTTTTTGAATACCCAGAGCGCAGCCAACTGTCCACACACTAGCAATATTAATGTCGCCTATCTCGCACTTACCATCACCAATAATGCCTACTTTAACAGAAGGGAAGAGACACTCAAAAAACTTATGAATTTGATAAAGTAAGTCTTTACCAATTACATAAACTATAGCTTTCTTACCTATGTTGGATACAATTAGGGCGGCAATTAAAGTTTTGCCGCCTCCGGTTGCTACACGAATAATACCCCGATCATGCTGCTTCGTGGCGTTCAATGCTTGTATCTGATGTGGATAAGGTACTTTGTGAATACTCTGTAATCTCTCCAGCACATCTGAATAAGCGTGCCACTCTCGAATAGATTTCTTAGAACGATTATCTACTATTTCCAACTCGCGATTATCACGTTTATATAGTTCTTCTACGCGATGACGCAAGCCTATGGGGAAACTGAGATTATCGCTCTCCAATAATTTTTCAGTCCCATCCCAGCGGACAAACTTTCCCTCGAAGGGATCCATCCATCCTCTTTTAAATGCACGTGTGTGCTCTGCACCTTGAACATCAAATGACAGTTCTTTATCTAGCTCCCACAAAAAGCCAACATCATCTTCGTCCTCAAGGTGGCACCGTACATTGGTGTCCACAATCAGTTTAGACATTACTTTCGGAAGTCTTTACCGCCTGCAAAGTTTTTACCAAAGGTAGATCCTCGTTTGGCAATCTTAGCACGAACTTCATCCGCCTTTGATACAACCTTGTCTGTACCTGTGTCTAAGGTTAGCTGTGTAGTACGAGCCTTAGCTTGCGTTTTTGCCTTGGAAATTTCAGCTTCAGCTTCTTTCTTAAGCTGCTGCACCCGGCTGTCAGGAAGCCCTAAACCTGAAAATATAGAGTACACCTTAACTACGTCCCGGTCCATTTCTACTTCATAGGTTCCACGATACACGCCCTCGGCGCTAGAACAAGTTTCTTTAATTAAACTCATAGCATAATTAACGCTACCATGATGAATCTTCTTCCACACGTTTTCATTCGCAACCACGAGTGCGCCGGCATATTTGGCTTGTTCAAGGTTGAACCCGCTGGCTAAAAGTCCCTTATCCAGGTTGTTCATAACTGCTTCTGCAATGGCGGTTTCTTCCTCGTAATTCTCTACCGTCATCTCGCCGTATACGCACAGACCTTCTCCATCAGTTAGAACCTTAGCCCACTCCATGGGATCCAAGCTCTTATCGTGAGACGATACTGAGGATAAATGATTAAAGGCATCCAGGGGCTCTACAATAGCTTGATTGCCTACCCGGAAGAAGTCCATGTGCCCAACATCGCTATAAATAGCTTCCAGCTTAGCGTTGTCTATAATAATCATATTGCTAACCTGCCGGCTCTTAGCGATCTGGGTCAGCTTTGATAATGTGTTTAATGAGTTATTTTTAGTCTGAGCATCATCTGTGCTCATGGGTAGTACTGTGACAATCACAATTGGTCTTCCAGTACTGGAAAGGATATCAACCATTGTCTCAAATGAGCCGGCACCCGAGCCGCCACCTAAACTGAAACAGAGGACGAATACTTGCGCATCATCTAGCTCTTTTTGTACCAGTGCATTTATACCGTCACGGTGTGCTTCCGCTGCATCATGTCCGATCTGAACGTCTTTCGCTGCCCCGCCGATTCCGAACTCCAAAAGGTACTTCTTATCTTCTGGCAAATCAATACCCTCTAGATCTTGTGGGGCAGTATTGAACGCAATGGCGTTGTATCCTAGTTTATAGAAAGCTTCTGCGATTCGCGAGCCTGCCTGACCCGAACCTATTATGCCTAAATTAAGGCTCTTCTTTTTCTTCTCAACTATACGTGGAGGCATTGTTTCTCCTTTTCTCTTTGAAGCCATTTGAGCCTTCAGCTTTTCTAATTTCTCCAGATCCACACCCTCGTCTTCCGAGGCGGGAACTGGCTCGTCTGAAATATCATCCTGAATTTCCTCTGGCTTATCTGAAATTGTTTTTGTCTTAACGGTCATATTATTCCTTGATAAACCAAGGGTTTCTCGTATACCACGCTATTGCATGTTCGAGCCCTGGTTTAAACTTAAATTTAGGTTTCCACCCAAGGTTTAATAACTTATTGTTATCTATAGAATATCTAAAATCATGTCCTTTTCTATCATCAACAAATGTTACTAAACCATGCCCTCGACCTAATATATTACAGATCTCGTGAAATACCTCTATATTCCTATATTCCTGCTTAGCTGATATATTGTATGTTTCATTTAATGGAGCCTCTTCTATTATTTTAATAATAGCAGAACACGTATCCTGCACATGAATCCAATCTCTCATCTGCATTCCCTGTCCATAAATGGGAACCGGCTTCTCAGAAATAATGTTGGCAATAATTTTAGGTATTAAATTGCGGACTGGTTGCCGAGGTCCATAGTTGTTACATGATCTGGTAATGTTGTAAGGCAGTCCATGAGTTTCATGAGCTGCTTTGATTAATAATTCTCCACTGGCCTTTGTCGAAGAGTAGGGATTTCGCGGTTTGAGTGGCGCTTCTTCGGTCCAGGGAGGATCATCCTCGCTGGTTAGATGCCCATATATTTCATCAGACGAGATGTACACGCATCGCTTAACACCCCACTTAACACACATATCTACAACAACCTGGGTACCTTTCACATTGGTATGGATAAACTGAGTGGCGTCTTCGATGGAGTGGTCAACGAACGATTCAGCAGCAGCGTGGATAACGATATCAGGACGTTCAAGCTCAAATATCACATTCATAAAATGTTTATCCGCCACATCTCCAATGTGGAACTTATGACCTTTATTGGTATAGATGGTGTTTAACACTTTTGGTGAAATACACTTATCTACCCCAACAATTTCATATTTCGCTTTTATCGAAGGCGGAGTTAGCTTTAGTGCCTGTCGGACAAAATTAGAAAATATGAAACCGCCACTGCCGGTACATAGTATTTTGGTCTTACTCATAGATACGATTATAGCGGTTTGTTAGGCGGAAATAACTCCTCTGCCAAAACTCTGGCTACCACACCACGCGCCTCGGTTTTGGAAATCTCATCAGTAGTGACAAGTGTGCCCTTCTTTTCCAGCTTATCATATGCCGCATTTAAAACCTGAGTAGCACAAATTAAACGACGCTTAGCCTGCCAATATTCTTTGGTAAGTTTTGCAACCGTATCTTCTGCCTGCACTATCTTTTCCGCAGCTTCATTGCCAAGAATCCAAGCAGCAAACTCTTCCTCACTTAGATCGGCAAAGCGCTTGAGAAAATCATCCCTAGTTTCTTTTTCTTCTCCCGATTGGTCGTAACGCCGGAAGACGTTTCCACCATTATTTTTAGTAACATCGGTGATGATTGGTTTAGGTTTTTCTAATGAAATCTTCTTAGCCAGATCGGCATAGCCAAGCTCTGCTGCTACGGCAGATATATTGAGCGGACTTTTATCCGGCGCAACTCTCTTTACTCTCGGACCTTTACCATTCTCTTTTGATGAAGGCTTACGGGTTTTACGCGTAGTTTTGCCGCCAGTTTTGACGCCCCTTTTGGGAGCACTTTTAGTTCTTTTTACCATATAAATTATCCTTCTTTGCTTTCTTGGTACCAAGAAATCGTGTTTACCAAACCTTCCAACAAAGAGGTTTTTGCCTCAAAACCCAACACTTCTTTTGCCCTAGATACGTCCAGCATCCGTTTTGGTTGCCCATCTGGCATTTTTGAGTTGAACACGATTTCACCACTATATCCACACAGCTTGGCAATCATTTCTGCCAATTCCTTGATAGATATATCACGTCCCGTACCTAAATTTATAGGCTCTGGATAGTCCAATTTCATATTAACGGCTTTAATAAGCGCTTCAGTAGCGTCTGAAACAAACATTAAATCCCTACTCGCCTGTCCGGTACCCCAAATTTGAACCGATTTTTGTCCTGTTTCGACGCCCTCAATGAATTTACGAATAAGAGCTGGCACCACATGAGAGTTCTCCAAATCGAAATGATCATGAATTCCGTACATATTAGTCGGTACAAACACAGCTCCTTTTAATCCATACTGTTGCTTATAAGTTTGAAACTGTCTAATAAGCATTCTCTTCATTTCACCATACCCACGATTTGTGAATTCTGGAACCCCATACCACATATCTTTTTCTTTAAAAGGTGTAGGGCAATCAACAGGATATCCACACACCGAAGAAAAACTATATAAATATTTAATATCATACGCCTTGATGGCGTCAAATAAATTAACATTCATCTTCAAATTCAAATGCGTAAGGTCGGCGGGACGTTTTTTATTTAAACCTATTCCGCCACAAATAGCTCCCAAGTGAACTACACAATCTACTTTATTATTTACAAAATAATTATCTATACTATTCGGATTTAATAAGTCAAGTTCTTTAGATGAAGGACGTAAGGCGCCATTGATGTGTAAATTTTGCCCCACAAAACCAGAACTGCCTGTTACTAAAATTTTCATCCTAACTCTCTCTTAGCAAGTCTCATATCGTGCTGTACCATTTCCTCAACCAGATCGTTAAACGAATATTGAGGCTTCCAACCCAACTTCTCTCTAATCTTAGTTGAGTCACCACAAAGAGCATCTACTTCGGCAGGACGGTAATACTTCTCATCAGTCCGGACATATTTTTTCCAATCCAAATCTAACTTAGCAAAAACCAACTCCAAAAACTCTTGCACTGAATGCATCTCTCCAGACGCTAATACATAATCATCGGGATCATCAGCGGTAAGCATCATCAACATTCCCCGCACCGTGTCCTTATTATGATTCCAATCTCTCTTGGCGGAAGTATTACCCAGAACTAGTTCGTTTTGTAATCCTACTTTGATTCGTGTTGCTGCTCTAGTAATTTTCCTGGTAACGAAAGTCTCTCCACGTCTGACGCTTTCGGTATTAAACATAATAGCATTGGTAGCAAATAGTCCATATGCCTCACGATAATTTATTGTAGCCCAATATCCCGCCAGCTTAGCTACAGCATATGGAGAACGAGGGTGGAATGGGGTTTGTTCGTTTTGTGGAGGTGGAGAAGATCCGAAAAGCTCTGAATTGTGTAACAGAACAGGGTAGTTTCCTCCAATAAACATTTGTGTTTCTGGCACGTGTAGATCATAAACCATCATTGTCCGATTAACTTTCTCAATCGATTTAATCCTGACCACGTGTAAATCTCCTAAGCATATCGCTTTTAATTTTGCATTTATTTCCCGACACTCTAAAACTCTACGCTTGGAAATAGACTTTTTATTTTTAATTAATTTTTGATATTTTATATCAGATAACTTCCTAAAAGTTTTACCTGGTATAAGATCTTGATTTAATGATTTGAATTTAGATCTGTCTATTTCCCCTTCCCCCATTAATAGATCTCTATTCTTGCCAGAAAACTTTAAATCCCAACAAAAAGATCCAGCCATGACGGTTCCTTGAGGTAAACGATGGGGTTTATTAAACCGCTGAGTAATCCTACAATCCATCCCATGAAGTTTTGAAGCATACGCTAATTGTTCAATCATATTTTTATTTGCACTAGTATACACAATTTCATTGTCACCCAACTTAGCATCACCCATATATCCACGCATCATCTCCAAAAAAGACGATTTAGGTAATGTATACACCCAATATGGAATTTTCTTACCCTTCGCCAACTTACCAAAATGTTCCAACAAAAAATGAGAAAATTGCTTACTACAAACAGTAAGCTTTCTGACAGTTTGATCAGGAATCTCTACTTCATAACTTGAGTTAATACCAAACTGCTCTGATATAATTCGCTTTATATCTTCACAGTAAGAAACCTCCTTAATATGAAATGTGAAAGTTATAGAATAATTTTTTCCATCTTTAATATACAAACTTCCTTCAGATAGATAAAACCCTATTAATCTCATAATTTCAGGATTAACATCTACCTTTTTTATTTCTCGTTTTAATTTGGAGGCTCTGAGTCCGTTTTTATATTTAGACATATCAAAAGACGGATTGGACCCCTCCTGCTCAGTAACAAAAGACAACAAGAAATCATTTTTATCCAAATCTTCTACAGCTTTCTCTACCAGATCGCCATTTGCGTTCATTATCATGACAGAATGATCACCTGTTAGCGTAAGATTTAACCCACCACTTCCTTTTAATTTGTATATATTTGAAGCTTTGTGTCCAAAAACATAAGCTACCTTAGACCATTTAGTTTGATACTTATCATTTACGGTAAGACATTCTAAATTATCATGTAAAGTTTTTTCTTCTTGCGGATTTGACAACTTTTCTATTTCCACTAATTCTGTTATCCCATTTTTACGAATTAAAACTTTAGTATCTCCAGAAATGCTTGTACTAGCTGTTAAGAACCTAGTCTTCGGACTAACTTTACGCACTGTTTCTAATAGCCGAATTACACTAGTGCCGGTAACATCCATTGTGTATTCAGGAATGTCGAAGCTTACACGAACATGACTCATCGCCCCCATGTTAAAAAGCAAATCAGGTTTTAAATCTCCCACCCAATTAGACAACGAAGAATAATCAGCCAAATCTCCATAGGTTAGATTTAATTTATCATAAATATGATCTATCCGTCCGGTATTAAAAGAGCTAGACCGACGAATCAATCCATATACGTCGTAGCCTTCTTCTAAAAGTAATTCCGCCAAGTAACTTCCGGTTTGCCCAGTAATTCCACTAATACATGCTTTCATTTATTCCTTTAGTCAACTAAAATGAACTAGATTAAAATTTAAAAAGTCAATAACGACAAATCGCTCGGCAAACTTGTTCACCTATTTATAAACTTAATATTAGATAATAATTCGTAATCAATTTTACGAATATGTTTTATGTGCTCTATATCTTTAGGGGCAATATTCAAATTGGTTTTTGACGAATTTATATGAATATTAAAGTCTTTCTTCAAACCCAACTGTGACAACATGGAATTAAAATCATTCGTTAATGTTTCTGTGTTTAGTATAAAATCAAAATGCCCAAGTTGTTGTAATGCTAAGTTTTTATCCATGTTAGTAAAATCAGAAAAAAATCTAGTGTAATAATTGGGTACTTCATAAAATTTATCCAACCAACCATGAAAAGAATTATTAGCGGCTATCTTGTGAAACGTGTGATGTTTGTGTTTTTTAATATATGTATATAAAGACACGCAATGCTTAACCGGATCTCGCATAACAGTAAAGGTAATTAGCTTTTTTGTTGTAGCTTTTAATTCATTTTCTTTTTCACATGAAAATCTAGAGTGTCCATTGTGATACGATTTATATCGACATTTTTCAAGATATCTATATATACTGGTGCCTCCAGTTCTTGGCACATGAACAAACCATAACAAAAAGTCTTGCGATTTCATTGTTTGCCTATATATTGTTTTATCATTTCACATATATATTCAATTTGAGTTGGTAACAATTCCGGAAAACTTGGCAATATAACACACTCTCTAGATAGTGTTTTAGAGACACTTTCATCTTTAGCAAAATTAAAAGATGGCATACTGTGTAGATATTGGTGATAAGACGATGGATAAAACATGGGGCGAGAATCTATATTTTTATCATTCAGGAAATTGCAAACATCTGTGTATTGGCTATTTTCGATACGTATCCCAAACATCCAATTTGCCACTTCTGTTCCGCTATCAGTTTGTTGCAACGACACTTGATCAAAATCGCCCAAAATAGATCTATACATATTAAATACTGTTTTTTTCATTTCAACAATTTCATCTAAACATTCTAATTGTCCCAGAAGAATTGCAGCTTGAACATTAGTCATTCGATAATTATACCCCATCTCTGGATGAATAAATCTCTCATCCTTTTGACCCTGTCCTCGTAAACAGTTTAAATAATTGTATACATCGGTATCGTTTGTTATGACTGCCCCTCCTTCTCCGCAAGTAATATTCTTATTTCCAAAAAAAGATATCGAAGACGCTAAACAATCCGTACCAGTATACTGTCCATTATATTTACCAAGAAACCCCTCGCAATTATCCTCAACAATTACAACTTGGCATGACTTCTTTAACTCAGGCACATTTACTATATTTCCAATATTATGCACCACCAATACAGCCACGTTTTCATGTAGTTTTGTTTCTTCTATAACCAATTCCTTATCAAAATTCCACGTATCAATATTGGCATCTATCGCTTGAATATTTTGTGTATTATACAAAAAAGCATTCCATGCGGCAACGTATACATTGTTGGGGGTTATAATTAAAGAACATTCTGGATGTTTATACATCAATGCTTTGGATACCAAATGTGTAGCGGATGTTCCGTTGTTTACTAACAAAACATGTTTAACACCAAGAGCGTCACATAACGCGGATGATGCTTTTTCCAAAAACTCTCCCTGGGACGATATCCAGGTAGATTTGATTGCCTGAATAGCATACTCCAACGATTTAGCAGGTATATATGGCTTATAAACTGGTATCATGTAGCCTTAGTAAAAACATAATTATGATGGATTGAACTGTGAAATATATTCGTTTATTATTTTTTTAACAACTGGTTCATCACGAATTTGCCTATTTACAGTTTTTGCCAAGTAATTAGGCTCATCATATCCTAATAACAAATTCTTACTACATTCAGGTATAATCGAATTAGTACCAGCAGAAAATGCCAAAAGAACAGCCTCTCGTTCATAGAGATTTTTCTTATTCATTGCATAAGAAAACGAGCCAGTAACCTTTCCTATTATCAACTTACAAAAAGTACTTAAGTATGCACTTTCATTCAGATCATTACTGCGCTTCCCTATTATTTTGCTAGCACTTATAATGTTATTATGAGCAATATTAAGCTTCTTTGGATTAGCTATTATGAATGTACATTTAGGATATAATGGAGATAGCTCGTGTATTATTTTATTAAATGAATAAAAATTACCCTGTCCAGAACGCCCCCTTTCATCAGATACAAATATTAAATTATGTTTATTTGTTACGTATTTGTTTATTTTGCCAACACGAAATTTAGAGAAGTTAATATCAGGAAACACATCTAAAACACAATTATCAAAAGAATAATTTATACCCGCTTTAGCCAAATTACTCTCAAAAATTTTACATAAACACTTAAATGTAAATTTGTATTTTTTTGTAAATGCATAGCGACATTGCCCTGCCCAGGTGTTAAAATATAATACGTCATTTTTAATATTAACATCAGAGTGATTAATAGATTTACAATATTTGTATTCAGCACTAGAGGTTAGAATGTTAACATCTGAAATTAAACATGGATCTTTTGCGTGACAAAACTCAAACTTATCAACCCCTATATTTTTAAATAGTTTAATGGATTTTCTTACTAAACCTCGAACCAGATGAATATCACCATGTCCCCAGCAATTGTAAAAAACAACCTTATTATATGTTTGTTTCATTGCTAATTCCCGTTGTGAGATAATATGTTTTCAGCGTAAATAATATCATATATATCATTAATGTCTACGGAGCGGGATTTTGGAACAAGCACCCCACCTACGTTTTCTTTAAAGAAATTTCTATTCTCTAATAAAAGATCCCATTTGCCCATATAAAAGGCGCCAGATGGCTTATAATATTTTTTTATATACTTGCTATTAGTCATACCTTGCTCCAAATTATCGAACACTGGAATGACCGAATTATTATTCATCAGGCAAGCAAGCTGAATTGTATCGTTAAACTCAGTCATACTAACGACAAAATCGCTATCTAATAACAACGCAACCCCTTTTTGTATATCTTGTTCATTTACGAATGGACAAGTGGGTAAAAAGTAAGCAAAATAGTCGTAACGTTTGGCGCAGTTTTCCATTAGATCAAGCATCGCATCTAATACTGTAGCTTTCGTAGTAGCTAAGTTTTCTGGACGATGATGACGTACTACTGGAAGATCAGAAACTGCATTAAAAATTTCATCGCTATCTGTTGAAATAATTATTTTATCAAAACATTTAGAGGACACAACGGCTTCCACGCTCCACCTGATTAACGGCTTACCACACAACGGATATACGTTTTTATCTTTTAATCTGGTGGACCCTCCTCGGGCTGGTATTACAGCCAAACTTGTTTTATTAGTAATATCCATATTTCTTTAAATCCAAATTTATCATATTATCAAGCTTCTTATTATCTGAAGCAAAATAATTCATCATTTGTTTATACTCGTTAGATGACCGAAACTGTTTTCTCACCTTTTGATAAAACATATCATGTTTATGAATGTTCATATGTGGTAATTTAGACCAATCTTCGGGGCATGCATTAATATTCATAACACCCTCCAATCGTTTAATTTCATCATATAAATTTTCAAAAATTATAAAGTGAACATCAAATAACTTAGATATTCGCTGATACATTAAAAGATAGTTGTAAAATGGTATATTAATAAATTTAACTTTAGACGCACGACAAACACAACCGTGTAAATTGCAATATGGATACGAACACTCTGTGGTTCCGGCAAAATCTAACGCATCATAAATATCATGACCAAACCTAATATAATCATGAACATAGCGCGATAAAACCAAATCGCTTTGGTTTCTAATAGATAAGATAATACTTATTTTACCAAAATGTTTTTTAAGTTCATACAAGCGCGATAAAAAACGTTCACATTTATACGGTCTTAAAAACACCTCATCTGATATTAGGTTTTTTTCATGGGTTGCGACATTTTTTATTTGTGCCGCAACATTGTCAATATCTACCTCGTCATGGAACGTAAGTTGATCTACCCATGGTCTTACGTTAATGACACTATGTCTGCCTAAATAATTTAATTTTAACTTAGGAAACACTTGTCGCTGCAAAAACGTGGTAGCACATTTTGCATAACCAATGTGCAAATATAACTCAGACATTTATCGCTTCGTTAACTTTACACGCTTTTTTAACCAAACGTTCAAGCTTTGACAAATCCAAAACACAATCAGCATCAGACACGGAGGCAGTAGGGTTAGGATGTACTTCTGCAAACACACCGTCATAATTAAATATATCTGCGGCTACGAAATATCTTTCCGCCAGCACCCTATCACCTTGTTTTCCATAAACCTTTCTAGATCTTTGAGTTGAATGTGTGCAATCTAGGATCACTCGGTCATAATACTCTTTTAATTCATCAACGATACCAAAGTTGACAAAAAGATCGTGATATCCAAAGTTAGATCCGCGGTCACAAATCCAAGCCTCACAATCCGGACTGGTTTCCTTTATTTTATCTACCGATTTTTTAAGGTTGTGAGGTCCAATCCATTGACCCTTCTTAACATTAATTGCTGGAAAGTGCTTAGCGCACTCCACGATTAAATCAGTTTGACGACACAAAAAAGCTGGCACTTGAACCACATCCACATATCCAACTAGTTTTTCTACCTGATGAACTTCGTGAACATCCGTAATAAACTTCACATTAGGAAATTTTACTTTACCTTCCCGCCAAACTTCTTGAGACTCTTCTAAACCCGGGCCGCGACCTCCATGCAAAGAAGTTCTATTTGCCTTATCAAAACTGGCTTTCATGTACCAATTCTTACCTTGCATTATTTTATTGATCACAGACAGTATGCTTATGAATAATTCTTCACTCTCCAAACTACACGGTCCCAATATCCACACTTTATTTTTCATTTTGTACCTCGGATAAAATCACCCTAATATTACTAATAATATTATCTGTAGCTTCAGGCCATGGCATCCGATTATAATAACTCAATAAGCCCAAATATGCTAAACCTATTCTTAACGACTGATGCCAACCATGTTTGAAAAACACATCAAAAAGCTTTGATTCAAGTGCTATTTGTTTATCTCCACACCTACCACTATCTATTTCTAAACAATAGTCTATCTCTATCTCGGGAAACAAATTACCTATTCCGGCTAGAAAAGCATTAGCGCCTGCACTTCTTAAAAACTGATGTCTACACATGCTATTGCCCGCCACAATGACATCTAAATCGAAAGGTAGGTTACGAATAAAAGTATAAGACATCTGCAAATTGCTGTATTCTTCTTTTATTCCACATATTATTTTTTTTTCAAACAGTTCCGACACTATATCAGACGTAAAATTCCATTCCCCTCCCATACCATGCCGCATAGGCATAACATGTAAATATAAAGAATTTTCAGTTACATCTCGGATTCTAGACATATATTCATAAATCGTAACATAGTCGTAAAACCGATCTGGAAACAGTACCATTAAATGAGAATTGCTACGATATTTGTTGTATTGTATAACAAATTTTATTACTTCATTTAAAGATGCTGGAGGGACGCCTAAAATCTTAATACAATCGGCAGCAGATACTATTTTATTAAAAGTATGAATTTCAGCTATATTTAACAAATTAAACTGAGATGTACCTGCGGTAGTCATTAAAGTAGTTGCGCCATGGTTTAAAAGATACTCGATATACTTTATTGTTCCATCTGCATCAATGGTTTCATCTTTATTATAAGATGGCGGAATGGGTATTACACTTTTAGTAAGCATTTATTTACAGTTTTTCCTAAACACAAAATATGTTTGTGGTTGTCTTCCTGTGGTAACCAGAGAAGATAGTATAACATCATAATTATATTCTTTAAATAATCCAATAACAAAATTATCATTTAAATATAAAGCTTGTAAATAATTCTTCTTATAGTTTGGCGCTTCGAGAAACCTCTTATTAGTTATTTTTTTTGTGTTGATAACAATATATTTAGGTTTAATAACATTAGACCAAACACCAATAACCTTTTTAAAATATTCTACTGTAGGAAAGTGCCAAACTATTGCATGAGCCAATACTAAATCTGCATAATCATAATTATATTGAAATTCGGTTAAATCGTTTGGAATTAATTCGGTATAATCTGGTTGGGCATATTTTTTACATTGATCCAAACTATCTTTACAAATATCCAAGGCGAGTACTTTAGTAAACGTCTTCAGCTCTTTTGTTAGTAAACCACCGCCGCACCCCCAATCTACTGCCAATTTAATATTAGTTTTAGAAATTGGTTTGATAAGATAATTGGTAAAGTTGTATAAAATGCGCGTTTTTTTAATTTCAGGCATGTCGGTAACAATATGCCTCCAATCTTTTCGCACGCCACTCCAATGTGTTTTCAGGTTTATGTTCATTTAAATACTGTAATTTTATCGTTATCGGCTAATCTGGAAATAAGTTGTTTTTCATAATTAGCATTATGATAAGGTCCAACACCAGGACGTTCTTCCCAATAATGAGATCGAGTATTATCACTAATTTCAATATCAAAACCAAATAAAGAAGGTTTAATTCCAACAACAACACACAGCCCAATCATCATACATCCAAGACTTGGATCGCTCACATCTTCAAATTTTATTACCTGCTTTAAATTACCTCGATTTTTGAATTTAAATACAAATACATCGTTGCTAGCGTGGGTATGTTTTTCCTTATGTTTTTGATTTAAACCGGGCCCCATATATAAAATGCGATTATTTCGGAGGTTTTTAACAAAATTTGAAGGTTGATTAGTAAACTCTTTCATTGCTGGATGATTAATAAATACATGATTATTTACTACACGTAACGTAGTTCGCTTTCCTATCCATGTTTCATAATTCTCAACTGGCGCCCGATTAAATCTAATAACATCATCATATTGATCAATAATACTTCCCCATTCTTTGTTACAAATAGAACCACTAGATCCAACAATAGCTATGTTGTTTGATAAATTTAATGCCGGTTTTACAAATCTTAGTTTTGTCATATTATTTAATAATCTCTAAATCTTTTATCATTTCCTTTATGTTAATATAGTTGGGGAAATTATGATGATTTTGTTGTATAAGTCCATTAGATAAAATTGGTAATTTTTCATCATCTTCTAGACAAAACTTCCATACATTATCCATAAAAGTTCTACCACTAGGATATAAACCGCATTTAAGACGAACTCTAGAATCTCCAACATATGCAAAATGAAATATAATTTCATTTTTAATCGTTGTGGTGGGAGGAAATTGTGTAGCTATGCTACAATGGCCATAAACATTTCCACTTTTATGTGCTACAATGCGTGCCCATGGAAGAGTTTGATATTCAACACCTTCTCTGCAAAGTAACCATTTTTCATTCTTGAAAAATATTAAATGAGGTACTAATATTGAACTGGCTAAACCGGATGTAATTTTCCGCTCTACTTTTGGTATTAAAGATCTACAAAAAAATTCATCCATGTCCGTACACCAAAAAACATCGATATCATCTCGTACATAAGAAGAACCAACAGCAAACATTTTACGTTTGACTTTAAACCCTACACCTTTAAAGTTTAATACATCAGACAAATCAGCCTTCTCTATTAATGTTATTTTACATTCTGGATCTGGATAATTTTTAATGAATTCGTGGCTGCCATCATTAGAAAAACTACCGGTTTTAATGTTTAAATCGAAAAAAATAATCTGATCAAAATGCTTATATAGAAACGGAAGTTTCTGTTTAAGAAACGGAAGTTCATTAAATAGAATTGAAAAATGACAGTGTTTCATTTCGCCAAAGATGCTACGCTACAAGGCGTACCATGTACTGAACTAATTTTAAAACCGAACTCTTTTAATACTTTTTGTAAATTATGCTTGTCCGCAAGATGAGCAGGCTCTCCTTTTCCATTATTATTAAAAGGAGCAAAAAAATACATTTTGCCTTGCGGCTTTAGCGCTTTAAATAATCTCTCAATATATTTAGGATATTTAGGAATATGTTCCAACACATCAAGGGCTAATATATAATCCGCTTTGGTAGAAAATACCGGAAAAAACTCAGAGTCACAATTTAGTATCGTGATTGGCAACCTGTGTTTTGTCGCCACATAAGAAACAAAAGATCGTTGCAAAATGTTGACATCAAAATATTGAACCGTACACCCTTTTTGTGCTAATTCAAATGAATGGTTACCACTGCCACCACCAAAATCAATAACAACATCACCTTTTTTAAACCCGTTAGATATAAGTGGATTAAGTCCGTGCATGGCGTTGATAAATAAATACGATCTTGATGCGATATAAAACCACCTTATGTTTTCATCACAATCCGGATTCCAAAATTTCCATTCTTTCTTATGATTTGGATACACCGATCGATTAAGGTATCTGTCCAAAACATCTTCTGGTAAACCGGTAAATTCTAATAATTCATTCCGAACAAAATTTAAAACATCAGCCATTAACAACCTCTCTATTTTTTTGGTAAAATATAATGTTTCGGCATGGGGCTAATTATATTTTTACCCTCTATCAATTTATCAATAGTACATGCAACAGCTCCGGCATAAGGACCAACCACTACATCGGTTTTATTTTGAAATGGAGAACTCCGACCCGCTCTGATATGACTTGTATGAATGTGAATAGATTTTATGGTTAAACTTGGGTTATATAATTGATAGCCAGCCTTTATTATTTCATGTCCAAACCTACCATCACATCCCCAGTAGCCAAGAGAAAAATCCGAATAAATATCTTTCTTTCCTTTGAATATCCAAACGTCTGCGCTACCAATGGCACGAACGCGCGTCAAACCTTTACGTGTTTTGTTCCACCTGCTTAAAGCATATACGTGGTTATTATGTATTTTTAAAGCGTGTACAATACTGTTGTTAAAATAAATATCAGAATTAGCAATTATGTTTACATCATCATCTTTAGAGGTAGTATTAATCATTGCTAGAAAATCAGAAAACTTTGTCCTACTTTCAGGTTTAACTAAAAGTATATTATCGATATGGCTGTTTTTTTTATTTTGTGTATAGCAAAATTCTAGCTCTGATTTCCGCTGCGGAACGGGATCGGAATAGTAATTAACATACAAATTAATACACATTTATCCACCCTTCCTGGTAAACCAAATATCCTGTAGGCTAAAAACCCCTCCCCAAGAGTCTGGTAAGTTTTTCCTAAGTTTCGTTTTCTTAATTGCCTTGTATCCATAACCTACAAATTTATCATGTAGTAACTTAGGATTTGAAGAGTTTAGCTTTAACCAGCCGGAATTAAATTCGCATATGATATTCTCCACTTTTCCGCTTAAGATTAGCTCCGACATTCCGTCAAGAACATTTGGCTCATATCCCTCCACGTCTATCTTTACCAACTTTATGTTTCTATCTAAACTCACCAACGGTTTAAATTCGTCAAGCCTAATAACCGGAACTTTAACTGGTATAAACTTATTATTGCTTGGCAAAACACTTGGAGAGTGGAGTTTGCTTGTGTTGGGTAAAAATAAAGAAATCTTTGCATTCTGATTTCCAAGCGCTGCCTTTGTCAACAATACGTTAGTAACATTTGATGTAACAATAGCCTCTTCGACAACACTAGATGCAACAGGACTGGGCTCAAAAGCAAACACCATGCCGGCAGAACCAACAAGATAACTACCCAGTGTTGTATAATACCCAAAACTTGCACCAACATCAACTACAACATCGCCCGCCTTAAGACATTGTTTAAACCAGGAAGTCTGCTCTGGCTCATAGGTACCCGCAGACATTCCTTTTTGAATACCTTCACTTAAGTCAAGGTTCATACGTATAGAGTTTATGACAACGTTTTTTTTCATGTGGAAAAAATGTAATTATAGTGTATTTTTTTATCTAACTTGTAGTTGAGTTTATTCATGTATGTCACATATGATGGATCATGTAACCAATTTTCTATCAAAACGACCCTCGGTCTATGCTTTGGTAAATCGAAACCTGCCAATACTTCTAACTCCCACCCCTCAACATCAATTGATAAAAAATCAATACGATCAAGTTTCAATTCGTTTAAGATAGTATCTAGTTTGCGGGTTTTTATCTTTATATTTCTAATTGGTAACTTATCGATGGTTAGCTTGCTGTGTTTTAGATAACCTGGCTTAACGCTGATTGCAGAAAATGAGTGATCGGTTATTTTGTTGGCGTTATAATTGTCAGAAAAATGAACTACCTGAAAATTAACATCATCCTTGTCCTCGTTTGAGCATGCGTATTCATATATCTCATTTCCTATATTTCTATGCATACTAGCATACTTTGGATTCGGTTCAACAATGATACACCTCCACCCGGTCAATTTGAAATGTTTAGACATTGAAAGATATGAGGGGGTACCTCCACCAACCTCAATCATAACACCGTGATAATTAAAGTCGGGAAAATACTTTTCACGCACTATTTGATCCGTATTAAATTCAGCAAAATATGTAGTATTCATTTGTTATCCAACATGTTATCAAAAACCTTTTCTAGTCTCTTTAAAAACCTCTCCTCTGTCCATGTTTTGTAAAACGGAACAAGTGGTTTAACCCCCTTGTTTATAATTGATCGCAGGCTGTTGTTCTCAACACAGATGTGCGGCCATGCAGAGGCAATATGCCGAAACATCCCAGACCTAGTGATTGCCAAGGGGCGCCGAACGGCTAAAGCATGTTCAATTGTACTAGAAATGCCTCTGCGATTTAGAGGTTTATACAAAAAAGCATTAATGGTATTGCTGGCTAAAAAATCCAACAGTTGTGTCTTGGGAAAAAAATCATGACGAATTTCTAATGATACGCCTGGTTTATACATTAGTGCTCGACATTTGTTAGCGGTTGCTAAAGCAAATCTCTTACCTCCAACATCACATACATCATTAAATGGCATTAATAAAGATATATGGGCTGAGTTATACTCCTTTTGCACTCTCGTAACCAACTTGTCAAACCCCTTATTGCCCATTCCAAACCCAAAACTACCAACTCGTAAAGTGCTTGGTAATGGAGGATTCCCATGATAAGTAGGAATTATTCTAGGAATTTTTATAACTACAGGATTGTTTGTTTGCAGGGTTGGGTCTGGACAAATATAATAATCAAACATTCCCTTGTTTAACCGATCAACTTTACTCTTATTAACCTCATGTACCACCGAAACCTGAATCAGTTTGCCTTTATATTTGCTGATTACATTTGTATTAAGCCACGGCATAGTTAGAGGGTGGTTGTTGTATATCACAATGTTTGGTTTATATGTGGTAATCGCGATTGCCAAATCCGCCGCGCTAACAACCTCCACATAATTAACCGAATGTCTTTGCGATTTTATAAGCGCTTCGTAAATGCTCAGCCCATATTGATAGACTCCACACTGTTTTCCGGTGTGGTTGAGAATAACAACATTTGCTTTTGTCTCATTCACTTTTGATCCCACGATTTTTCCTAAAAACAACCATCCCGAAAGTATATCTTATTCCACGCTGTGGCGAATGATAACCTTCTCTAATTACCTGATCTCCCAATGTCCAGTCCATTTTGCCATCTACTACCAGTCCAATCTTGGCGCATTCAGCTATCAAATACTCAACGGCAACTCGATCTAGCGGTTGCCACTTTAAACCAAACATTTTAACTGTAGCTGGAACTTTTGGTTCCCAATAATCAAAAGTAACGAATGCCTTACCATTAAGTGCTAATAACCTATAAATCTCCCTTGCAAATTTACCTAAGTCAACTTCATGCTCAATTACCGACAAACAAGTAATATAGTTAAAAAACTCATCTGCCATTGGTACTGCGGTTAAATCTCCAATTAAATATTTAACCCCGTGTAACGGTTCTTGACGAGATAGATCAATCCCATATTTTTCTCCCTTTATCCCTCTAAGCATCACGTTTTTTAAAACGTAAGAACCAAAACTACCCATGTCCAATATGTTTCCATTATGGATTTCCGGAATGATATGAGCAATATCCCAATTCTTACACTTGCATTTATCATTAGAAACAAGTCCGTGTTGCCGCAAAAATGACGTACATTCGTCTATTTCTTTCCTGGTTTTGAGGAATCCACAACATGATTGCCCAGTTTGCATTTTAGGACTATTCATTGCTGTCTCCGTTTATAATCTCAAGATTTGGGATGGCAAAAACTAAACTGACATTTGTTTGATTTTTAACAAACGTACCTTTAAAATGCCACGGTAGTACCATAAGATAATCTGGGTTTAAGCGAATTAGTTCTTGCTCTGGAATAATGGGAATAAGTGTTCCTGGTGTAAATGAACCAAACTTATCACTATTAATCTCACCTATAGCTACAATGTCTTTAGAGGATAATCCGCAGTACTGTAAAAATACGTTCCCTTTAGTTGATGCTCCAAGTGCGCCTACTAATTGACCTTCTTTCTTTGTATTGCTGAAAAACCTCAACACATCATCTCTATTCTTAACAGCACGATTAGAGAACGCTTCATACACCAATGGATTATCTAATCCTAAATTTTGCTCATACTCCAATACGTTTTTTAACATTAACGATTCTGGAATAGGACTATTAGACTTTGCGGCAATTAATGAAAAACTACCACCATTCACATTGTTAAACTCAATGTCTACGACTTTCAATCCTACTTTATCCATCATCCATTGAATCTGTTTCATGCTATAGTATTCGAGATGTTCGTGACACACTGTATCATACGAATTGTTTTTTAGCATTGTTGGCATATAAGACTGCTCAAATGCCCAAATTCCATCAGGTGCAAGAATGCTACTAACCTCTCGCACAAATTCCAACGGGCTTTCTAAATCATAAAACATAGCAAACGAGGTAATTATAGAGGCTTGTTTGTTTCCCATCGCGTTACGAAAAGTTTCTCCAGAAAAGAAATCAGAAACAACGGTAACATTCTTTGGATAATATTCTCTAAATTTAGATGCTGTAGGATCTATTCCAATCAACGAATAGTCCTCAGGATATGCTGCCAAAACGGTTCCATCATTGCTGCCAATATCTAAAATTACGCTGCCACTTGAGGGACAATAGAAAGATAAAATCTTATCAACTTTACCTTGTAAATGTTTTTTCATGCTAGTATTTAGCCCAGAACGATAACCATAATTGTCACCATACATTTCGGATAAATCGTAAGTATGTTCTAATTGAAGTAACCCGCATTCTCCCAAACACCTGACCAACCGTAATGGTCCCGATGTAATAACCTGAGATTTTGAACTTGGGAAAACGCCACTTAAAGCATGAACTCCAAGATCAAGCGTAGGCTCCAGGTGTTCGCTTCCACATATTCGGCACGATTTTGTTTGTTTATACTTCAGATTCATAATGCTTCCCTTACAAGACTTTTTATCATATCTTTAAACGATACTGATGGTGTCCAGCCTAAAGTAGTTTTCACAAAAGTTGCATCACCAATCTTTGGCACTTCATCAAAACCACGTCCTAAATTTTTATTAATAATAATATGTTTTTTCCAATCCAAACCAACAGTCTTAAAAGCAACGTCGCACACATCTTTTACACTATGTCCAATACCAGAAGCGACAATAAAGTCTTTGGGCTGTTGTTGCTCTGTCATTAATAATAATACCTTCATATAATCATCAGCCAGACCCCAATCTCTAACCGCATCAAGGTTACCAATTTCTATGCTATTAATTAATCCTTTGGATATAAGAGCCGCTGCATTAGTTACTTTTCGAACTAAAAAGTGTAAATTTCGGCGAGTACTTTCGTGTGGATAAAGAATAGCACTACACGCAAACATACCATAAGTAGAACGATAAGCGGCTATTGCATGATCAGCAAAAGCCTTTGCTGCACCATATGCGTTAATAGGCGTTTTAGGAGTATCTTCGTTTTGTGGAGAAACGTTGACCCCCGAGAATATTTCACAACTAGATGCTTGGCATAGCTTAATATCATGATTTGTACGCCTAATTGCCTCTAGCAATCTAACAACAAAAACACCATTAACCTCGGCAGTTAACACGGCATCATCAAAAAGTTGGGCACTAGAGGCTCTGGCAGCTAAGTTGAATACCAAATGTGGACGAACTTTGTTAAATACACCAACAATCTCGTCAGTATTTAACAAATCCAATTTATAAACCGGAACCATCACATCATCAACGAATAAACTACAAACAGAACGGGAAGTTCCAACTACCCCATATCCAGATTTGATAAGGTGTCTAGATAGATAATATCCATCTTGCCCAGTAATACCGGTTATTAATGCTGTTTGTGTCATTCTATGTTCCTAATATTAGTTCAAAATATGCATCAATATGTTTTATGTTTTCTTTGTATATACTTACCTCCGTCCAGTTCTTTTCCGGACAGAGCGTCCCGTATAATGCTCACGATCATTTCATCAATTTCATCAATAAACTGATTTCTTTGAACATTAAGATCGCATACCTTTTCTAAACACTTCCAAAGAGATTTAATACCCTCATCGCTCTGAAATTTATCTTTAAATTCACTTAAAGTCATACGACGAATTTCATACAATAACTCCTGATTGTTCCACATCTTCATATCAGCTGTAAACAATTTATCAATTAATCCACCTAAAGTATCTGCCATATAGCCTCCTAAAATATTTATTCTAACGCTAAATAACCAACAAAAACAACCTTCTAATTCAGAAAAAACATAGCGGTTACCCTTCTTTCCACGCTGGAAAAGAGCACGTAGCTAATTTGGTGAAGCCTTCGCTATCATTTGTGCATATCGGACACTGCATCAAACTCCTCTATAGTCCGCACTTCTTTACCTTTATAAGACGCTGGCGGAAGAGGCGGGAAGTCCATAGCCTTTATAAACCGTTCTATTCTTTCGCGATCCCAGCTGTCGTCTATCTTACCCTCATACGGGCAGCCCCTTCGGTGATATTGAGTCAGAGAACCGTGTTGCTCTATGCCAGTAAAACCAGCTAATACAAGATTTAGGGCGGCTGGCCACATCTGAGCGCCTAAATCCATCATACGATTATACAATGATAATTGGGTGTCGATGTCTTCTATCTGAGTAGATACTTGCAGTATAATCTTTCCAGTGTCTATGTTTTTATCTATATAATGAATGGTTACGCCTGTTATCGCATCACCATTAATCATCGCCCAAGGCACCGCCGAACAGCCACGATGGTTTGGGAGCAACGACGGATGGACATTAAATATCTTACCGTCACATAAATCTATGATGTGTTCTTTGATAATGTATGAATAGTATACGCTAGCTACCACATCGGGGTTGAACGGCAATTCCGCTTTACTAACGTTTTCAAACGTGTACCAAACGCCCTGTTCCTCACAGTAGTTTTTGACTGCATCATCTCCTTTGTGAGTAAATACGGCTATGTCATCTTTATCATAATGGCTGACAAGATGCTCCAAAACCTGTCTGCCAATTCTTCTATATGTGCAAACAAATATTTTCATCAGTATGTATTATGCTTTCTATTATACCTAAATATAATATCAAAACCTTCAATCCTCAAAAAATCTACCAACCTTTTTTCAAATTGTAAATTTAATTTAACTATTTTATACATGTTACTACTTTAAAGCTGTTTCACAGCTCTATTTATATCCTTTACCACCATGTTAGTATCTGTATTTTCGCTTTCTAAAATTGTAGATGAATATTTAATTTTATTACGAAACCTGTTGCCAATCCAATCAGCATGTGGTAAAACTTTGCGACCACATTTAAAAAATGATAACATCACCATTTTTCTGTCAAAAAGATTATCTTTTATAAGAGAAAAAGTATGAACCCCGGATAGTTTTCCAACCACTAAATCACAAAATGTACTAATGTACGCATTTTCATTTAAATCGGTGCCAGACTTTTGTATTATATCCGGAGTATAAATCACATTATTATGAGTCTTTACATTTTTATTAGTAACGAGCCAAAGTATGTTTTTATGTTTTTTAGCGAGCGCATGCACACTAGGTAACATATCGAAATTTTTAGCTTGACAAGATTGCACATCACCATTGCAAATAAGAACTTTCTTATTATTTTTGTACTTTTCCATAAAACTATCTATGCCGTCCGTTTTATATAATTTAAAATCAATACTGGGATAGAATTCTTTGGGGTCGGGATGTATGTTTTTTAAATTGAGGTTTAGTGCATTTTTGCAAGTAAACTCAAATAATGAATATAAACAAGAAAAGCTTATAGTTTCTTTATCAATAAAAGCTCTTTTTTTGGCACCATACCAGGTATTTATAAAAACGTCATTACCACGTTTTAAAAAAGGCTCCCATTTATCTAAACCTTTTAAAAGGGTTTTGTCCTCTTTTATAGCCCCTCCAAAAATGCTACTGTTATTGTGGGCATACACAAACTCAGCATCAACATGGTTGCAAATAGCCTGCACAAAACTGCGGGAAACATGCAAATCTCCATAATGCCAATGATTGAAAAATATAATACGCATTATGTCTTTCTTGCCCTATTATCTAAAATAGTCATGCGACTAAAATTTTTAATTCCACTTTTAATTTTATACAACTTAAATGCTTCGCCGCAGTTTTTAGTTGATACTTTTCCTCTAGTAGTCTCACCAAATGTAGCAATTTTGCGCTCGGGAACTAGTATTCTACATTTATCTATATTAATTTTCTTTTTTAATCGACCCATATCTCTAATAGAAGTTTTTGTACTAATCATGGGGGAGAGAAAAAATTGCTTTAAAACTTTACTTCTAATAAAATAATGGAACCAAAAACTCAGTTTTGTGTAGGATATGTTACAAAAGTCTATCTCTCCTATCCTTTCTTTTGATGTTTTGCAACTCGCGCGGTTAATATGTTTAAGCTTAATATGTTTAAGCCTTATACTATTTACTTCACAATTGGGGTTTTCAATAATATATTTATATATATCGTTTAATATTTCGGGGTTGTTTAATGCGTGCAAATAGATATCATCCAAACACCAATACACAAAATCATCATCTGGAATGTTTTTTAACAAAAGATGCATGGTGCTCTTAATGTTTTTTGGTGTCTTTATGAATGATAAATTGCCAAATTTATCTTTATAGTATGGTAGCTCTTTGTTGTACGGTATTACAAACTCAAGGGGACAGTTCTTCCACCACCGTTTGTAACAGCTCAACACCAAATCAACATATGGTGCGCGCTCATCATAAGTTAAAACAATCGCCTTCATTTATTTCCAAATGGCAATGCCATGGATACTCATACGAATATCTTTTGACATTATTATATTCTTTATATTTTTGAGTGTCTTTCTGTCATAAACAGATACCATTGCTGGCGAAGAACCCCCTACCACGTACTCAGAATCAAATACCAAACCTCTGGCAAAAGGTTGTTTGGCTATTCTTTCTTTGGGAGCGCTCTTACAGTTTACCCTTAACAAATTAACAGACTTAGTAACAACACCTTTTTTATTCTTTACAATAATTCTATCACTTCGCGTGTCGTTCATAATTATTTCATTAGGACTCATCATATAACAATTATGAGTGCCTGCCGGTATTCTCATCACAGCAGATGCTCTATCTCCTAGTTTTAATAAATTTTTAGTTGTGGTTCCTGAAAAGTAAATGTTGTCATTAAAACTACAAATACTATTAAGATGCCTAGAGTCTCGCGGTTTAATGTTTCCAGGTTTTAAACAATTAAACTTTGTAGGCTTATTTCCTCTCAATAAAATACCATGGTCAAATTTTTCTTTTTTAATATCAAATACTATTATAGAGTCAAACCCAGTAGAAACAATATATAACTTATCTTTAAATATCATCGTTTCATGACAGGCTCCTAAATATGGGTTGTGTAATCTTTTTATCAATTTGAAGTTTTTATCAAATATTAAAATTGTCTTAGCGGAAGCTACATAGATATGATCATTATATACTGAAATGCCTCTTAATCCACGATCTCCAGCCCTTCCAGCATTATCAATGTCTTCGTCCCAATCGAAAACCTTATTATATTTGCCACTCTGAATGTCTATTAAAAATAAACCTCCATGAATAAACTTGGTAGATGCTCTTATTAAATGACTGGCGATTACACTTTTCATATTTTTACTCTAAAAGAATTGTAAATTTTACTTGCGGGCTGTAATTGTTTTTTTTCTTTTTCGCTTACTAACGATATATTCATATTGGCTGGAAGTAATTTTTTACTATGATTGGCTTTGGGGTTTCCAAAAATAAAATTAGTTTTATTCAAAACGAATTTTCCAGTGAACTCAGCTTTGCCTTCAAAAACCTTATTTAAATATTCGATAGCTCTCACGTTGCTGGCGGTACACAAATCCTCTAATACAATATTTACCGCCTTCTCTTGATAAGCACTCATTACAGCACATTGTTTTTTAAAATTATTCACCAAACCCTGTGTTGCTTTTGTATTGGAAGCCTCGTTGCAGTTCGGTCGTATTTTCTTTTGACTATTATATAAAGCTGTAGGTTTTCTGTACACGAAAACTATTATGTCCGACATTTCTAGTATGGTTTTATAAGGCTGCTCCATGCTTTTTTCACCAAATCGGTACGTTTCTTTAACTCCACCAAAATCATACTGACTTTCTTGTAACCTTTTTTTTAAACCTTTCATAAAATCATTATGAGATTTAAAATTAATATTAGATATTTTATCTAGTTTTAATTTTTTTATATTCCTTTGTATAACCCAGTGCGGCTCAGAAATACAAAAAGCATTCTCCATTGAGTTTAATATATTATTAATTACAGTAGTTCCAGAATGAGGCGCTCCCAAAACAGAAATTATCTTTTTTCTATCTTGTTTTATAATTTTCATTTTTCAACCTTTAATCGTGCCCCTATGCTTTTTTTCATTCTGTTTTCAAATTTCTCTTTATCATCGTAAAAAAACTTTTGATTACAAAAATCCATGCTATCTTTGGCTCTCATACCTTTAGTGTAATGATGGTGTTTAAATATTACCTTTACTCCTCTTAGGTTTTTCAATAATTTTAACTTTTGGCAGTTGTGATAAAGCTCCACATCACTAAACATATGTCTATACGCCTTATGGTATATTATTTTATTCAAAGCTATAAATGCGTATCCATCTAAAATTGGTAAAGTTACCGCTTTAGCATCCTTGCGCACCAGTCCGTCATTTACCAAAAGACAACACTTTTTATCCATATTTTCTTGTATAAAAACGTCCCAGTTATTAGGTGGATGAAAATCATCTGATGCCAGAATTATAATATCATCAAGGCTAGTTATGTCGTAAGTGGTAGTTAGTTCATATGCCGGAAACGCTACTCCTGGGCAAGGTGGGTTTGTAACCAAAACGTCAAATTCTGGCAATAAAGATTTATTATCATCCGTGTCTACTGCCACTTTTGTAACTATATTTTCTGGATGAGCGGCTTTAGATATCCACTCTGCCTGCGTCCTTTTAAACATACCAGGACGAGCTGTTACCCACAACATGTGTATCATCTTTTTTTCCTCAAAACTTTGTTACTAGACTTTTTATAATCTTTAACTTTGTCTAACGATATTGGATTCACAGTTAAATATGGTGGCGGAATGACATCATTTTTATTTCTGATACTGTAATTACGTACTCTAGAAGTATGTAAATGATATATTTTAATTGTTTGGCTGGGGTTGGTTACATGATATCCTGCCACCTGAGCTTCATATGCTAACCTGTTATCACACCCTCTCAGACCTAAACAATAATCACCCTTTATATTTGTTCTTCCTTTAAATGCCCAAGTGTCTTGACTTTCTGCCCTGGCATAATGAGCTACTATCTGATTTTTTCTAACGTCCCAACGACTGAGCGCATAAAAATCTTTGTCATTCATGTTGCGACATAGCTCTATGGTTTCATCAAAATATATGTCTAAATTAGAAATTATATTTACATCATCGGTGGCAGAGTATTTATTGATAAAATTAAAATAGTCCTGATACGTCACTCTGGTCTGCGATTCGAACAATACCACATTAAACGAATGGTTTGATAAATTCCTTTTGAGACAAACTTCCATCTCCGCCTGGCGGACGGGATTTTTGTCAATGTAGTGGTTTAAATAAAGGTTTATGTTCATATTTTGTCCGCCAAGTTTGTTAAACTTAATAATTCCCATATACGTGATTCGAAAGAGTGCTCAGCTTTAGCTTTCATTCCACCGTAGCGTCCCACCTGGTTGGCAAAGTTGATATCTTTTTTACACTTTTTAACGAGAGATACGATGTCTTCAACGCTTCTGGCTACTAAAATGTCACCATTCTCCGCAAAATAACTATCTATGCCCGGAAAACGAAACGCAATCGTTGGACGCCCTGATGCTATACACATTAATAAACGATCAGAAAAATAATGAGGCACATCGTTAAAGTTGCTAACGCTTAACACGCATATGCTGTCACAGTAAATGTTGTTAACTTTGGTAATATCAATAGTTCCTATCCCAGCGCCATGTCCACCTCCAAACATTCCAGCCCTGTTTCCAAACTCTCTTTTAAGTCGTTGTACTATGCTTTTTCTCAGCGCGGCATCTGGAAACAAATTTGAAGGGTGCGCATTGGCAATAAAGGATACATCATATTTAAACGTTGATTGGTTTAATGGAAAATACAGCTTTGGATCGAAACCTATTTGCCAGTACGTAGGGTTTTTAGCGCCAGCTTTGTTGTATAGTTCTATTTGTCCTACGCTAGACAATAAAGAGTAGTCTACAACCTGAGATATTGAAACGAAATATCTATCAGCCTGTTTACGTATATCTCCACTCCAGTTGGTAAAAACTGCGTTGGGACATATTTGTTTAGCCTTCGTGATGGTGTCTGGACTAATCGCATTAGTCATTTGAAGTTGCATATGCACTAGGTCGGGATTGACCCTCTTCATTAATTGTAATAATCTAGCATTAGCATTTTGTTTTTCCGCTAGAAAGTCAAAAACATGCAGGTTCACGCCAACTTTTCTGAAAGCGTCCTCGGTGCCGGGTTGAGACCCTATCGGTAGATATAGAACATTTACCATTTGATTTCCAAAAACTTACCCATCAGCTGTTTAATGTTGTAATTGTGTGGTACGGTTTTATAATTACCTTTAACAAAACGACTAATTACACGGCTGATATCATCAGGTGACACATAATACTCACTATTCCCACGACTATTACGAATGATATATGGCGTAGAGGATAAATACTTATGATTATTAGTGGCAACTTGGAGACCCAAAGCTGTTGCTAATTCTAAAACGCCAGATATGTAATGAGAATTAGCACTGATGTCAATTATACCATACGCTCCTGCAATTTTATTATACAACTCTGAATATGGTTCGTATTCAGAAATATAATGTATGTGATTGGGAAATTTTCTGCGAGCACCAACCACATATAACGCTCCAAAATCCTGTTTCCAAACATCAACCAACATATCAGTTACGTTACTGTCCTTTTCTAAATATATACAATAACTCTCTTTAGCCTCCTGCTTTGGTCCCAAAATTGGCCACGGTCTATGGCGTAACTGTATATTTTTGCCCGGCATCCAACGTCTAAGTACATACAGGTTAGTTAATGAAGGAGTACATATTACATTTGAATTCTTTAATTTAACCAACTGATGCGCACTGGCGTTGTGATCGAACTCTTCTATCCACACTGTAGGAGACTCTATTAAATCTTCAATGGAACAAACCGCCACACCAGGTTTGTTACGAATGTTTGGGAAGATTGGTGATATCTTGTTAAACCATTGTTCAGCGTTGCGTCCTATTGCTTGAATAGGACACGAAATGTCCTCGTGTACTTTTATATTTTCATACCTGGGACATTCCAATACTGAAAAATGTTTGAATGTGTTTTTGATATCTTCGTCAGCTTCCCTTAAAGAATAGTCGGTGGTTTTGCGAAGAAGTGATTTGCAAGGTGTTTTCGTAGTATGATCAACATGTAGAACAATGTTTCGTGGACCTGGGTCAATTGGTACACCATGAACTATTCGTATGCGATCTATCATCACCTCGCCAACGACAGATTTTTCTGGACGAAAAACTCGCAATGAATATCCACCACCCACATAATCTACACCGCTATTTAAATTTGCAAACACTTCTCCAGCACGCGCAGGTGCAATTAAATCTATCTCTCCCGCTCCGGCAATGCCCGAAAATGATAAACTAATCCTACCATTTCCGCTAATTTTTTGTAGCGTAATAGCTAGAGTATACAACATGTTCGATGATAAATTAGAAATAGGTAAAGTAAATTCACCACCCCTCTTGACTGTAATCCTAGAACCACCAGAGTTGACAACTCCTTTGCGCCCCTGGGCGTTTAAATATAAATTAGATCCCTGCGAATCATAAACGTTTTCCACCGGATCTATTGGTAGCGGTAAACTTACATCAACAGATGTGGGCGGACTGTTTTTTGGTCCCAACACAACCACTGTTGCAGGACGGTGCATATGCACGTATTTTTCATTTTTGTCTTGTAAATATCCATCTGATAAAATAGAAAGAACCTGGCAAGGATAAATGAATTGTATTTTCTTTCCCACCCTCTTGGTTACGTTGGGTGGCTCAGTCTCAACACTGGTTATTTTTGAGCCATCTTTTAATATGGCACCTTCCGATGCGTATAAAATTCCATTAGATATTTTTAAACCCTTAGAGCCGCCGCACATTTTTATAACAGTTCCCCAATCCATTTCCTCCGGAACTATAACAACTGGTGGTTTTGGTTTTGGTTTTGGTTTTGGTTTTGAATTTGGTTCTGATTTTGGTTCTGATTTTGGTTCTGATTCTGGTTCTGGTCCAATGCGCTGTACATCAATGCTGCACAGAATTAATTCTCCCGAACAATCCTTCACT
>Ga0307376_10000616_pt1 | contig 43605 bp, 30 predicted proteins | sample TR2MG_FD_202536 | JGI IMG/M metagenome (GOLD analysis project Ga0307376, IMG submission 202536) | Soil microbial communities from Risofladan, Vaasa, Finland - TR-2 | ecosystem: Environmental > Terrestrial > Soil > Coastal area > Acid sulfate soil | place: Finland: Risofladan, Vaasa | collected...
AATGTTACACTGCCTCCAATACAAAAGGTTGTTGAACCACCTGCTGTTATTGAAGGTGGTGCAGGTAAAGCATTTACAGTGACATCTGTGGCTGCTGATAATGCACTCTGACATCCATTTGCATTGGTTACCTGAACAGTATAACTTCCGGATGATATAACATTTATACTTTGAGTAGTGGCTCCTGTTGACCATAAGTAAGTTGTCCCTGCACTGGAGGTCAAGGTTACACTTCCTCCTGCGCAAAAGGTAGTTGGACCACCTGCTGTTATAGTAGGTGTTGCCGGCAAAACGTTGACTGTTACAACTGTGGTTGCTGAAGAGACACTCTGGCAGCCATTGGAATTAGTTATCTGTACTGTATAACTTCCCGATGAAGTAACATTTATACTTGACGTAGTTGCTCCCGTTGACCATAAGTAAGTTATTCCTGCACTGGAGGTCAAGGTTACACTGCCTCCTGCACAGAAGGTCGTTGAACCAGTGGGTGTAATTGTAGGTGTTGCAGGTAAGGCGTTAACTGTTACCACTGTGACTGCTGATACTGCACTCTGACATCCGTTTATATTGGTTACCCTTACTGTATAACTTCCCGATGACGTGACATTTATACTTTGGGTTGTGGCTCCTGTTGACCAAAGGTAGCTTGTCCCTGCACTGGAGGTCAAGGTTACGCTGCCGCCTGCACAAAAGGTAGTTGAACCACTGGGTGTGATAGTAGGCGTTGCCGGTATGGGGTTTACTGTTACTACTGTGGCTGCTGATACTGCACTCTCACATCCGCTTGCATTGGTTACCTGTACTGTATAACTTCCGGATGATGTGACATTTATACTCTGGGTAGTAGCACCTGTTGACCACAGGTAAGTTGTGCCTGTACTTGAAGTTAAAGTTACACTACCTCCAATGCAGAAGGTTGTTGAACCGCTAGGGGTGATAGTTGGTGTTGCCGGTAAAGCGTTGACTGTAACTACTGTGGCTGCTGAAGGAACACTCTGACATCCGTTTGCATTGGTTACCTGTACTGTATAACTGCCAGAAGTAGTAACATTTATACTTTGGGTTATAGCTCCTGTTGACCACAGGTAACTTGTTCCTGCACTTGAAGTTAAGGTTACACTGCCGCCGATACAGAAGGTGGTTGAACCAGTGGGCGTAATAGAAGGTGTTGCTGGTAATGGGTTCTCTGTAATAACAGCCTCTCCTGTCATTTTAGTAGTTCCACCTCCATTAGTTCCTTCCACAGTATACGTTCCGTCAAGCTGGTTGACAAATGTAATCGATGAACCAGTAGTTCCCTCAACTGTAGAACCCGTAGAAATGTCACTTTTTAAGAGAGTATAGGTCACACCTGTTTCTGAATTTGCAACTCCAACAGGCAAACCTCCTGCTCCATGGCAATAGGAGCCTCCTCCTGTAACGGAAAAAGCAGTAGGTGGAGAAACTGGAGGATTAAGTATTGGGTTACCAATAACTATCGCATTTGTACCTGGTATTACAGTTAAGGCTGTATTAGTTGGTATTAAATCAATAATAATATACTCATTAGTACGCGTTGCATATAAAGGTGTAGTTGCAGAACTGGAATTAAAAATGAGGCCCGGAGTTGAATTTGCTACAAAGTCTATGGTACTTGTAATAATAAAATGGGTTAAAAGTGTTCCATAACCAGTTGTGGAAATTATTGTTCCGCTTCCTGCTCCTGGAGGTGTTTTACCAGCCAATCTGATAAGGGTCTGATTTGGATAACCTGACAAAGAACTGGCAATACTTGGTACTGCAGTAAACTGTTGAGCAGCGTTGAGCCCTGAGTCTGTATTATCAATAACAGCTGAAATGGTACCTCCTGTATAAATCAATGAATTTATTAGAAATCCAAGTTGACTACTTGCAAGTTCAAAAGTCTGAGCAGGATCAGTATCTAGCAGATATACATCAAATTCCAGCTTATTGGTTGCAGTCTGGTTAAGGTTTTGGACAGATATTTCGAAATTTTCAACCTGCGCCTTAACAACACTGAAAGATAAGAGCATTGCTGTAAGAGCAAAGGATTTTATCCAATAATTGATTAGTTTTTTCATAATCATTCTTAAAATTTTGAAACATTTTTCTGTGTATTGGAAAACACAGGGAATTCATCGAAACTTAAATTGGAACTACTACGGATGGATAGTCCCAATGTAGTTGTAATTATTGTTGTCAATTAAAATATAATCATTAGTATCTATTGTACCATTCCCATCCGAATCTGTAGCAAGGTACCCTGAAACGTAGTTATATGAATCGTTATCAACACCAACATAATCCTGAGTATCAACAAAACCATCCTGGTTTACATCACCACCATAAATAAGGTAATACCCATCAATTGACTCACCTAAATTGCCACCGTATACATTGGCCTGGGTACCAAACGATTGATTAATTATGCCGGATGAGAATGAAATTGGTACAGCTGTGGTGGTTTCAATACTATTACGATGTTTGATAGTTATGTAGTATGATCCGTCATAAGCAGCAAGAATGGATACGGTAGCTGTTCCAACTGTACTCAAAGGAACATCAGCAACATAATATACTACCGTTGAATAACTTGTCGCACTATGCAATTCAACTGTGATATGATCTGCAACACCTGGCGGCCACTGAGGACCCGATTCATTCCAGGCTTGTCTCATTGTACCAGAACCATTATAGAGTCCTTCAAGCATAACAGAAGTAAGATTCAATGTTTTATCCGTAACGATACCGCTTACTGTAAGAGTTTGTGAGACTGAAGTGGCAGCATTCCAAAGTGTATTACCTGCCTGCGATGCATTTATAATTGCCGAACCAGCCGCTACAATGTGAATATTCCCGCTCACAATAGTAGCTACAGATGTATTATAACTCACATAAGTTATCTGGAGACCCGATGTTGTAGTTGCTCCCGGAGGGAAATCAGCGTCTACAACTGTTTTTGATGGTAAAGCATTAAATGTGATGGTCTGATCACCTTTGGCTACAGTTAGTGTTCTTATAGATTTTGCAGGGGCATAAGTAGTATTGCCAGCCTGACGTGCAGTTATTAAAGATTGTCCAATCGAGAGAAATGTTGCAATATTGCTATTGATTGTAGCTACAGCAAAGTTTGAACTTGAGTAAGTCATGCCCAGCTCACTGCTGGCGGTTGATAATAGAGCAAAAGGTGAATCGCTGATTTTTTTATCAAGAGATTGTGTAAAAGATATAGTTTGTGCAGTTAAAGTCACAGGTTGATCAGCGAAGGGTAATAACAATCCCCCTGTAGATCCTGCAACTGTCCCGGGGGTATAAGATACCAGAACTGTTTCTGATCCAGTAGTAAGCCCGGGACTGAGGGTTAATACTATTGTATACGGATCTCCACTTTTAAGACTCACCGAGCTTATAGTGACTGCTGTCTCATCGACTTTTACTCCAAAATTGGCCTCATTACCTGCAGGGTTAGCAATAGTCCTGTCAAACTGGATCTCCACGTTTGTATCTTTTGCGAGACACAAAATGTTAGGAACTCCGGGAGGACTTACATTTACAGTTATTGTAGCTTCTTCGGAAGTATAACCTGACTGGTTTATTCTGAAATTAAAATTACCAACCCCGTTACCCGTGGTTCCGGTTGGTGCATAAATTACATTCATCCCGGCGTCAGTAACATTTGCCGAAGCTGAAATAATAGGACTTCCTCGAACACCTGCATTATACTGATATAACTGACCCTGTGAGGGAAGGGAGCTTATAATAGCTGATGCAGGATTCCCATCGCCTCCGGTGTAATTGAGTTTAATGGTTTTATCCTGCCCATATACAGCGTAGATAGTCTGGGGAGTAGGTACCGGATGATGTGGCGGAGCTGTTGTAAACCGGCGTACCTCGCACCATGTTGTTGCAGTAGTATTGTATGAAAATACAGCCCAGTAATATGTTTCACCGATTGATAGACCTGTTATATCGTAGCTTAAATTTGCTCCGGGATAATAATATGTGGCAGTAGCAAGAGAGGAATTATTATCAATTGCTAAAAAATACACACTGGCATTCGAAGCTGCAGACCACTCAAAAGTCTGATCCGCACCTAGCACCGCATCCGCAGGAGGATTTACCAGATTAGCAATCCCCGGGTCAGGAAGATCTTCGTTGCTGGTCAGATATACACCATCATATAAAGCGTTTGCGTCATCAGTATATGCTGAACCGTTCCATGTAAAAGAAATAGCATCTTCAGTATTGACTGCAACTCCGTCGTGGAATGCATATAAATACCCGCTGCTGCCATCTGAATTTTCAAGACCTATAGTTGCATTCGCTCCATGTGATACAGGTGAATAAGCATCTACAATAAGCCGGTATTGAATCTGGATAACACTATTATCCTCATAAAGAATTACAAAGAAGGTACCGAATGGCGCTGTAACAGGGTCGAAACCCATATTTTTAAACTGAATAATGCACTTTCGGTAAGGAGCGACACCAAAAGTCCTGTATAAAATCCTGGAATCAGTGTTTAGTATGGAAAGATTGTCCCAGAATGGTGCAATGTAATTATTTGGAGATGTATTGTCAGGGATAGTTACTGCGGTATCATAAAATCCGTCGGGGTCGGTAAACATAATAAGGCCATTGGCACTTACATAAAACTGTGTGTAAGTAATCCCAAAAAAAGCAAAATCAAAGCCTATGGGAAAGGGTCCATCATTTGCAGGTTGAATATTCTGTTTAAAACCGGTAGCTATCACAGTTCCTTCATAAATAGTTTCCAGTGGTTGTGCAATAGCGCTAAATGACAATGACACTATCGCCAGCATTAAAATAAACCTGCTCCTCATACTAAAAAAATTAAGTATTAAATTCTGCCTGTTTATCATTTAATAAGACTAACTAAATTACCAAAGAGTTGTATAAAGATAGATTCCGGATACGCTTTCGCCCCGTCAGTCCCATAATTGGGGACTAACAAGAGGTATATCCAGATATCATTTTCAGGCTCCAAAATGAGCTGATTATATTTTATTCAATCTCTCTGAATTATACTTTTTCATTAAAAAAAATACAAAGAAATGGGTTGAATAGAATGTCAAGCTCAGCCTTTATTAATTACCGATTCGAATTTAATTAATTTATTAGAAATAACGTTTTTTATTTGACAAACTAACAGATTTAGTCCATTAATAGGACCAATTAAGAATTATAGTATTTTGCGTATATTATGTATATACAATAAGCATTCAAAATATTCGTTAATGTGAGGAAAGACTATTACGTAAAAAATGACTTCAATACTTTACCTGGCAATACAATTTTATTTATCATTTTACCAACTCTAAAAATTCAAATGTTTATGCCAACAGGTTATTTTTTTTGACAACTGACCTGATCTTTTTGATAAAGAATACAAACATTGTAACAATATTGTTATAATTTTGATTCAAGATTTTATTATACTAATAATAAGTTGTGGGGATTTAAATGTGAAACAGACAAATTTATTTATAAATCCAACTCCAAAGACACCTCAAATTGACCTGAATCAGTACACTGGTGAGTTAATCTTTTCCGGAAAATCGATCCCGGAGAATGCTGCCAAAATATATGAAGTTGTGCTGAAATGGATTCTCGATTATGTTAAGACTCCGAGGCATACAACCAATTTACGGTTAAATCTTGAATATTTTAATACAGCATCAGCAATCTGGCTGGCAAAAATAGTTCAGGCTATCTGCACCATTGAGAATGATGAAAATACATTGATAATTCACACCTATTTTAGTATTGAAGATTTTGATAACCTGGACTCTGAAGATATTCTGGATGAACTTTATCCATTAATAAATCTGATAGGATCACCTACCATAAGTGTTGGTATTAAAATATATGGTACCGACGAAAAGGGTGAGATACTTAAAGAGTCGATGGTTTTAATTTAAACCCTCCCCTATTTATTCCATTTAAACTGCCTATTCTTTAATTTTTTGGTATAACTTTATTACGCCAAATTATTATTACGATCATGAGGATATTAATCTTTGTGCTGATTTCAATATTCGCTACTATGGAAACATTTTCCCAAAACAATCCTACTGACAGACAGCCGGTTGCTGCCGGAAGATTCTACCCTGCTGATAAAGAGACTCTTATCAAGGACATTGCAAAGATGTTCGAAAATTGCAAGAAGTCATCTGAGAACCAGAATGTGAGGGCAATTATTAGTCCCCATGCAGGATATGTATTTTCAGGGAAAATAGCCGCAGCAGCCTATTCAACTATACCGAAAAATTCGGTTTATAAGAATATTTTTATTATCGGTTCTAGTCATGTAATGTCATTCGATGGAGCATCGGTATATAATTCCGGAGATTATATAACCCCAATGGGTAGAATAGTTGTCAACAAAGAGATTGCCAACAAACTCATAAATGAGAACAAGGTATTTAACTTTCCAACGACTGCACATATACAAGAACATAGCATCGAAGTTCAATTACCTTTTATTCAATACTATTTTAAAGATACACCAATGATTGTTCCGGTTATTATCGGAACTGATAATGAAAAGAGTGTAAAAAAGATCGCAGAGATACTCAGACCCTGGTTCACATCAGAAAATCTGTTTGTCATTAGCAGCGACTTTTCACATTATCCATCTTACAAAGATGCTATTGAAACTGACAACTTAACAGCAGTGAGTATTTCATCGGGGAACCCCGTGACATTTCTCAAAACACTTAAAAACAACTCTACAAAAAGGATTCCAGGTTTGGTAACCAGTATGTGCGGATGGACCTCAGGCCTAACGCTTCTATATCTGACTGAAGGAAATAATCAACTTGAAATTAAACCTATTGACTACTGCAATTCAGGAGACTCACCTTATGGAGGCAAAGACGAAGTTGTTGGTTATCATGCTATGGCAGTGGTTGAAAAAAAAACAGCATCAGAAAGCAGGAATGAAGCAGGAGAAGATATGACATTTACTGCTGAGGAAACTTCTCTTCTGTTTACAATTGTCAAAAGCTCAATACAATCGATGTTATACGATAACAAAAAAACTGTAATCGATGAAAGCGACATCCCTCTTAAGTTCATGGCACCAATGGGAGCGTTTGTAACGCTGAAAATTAACGGGGTATTAAGAGGATGTATAGGAAGGTTCATCTCATCAGATCCACTTTACAAGGTTGTACAGACATCGGCGATCTCTTCAGCTTTCGAGGATCCACGTTTCTCTCCTCTCACAAAGGAAGAATATAAAAAAACAGATATTGAGATTACTGTACTTGGCCCGTTAAAGAAGATCAATAATATCAGTGAGATAGTCTTAGGAAAACATGGTATCTATATTAAGAAGGATTTCAGATCTGGAACTATGCTGCCGCAAGTGGCTACGGAAAACGGGTGGACTGTTGAAGAGTTTCTGGGATATACATCACGGGAAAAAGCCGGATTGGGATGGGACGGCTGGAAGGATGCAGAAATATTTATCTACGAAGGAGTAGTACTTGAAGATAAACAAAGGTAATTATGTATCATGTTTTTGGCACAGGATTCATTGCAATACTCTTATATTTAATTAGCTACCTTTTCTATAGAATTGGATATTACTCCCTTATATTACATAGAAAATTATGGAACACACTTCTGGCAGTTGCATTCATTATCACTGCTATGGCCGGAGTATTTATGGCTCTGCAGGTAAACTATAAATGGGATATTCCTATTGCTAAATCATTGCTTAAGTGGCATGTAGAGTTTGGGATTGGAATGGCAATCACAGGATTGTTTCATTTTATCTGGCATCTCTCCTATTTTAAAAAGATATTTGTTTTGCCAGAGAATGGTCAAAAGCAGGGCGACACTCAAAAAGTATCTTCAGCTGAGATCAGTACAAATCTTTTTATAGTAGGCTTCGTTAGCTCTTCAATTCAGTTTTTGCTGATAAGAGAGATAATGAATATTTCAGGTGGATATGAACTTATTGCAGGGATATTTCTCGGTTCGTGGTTAATTGGATCGGCAATAGGTTCTTATTTAGCCGGAAGATCATTACTCATAGATATTAGAAAGATCAATCTTATTTTTTCTCTTGGTCCCATAATTTCCCTGCTTCTATTGCTTCTTTTATCCAGACTTTTTTTGAATACAGGCGAAACTCCTTCCTTTTTAGTAAGTATGATATATACTTTTCTTGTTCTGATCCCATTTTGTCTGATATCCGGCTTCACCTTTATTAAATTACTTTTTATAGCCAGGTCTGGTAATAATTTTGTTCCTGGCAGATCATTTTCAATTGAGACTGCCGGTGGCATTGCTTCAGGGATAGTAATATCTATGCTAACATCCGGGTCAATGAATACATACCAGTTGATTCTTCTGATAATATTAACTTCTTTATCTTATGTATTGCTGGTTTTCTTTATCAGAAGTGTCAAGCTAAAAATATTTACCAGGTTTTCTATTATTGCGCTGGCAACAGGTATCATAATTTTTAATCCAGATATTCTTTTCAGACAAATTTTACTACCAGGTATTAACGTTATCAATACTATCGATACACCTTATGGCAATATTACAGAAGGAGATTATAAAGGCGAGCAGAGTGTCTATTATAATCAAAGGCTTCTATCATATACCGATGACGCAATTGAAAGGGAAGAGGATATACATTATGCAATGCTTCAGTGTGAATCTCCTGAAAAAGTAATTCTGGTATCCGGAACACTTCACTCACACCTTCAGGAAATTTTGAAATATCCTGTTCATAAGCTCATTTACATAGAAAGAGACCCTGCCCTGGTAAAGTCAGAAATATCTTCCGCAAATAATTTTCCTGGTGAGCTTGTTATTGCAAATAGAGATGCATTCAGGTATATCAGGAGTTCACGGGAACTTGTTGATGTTATTATTCTCCTCATTCCTCCACCTTCAACTCTGCTTCTGAACAGGTATTACACAACTGAATTCTTCAATGAGGTGAAGAAAAACCTTACGCCCGGGGGTATATTTATGTGTTCACCCGGACCAGGAGACAACTATTTCAATAAAGAGTCTTTAAATATGTATTCATCAATATATAATAGCCTGGCAGAGGTATTTAAGAATATTAAACCGGTGGTCGGTAATAAACTTTATTTATTAGCATCTGATAAAGAATTATCAGTTTCATTCTGCCAGCTTACTGAGGCAAAAAATATTAAAAACATTTACGTAAGCCCTGACTATCTGTCAGATGACCTTATAGAGAATAAATCAGCTGAGGTCACTGCCCTTTTTGACCATGGAATAAGGCAAAACAGATATGCATTCCCGGTAGCAAATTCCTATTTTCAATCATATAATTTCAGTAAAAATATGAATGAGAAGATAGTTGCAATCGTTTTAATGATTTTGGTCTTCGCTATGCCTGCTCTGATAATAAAAAGAAAGAATCTTATTATGTACTTCAGTGCTTCGGCACTGGCCGGATTTGAAGTAATTATGTTGCTGACCCTTCAACTAATTGTCGGAAATATGTACCAGCTTACCGGTCTTATTATTGCCGGATTAATGACTGGTCTGGCAATTGGTGCCGGAGTCAGTATCAGGTTTCTGAATTCAATCCCATTCAGAATCAAAGGGCTCATTCTCATATTCTTCTACATAGGTATTGGTCTGATTTATAATTATATGCTTACCCTGAATAGTGAATTACCGGCTATTATTATTATCATTATCTCAGCATTCTTACCTGCACTTATCACAGGGCATCTTTTCCGTGAGCTTACTCATAATTCAGAAGGATCATCAATGCCCTCAACAACATACAGCGCTGATCTTGCCGGATCTGCATTCGGTTTTATCCTTATTTCAGGCTTAACAGTGCCGATATTCGGAATTAAAATTTCCATTTTTTTATTATCAGCACTGATTTTTGCAGGAGTTGCATTTGGTACAATTAAGAACAAGTAGTAGTTTTAGAGAATATTGGCAAAGCCATTAAAAGCAAAATGCAAAATAGAAAATATGATATCAGCAAGCGTGATTTTATCAAAAAATCACTTGCATTATCAGCCGGAGTAATCTGTTTCCCCTGCAATGCTATTATGTCAGATATGTCATCTGAGCAGAAAGGCATTTACAAAAGAATTGCTATGTACCAGGAAGAGACAGCCCGGGGAATAATGTGCGGGATATGTCCGAATGAGTGTGTACTTAAGGAGGGTGAACTAAGCAAATGTAATAATCGCAAGGTTCTGAACTCCAAATTATATACCCTGGCATTTGGCAACCCTTGTTCTGCCAATATTGATCCTGTTGAGAAGAAACCACTTTATCATTTTCTACCCGGGTCACGAGCTTACTCTATTGCCACAGCCGGATGTAATATGGTATGTCTAAATTGTCAGAACTGGACTATATCCCAGACAAGTCCCGATAAAACAAGAAACTATGACCTGATGCCGGAGAAAGTAGTTGAGGAATGTATAAAAAACAATTGCAGCTCAATAGCATATACCTACTCTGAACCGGTTACTTTTTATGAGTATGTTTATGAAACTGCAATTCTTGCAAAGAAAGCGGGTATAAAAAATATTATTAAATCGAATGGTTATATAAATCCTGAGCCCCTGAAAAAGCTTTGCACTGTTATTGACGGTGCCAATATTGATCTCAAAGCATTCAACAACAGCACCTATTTGAAACTCACCGGAGGAAAATTACAACCTGTTCTGGATGCCCTTAAAGTATATAAAGATATGGGTGTATGGCTTGAGATTACCTACCTCATTGTTCCAACCTGGACAGATAATATGGATGAGATAAGAATGATGTGCAGATGGCTTAGCGATAACGGTTTCAAAGAGACACCAATACATTTCAGCAGGTTCTATCCTATTTATAAACTTGAACAATTACCTCCCACCCCTATTGAGTTACTAAACAATGTATCACGTATAGCAGCAGAGGAGGGCATTAACTATGTTTATACCGGCAATGCTCCAGGGAATGAGATATCGGATACGATTTGTCCATCATGCAACTCAACTCTTATTGTCAGACAAGGTTACCGGATCGTATCGAATACAATAACTGGAGGAAAATGTAATAAATGCGGACACAGTATTGAAGGAGTATGGAATTAAATTATGCCCATTTTTGAATACATGAAAGAATCTGAAGCAAAGGCAAGAATTGAAAAACTCCTGAAGGAAATTGAAAACCATAATCATAGATATTATGTGTTGAATCAGCCTTTAATTTCGGATTTTGAGTATGATATTCTATTAAACGAACTTGACACCCTTGAGAAGAAATTCCCGGAATTTATAATTGAAAGCTCACCTACCCGACGTGTTGGTAATGATATTACAAAAGAGTTCGAACAGTATGTACACAAATATCCCATGCTTTCGCTGGGAAACACATACAGTGAAGAAGAGCTCAGGGAATTTGACACAAGGATTAAGAAAACAATTTCAGGTTCGATAGAATATGTATGTGAACTAAAATTTGATGGTGTTTCAATAAGCATAACTTACAGAAACGGGACACTGTTCAGAGCAATTACACGAGGTGATGGTAACAAAGGTGACGATGTAACGCTAAATGTTAAAACAATTAATAGTATCCCACTGAAGATCACAGGGAAAGAGGTGCCTGCTGAATTCGTGATGCGAGGTGAAATACTAATGCCAAGGGCAGTTTTTAACAGCTTAAATGATGAGAGGATTAAAGCAGAGATAGCTCCATTCGCCAATCCACGTAATGCCGCATCAGGTACTCTTAAACTACTCGATCCAAAGATTGTTGCATCCAGATCTCTCGATTGCATGTTCTATTATATACTTGGTGAAGAGCTTTCATTTGATAACCATTATGATAATTTAAACGCGGCCTCTGAGTGGGGCTTCAGGGTACCTGACAGTCTCATGTTATGCAAAAATATTGATGATGTATTTGAATTTATATCGTACTGGAAATCAGAACGAGAGAACCTGCCTTATGATATTGATGGTGTAGTTATTAAAGTTAATTCCTTGAGTCTCCAGAATGAACTTGGATTTACTGCCAAGTCCCCTCGCTGGGCTATAGCTTACAAATATAAGGCAGAGGAGGCTCTGACAAGGTTGTTATCCGTAACATTCCAGGTTGGGCGAACAGGAACAGTTACACCTGTTGCAAATCTCGAACCTGTTCTTTTATCAGGATCAACGGTAAAAAGAGCTACTCTTCACAATGCTGATCAGATTGCTCTGCTCGATCTGCATATTAACGATATGGTTTATGTTGAAAAGGGAGGTGAAATAATTCCAAAAATAGTAGGCGTTGATCATTCTTTAAGAAAGGAAAACAGCAGTAGCATCATCTTTATCTCTAACTGTCCGGAATGTGGAACAGCATTAATTAAAAATGAAGGGGAAGTAAATCATTTCTGTCCCAATTACCTTCATTGTCCACCGCAGATAAAAGGCAGAATTGAACATTTTATTAGCAGAAAAGCTATGGATATTGATGGTTTAGGAGAAGAGACGATCGACCTGCTTTTCAATAAAAAACTGATCCGTAACTTTTCTGACCTGTATGATTTACGTTTGGAGCAACTTATCCCGCTGGAGCGGCTTGGAGAAAAATCGGCTACCAATATTTTGAGAAGCATACAAGATTCTGTTAATACTCCGTATCACAAGGTACTATTTGCTCTTGGTATCAGGCATGTAGGAGAAACTGTAGCTAAAACTATTTCAACAAGATTCACGACAATCGATGAACTTATTAGCGCCGGCCAGGAACAATTAACCGGGATACATGAGATTGGTCCTAAAATAGCAGCAAGTATTATCGCCTATTTTTCTGATGTTGAAAATCTTGAAATAATTAATAAGCTCAAATCGGTTGGTGTAAGGTTCAGTGGTAAAATAGAAGCCGGCACAAAAGGGAACAGTCTGGTTGAAAAGACTATTGTTATATCCGGTATTTTTGAGAAACATAGCCGTGAGGAGTACAAAGAGATGATCGAAAGAAATGGTGGTAAAAATTCAATGTCAGTATCGGGGAATACCTCTTTTATTCTTGCAGGGGAAAACATGGGTCAGTCAAAAAAGGAGAAAGCCCTGGAACTGGGTGTGCCCCTTTTAAGTGAAATAGAATTCCTTAGATTAATTGGTAAAGATTAACAAAAAGGCACCATATATTTTAACAAAAAACTGTTAGGTTTGTAATATGGAATTATTTCGAAATACCCGTCTTAGAATTGGGAAAGCTCTTCTTGCAAAAAAGGTAGCCAAAGCTAAAAGGAGAGTGTTTTTTTCAAATATGAACATGGTAAAAACTATTGGAATTATCTGGGATGCATCAAGACCTCAGGATTTCTTATCCTTAAAAAACTTTTATCAAAAGATGCATGACAGGAAAATTGAAGTTAAAATACTTGGATACTTCCCCGGGAAAGTATTGCCGGATCAATATACTGCAATCAGATATCTGACATGCATAAGAAAAGAGGAGTTAAATTTATTTTTCCAGCTTGTCTCTCCTGATTCCAATTCCTTTATTGCAAATCGTTTTGAAGTACTGATTGATCTTAATTTCAAGAAACTATTTCCGCTACAATATATATCATCATTATCTAATGCCGGGTTTAAGGTTGGATTGTTTGATTCTGAAACAATTAACACCCCATACGACCTGATGATGGAGATTAAAAACCCGGTTGATATTGAGAGTTATCTGAATCAGGTTATCCTTTACCTTGAGATGATAAATTCAGGATCCGACAAAAATGCTGATAAATAATAAATAATATGAAAATATTTAAAGGGACAGGTGTTGCCATAGTTACACCATTTAAAAATGACTCAAGCATTGATTTTGCCGCATTCGGGCGTGTTATAAATCATGTTATTGAAGGAGGGGTGAACTATATCGTTGCAATGGGAACCACAGGGGAGTCTGTAACTCTTACAAAAGATGAAAAAAATGCCCTTATATCATTCACTACTGAAGCAATTGACAACAGGATTCCTCTTGTTGTTGGTATTGGAGGCAATAATACACAGGATGTTATTAATTTTATCAGGCAATCTAATCTGACCGGTGTCGATGGAATATTATCTGTTGTACCATATTATAATAAACCAAACCAAAGAGGGCTTTTTCAGCATTTTAAGGCTATTGCAACATGTAGTCCAATACCTGTAATCCTCTATAATGTGCCTGGCCGGAGTTGTTGCAATATATCTTCCGATACATGTCTGGAGCTTGCTCATGAATGTGAGAACATTATTGCCATTAAAGAGGCCTCCGGCGATATAAGCCAGATAATGAGAATAATTAAAGATAAGCCCGAAAATTTCAGTGTTATTTCCGGTGATGATACGATGACTATTCCAATTATTGCAGCAGGCGGATCAGGTGTTATTTCAGTTCTTGCTAATGCTTTCCCATCCCATGTCTCTGAAATAGTAACCCATTCATTAAAAAACAACTATAAATCAGCACGTGAAATCCAGTTCAGATTCCTGGAAATGATTGAATTACTTTTTATTGAAGGCAATCCTGCCGGGGTTAAAGCGATGCTTAATATAATGAACCTTAGCCAAAATAACCTCAGGCTGCCTCTCGTTACTGTAAGCAGAACTATCTATACCAGGATACAGAAAGCAATTGAAGAGGTAAATAAAATCTGATCAGGCATTGGCACTTGCTCCCTGGATTCCTCCCTGTTGCCTGCCATGACATTGTTTGTATTTTTTTCCGCTTCCGCATGGACAAGGGTCATTTCTTCCTACCTTTTTATCTACCCTTACAGGTTCAGTCTTCTGGTTTTTGTCCTGTCCGCCACCGGTATTGCTATATTGAGAGAAATCACTTTTTGAGGTTTTTAATTTGCTCATATCAACCTGCCGCCTTCTCTGTGCTTCTTTAACCTGCTCAGGATCCTGTGTCGGGATATGACCTTTCATAAGAGTACCCACTACATCCTTGTTCACTTTGTTAATCATTGTTTTGAATAACTCAAAGGACTCAAATTTATAAATCAGTAAAGGATCTTTCTGTTCATAAGTAGCATTCTGCACTGATTGTTTTAACTCGTCCATTTCCCTCAAATGCTCTTTCCATGAATCATCAATTGTCGCCAGTACAACTGTTTTCTCATACGCTTTTGCAAGTTCTTTTCCTTCCGATTCTGCCGTAGCCTTAAGGTTTGTGACAACCTGAAAAACCTTCACTCCATCGGAAATAGGTACTACAACATTTTCATAAACCTGGGACATTCTGTCATATACATCCTTTAAAACAGGATAGGCTTGCGCTGAAATTGTATCAACTTTTCTTTTATATGTATCCAGAACCTTTGCATATACTTTATCAGTCACCTCCACAGAATTGACTCTTTTAAACTCCTCATCCGGAACCGGAGAGTCCATTGAAAACGAACGGATAAGCTCAAAATCAAAATTTTCAAAATCCCCATCACCGTGATATATATCAACCAGGTTTTCAGTAACATCGAACATCATATTAGCAATATCAACACTTAACCGCTCACCAAGGAGTGCATGCTTTCTTTTCTTGTAGATAACCTCCCTCTGAGAGTTCATTACATCATCATATTCAAGAAGCCTTTTTCTGATACCAAAGTTATTTTCTTCGACTTTTTTCTGTGCTCGTTCGATAGATTTGGAAATCATTGAGTGCTGAATCATTTCACCATCTTTCAGTCCTAGTTTATCCATAATACCAGATATTCTTTCTGAGCCAAAGAGCCTCATAAGTTCATCTTCGAGAGAGACAAAAAACTGGGAAGAACCAGGATCTCCCTGTCTTCCAGCCCTCCCCCGCAGCTGTCTGTCTACCCTCCTCGATTCATGTCGCTCAGTACCTATTATAGCCAGTCCTCCTGCCTGCCTTACTTCCTCAGTAAGTTTTATATCGGTACCACGACCAGCCATGTTTGTAGCAATTGTGACTGTACCTGTTTTCCCGGCTTCAGCAATAATTTCCGCTTCACGTTGATGGAGCTTGGCATTCAGGACATTATGTTTAAGCCCTTTCATTTTTAGCATCCGGCTCAACAATTCCGAGATTTCTACTGATGTTGTTCCAACCAGAACTGGTCGTCCCACCCGGTTCATTTCAGCAATCTCCTCTATAACGGCATTATATTTTTCTCTTTTAGTCTTATATACAAGATCCTCGCGGTCGAACCTGACAATGGGTCTGTTTGTAGGTATAACAACTACATCAAGTTTATATATATCCCATAATTCACCAGCCTCAGTCTCTGCAGTACCTGTCATTCCTGCCAGCTTATGGTACATCCTGAAATAATTCTGCAGGGTTATTGTGGCATATGTCTGAGTAGCAGCCTCAACCTTTACATTTTCTTTTGCTTCAATAGCCTGATGAAGACCATCGGAATAGCGTCGTCCTTCAAGAACACGTCCGGTTTGCTCATCAACTATCTTAACCTTATTGTCCACCACAATATACTCGGTGTCAAGGTCAAAAAGGGTCCATGCTTTTAGAAGCTGAGTCATAGTATGAACTCTCTCCGATTTAACCGAATAATCCTGAAGAAGCTCATCTTTTATCCTTAGCTTCTCTTTATCTGATAAATCCGATTTTTCCATATCGGCAATCTTTGAGCCAACATCGGGTAGAATGAAAAAACTTGCATCTTCAACAGAGGTAGAGATAAGATCAAGGCCTTTTTCAGTAAGCTCAATGGAGTTAGCTTTTTCGTCTATAATAAAGAAGAGAGCATCAGTCGCCTTAGGCATATCCTTGCTGTTATTCTGCATATAGAAGTTCTCTGTCTTAAGCAGCAATGACTTATTACCCTCCTCACTAAGGAATTTTATAAGAGCTTTATTTTTTGGAAGACCCTTATACGCTCTTAGCAGAAGTAAGCCACCTTCCTCATTTTTATCATCTGAAATAAGTTTCTTTGCATCGGCCAGTATCTGTGTTACAAGCTTTTTCTGTTCGCTAACCAGCTTATCTACTTTGGGTTTCAACTCATCGAATTGTTGGGTATCACTTTTAGCAGTTGGTCCTGAAATAATAAGAGGAGTCCGGGCATCATCGATAAGGACTGAATCAACCTCGTCAACGATAGCATAATGATGTTTGCGCTGGACAAGATCTTCAGGGTTAATAGCCATATTATCTCTCAGGTAGTCGAAACCAAATTCGTTATTAGTTCCAAAAGTTATATCAGCGTTATATGCTTTACGTCTTTCGACAGAATTGGGCTGGTGTTTGTCAATACAATCAACTGTAAGACCATGAAATTCATATATAGGGCCCATCCATTCAGAGTCGCGTTTAGAGAGATAGTCATTAACAGTAACTATATGCACTCCTCTTCCGGCAAGAGCATTAAGAAAAACAGGGAGAGTCGCCACTACTGTCTTCCCTTCACCAGTACCCATTTCAGCAATTTTCCCTTTATGGAGAGCTACACCTCCGTTCAGCTGAACATCATAATGAATCATATCCCAGGTAATTTCATTACCCCCGGCAATCCATTGATTACTCCATATTGCTTTATTACCGTTAACAGTTATGCTTTCTCTTTTGGCAGCAAGATCCCTGTCATATTGTCGTGCCGTTACTTCAAGAGTACTATTCTCTTTAAATCTTTTTGCAGTCTCTTTAATAATAGCAAAAGCTCTTGGGACAACCTGATCAAGTACAACCTCAAGTTGTTCATTGATCTGGCCTTCAATCTTATCAATAGCATTGTAAACCTCTTCTTTAAGATATACATCTTCCTCTGCTTCAGCCTTAACCCTGAGTGATTTGATCTCATTTTCGTATGCTTCAACACTTTCATTTATCTCCCTTCTGATAGCATCTGTAAGATCTCTCAGACCGTCATTTGATATATCATTTAATTTATCAAATTCAAGGTGAATCTTGTCAATGTAAGGATTAATTTCCTTTAGATCCCTCTCATATTTATTTCCCAGAAAAAGTCCTAAGACATTATCTATAATGCTCATTTTAAGGTATTTTACAATTTTTTAAAAATTCCCAGCAAATTTAGTTTATTTTTCCAATAATAAATTCCAAAAATCAAATTATGCAAAAACCCCGCCAATGTTGCGGGGTTTACTATATTTATCTTGTAAGGCTATACTTAAATGTTTTTATCCCATTATCGAGGTATAATAAAATTATGTATATGCCGGCAGGGTATCTGGAAATATCAACGAAAGATTCTTTATCTACCGAAGTAAAATCATTTTTTATACATATACCTGAAGAGCTAAAGATTCTGTAACGTATTGGTTTCCAAGCATCATTACCTTTCGTGGCTGAACTGATCCTGATAAGGCCACTACCCGGATTGGGATAGATATAAACAGGATCATAACTTATTTTCTCAACTGCATCGACAAGAGGATGTATATCAAGATCCTCAATAACCCATCCCCATCCGTTGGCAAACGGATCAGAGTACAATCTGAAACGCAACAATAATGTGTCACCTGCCGAAATATTTTCAGAAGGCAGGTAATAAACTGTATGAGCAAGAAGCATAGTCTCACTTCCTGCAAAGTTTGAGTTCATGACAAGAATAGAACTGTTATATGATGTTTCCCACGATGTAATAAACCGGCAATCATATCCATCTGTCAGCCGAAACCATGTTTTACCGAAATTATTTGATCCTTCAATAATGACATAGTCATAAAAATCATCAGATCCGAATACTGAGCCTGGTTCTCCGGGTTCAACGAGAACTATCTCTTTGAAGTTTATTAATAAGCCTGACTCATTGAATTTCAGAGGGTGCCTGAGAAGAGCAGTGTAATCAATACTCTTGTCGTTATCTTCCGGACTTTCATAAGGATGTTTTGAATGAAGGGCATTACTATTGAATCCAACAGGTTGTGTAATTTCGAACCCGACATTAAAAAAGTCATCAGCAGCATTTGTAAAATCTGTTGAATAACTCCCAAGGGTTGATCCTAAATGCTCAATTTGAAAAACAAAATACCCGGATTCAGGCAGTAAAGAAGTATTTGGTATCAGAGCGGAGTCAACAGCAAATATCCTGTACTGAATTGAATCACCTCCATTACTTAGCAGAGATACTGCATTAATAATTGCATTGTAACTATCAGAAATTCCGCTTTTTAGACCAAGATAATTTGATTGACCATTATTGACCTTATATTCAACATATACTGTATCTATCCCTTTGTTATCAGTTACAGTTGCCCGGAAATTTAGTGAATCTGTTGTCTCAAAGAAATAATCAATAGGTGTATGTAATATTACTGGTTTAATAGTGTCGGCTCCGACAAAAACCTTATAACGAAAAAATTCATTTAACGAAGGAGATCTGTAAAGTCTCAGAAAATAATCCTCAACAAAGAAATAATATTGAAGTTCTGAATTGTAAGAAGGTATGCTGATAGCAGTGGCGAACGAGTCATCAGAATTTGGAGATATCATGTAAATTGTATCACTATTAAGAAAGTTATCGAATGAGAATACCACCCCAACATTATCGCGGTTATAAAGAGTATCTGATTCAATCCTGGATGAAAGGACAATTTCGTCAATGTTATCTTCTGTGTCACCAATAGGTTCATGAACTATTCGTGTATTAATCCAGCCCAAATCTCCAAGAATAGAAAAAGTTAATTTCCCCGGACCATGAATAGCTTCGCCCATATCTATGTAAGGAGTCATTAGAGTATTCGGTTCATCTGTCAGCTCTTCATCGAGATGTGATACACTTGAGCCGTTATCCCATTCAATGGGCACATATAAACTGGCTCTGCTACCTGATGTGTAATTATTTAACAGAGGTCCATTAAAAAAGAGTTGACCTCCGATAAGTTGGGATCGAAGGTCTGGTGAAAAATTCAGAAACTTTAAAGTATCAGTTAATCTGTCTCCTGATTGTGATTCTACAAATGTATCGTAGATCATAGGAATAGAATTTATGCCGTACCAACCATAAGTATCATCTGTATTCATACTATCAAAAAATCCCAGTCCATGACATATTTCATGCAGCACAACTGTAACCAGGTCATAAGCCAGAGGGGCCGTATTTCCGTCAATACCCAGATACCAGTTTATTGAACTGTTGATAGTCAATTTAATATCTCCATTCAGGTCATCATTCAGACTTTGCCCTGCTATCTTTTCAGCAAGAGCAGCAGGATAATAGGCATTAGGATTTAAAGCATCTATTGACCAACCAGCAGCATATCCGGTTATACTCGAATTACCTAGTACCCCTGAAGTGGAAAATTTTTCCCAGCTAGCTAAAATTGTCAGTTTCGTATCAGCAGGAAGCATTGCTTCCAGGATCAAAGCAGCATATTCCATAGCGCCTATTGCCTGACTTGGGAATCCTGTATAATAGAATGTTATGGACCCTCCTCCTTTGGATAAACCTTTATTTAAAAACTCATCCGGGGGAGGAATAAATATCCGGTTTGTTTTATTTCCGGCATAACAAACTCCGGTAACAGATGAATTTAAAATAATATCCTGTGCCTGTAGAGACAGAATCGAAGAAAAAATCAGAATAAAAGCGGTAAAGAGTCTTTTCATGGATTTGTCTGAGCATTGGCTTGTGGCATTCTCAAACTTAAAATATCTTTGTCAAACTGGTACATATTATTTTTTCCGACAAGACGAACTTTGTCAATTATTGTTTTGACTGAAGCTTCCTCTTCAACCTGCTCCATAACAAACCACTGTAAAAAGTTATGTGTATTGTAGTCTTTCTCCTCGAGTGTCAATCCAACAATCTCATTAATGCTGGCCGTCACGAACTCTTCATGTTTTAATACTTCATTGAAAACTTCTTCTACACTTTTAAAGTCACCCGAAGGTTTTTTGAAAGCTGGAATAACTGCTTTACCACCTCTTTCATTGATATATTTAATAAATTTCAACATATGAAGTTTCTCCTCATCTGCCTGACTGTAAAGCCATGAAGCTACTCCGGCAAAACCATTTGTTTCCGCCCATGTTGCCATTGCAAGATACAGGTTTGAAGAATAGCCCTCTCTTTCGACCTGCCTGTTGCAGATATCTTCTATTTTTTTCTTTAACATAATTTCAAGTTTTTTAGTTTATTAATAACACTTAGTTCAAGTATGATGTTCATTGCTTAATAGTTCTTCAATCTTTTTAGTGATGGTTGCTGGTTGCTGGTTATTGAGGCTTTGCCGAAATCACGCTTTGCGTGACTGGTTATTCATTAATGAAGACTTATGTAATATCTAAATTAAATGTTTTTTTCATCTCTTTCAGGATTGGGTATTTGGTAAAGAGGTAATTAATTTTCTGCTCATCAGTATACAAAATATCATTCGTCTCCGACAAATCAACAGAAGTCTCAATATCAATGCCTGACAAAATAAATTTGTTATCAAGAAAGGTTAAAAACTTTTGTTTATAATTCTGAATAAATGTATCCTTCTGGGCAGCATTGGAAAGATGTATTCTTATTGTCTCATCGCTTTCAAATTCAGGTTTTATTGTTTTAAACATACTGACTATCCTTGTTCCTTCTCCTTTTAGCTGATCTGTAAATTCCAGCCAGGCATCTGTGAAGGCTTCGGGGCTGAATTCCATTTTTGGTCCTGAATGTGCTTCAGGAACAGGCATACCATGACCTTCAACATGCCTTTCAGTAGCCTCATTCTCTTCAGATATAATACTTTTTATCGAAAATGATTTTGTGGTTTTTTCAATAACAGGATCATGTTTACCCTGTTCCACCTCCTCAATAGTGACCTTTTGAACAACAGATTGACTTTCATTACGGATAATCTCTGATTTAGATGGAAGAGGCAGTTCTTCCCTGCTATTTTCAGACTGTTTTATCTCAGACTGTTTTTTTTCGGAATATTCCGGCAGATCATCTGTCAACCGACATAATCTTATCAGCATAAGTTCAATATGCAGTCGTGGATTCTTGCTACTCTTATATGTAAGATCACAATTTGTTCCAATTTCCAATGCTTTGAATAAAAAATCAACAGGGCAATTCCCTGTTTGCTGCAAATACCTCTGTTTAACAACCGGAGTGGCTTCGAGAAGCCTCACAGTAGATTCATCTTTGCTAACAAGCAGATCGCGAAGATGACTATTAAGTCCTGATATAAAATTATGGCCATCAAACCCTTTCTCAAGTATCTCATTAAACGTTATAAGAACTGATGATACATCACCCATCAAGGCCCCATCTATACATTTAAAATAATACTCATAGTCAAGTACATTCAGGTTCTCAATTACATCCTTATAAGTTATTGTTTTACCGCTAAGACTAACTATCTGGTCGAAAATTGATAAAGCATCGCGCAAGGCTCCATCTGCTTTCTGTCCAATAATGTGAAGTGCCTCCTCCGCAGCTTCAATCCCCTCATTATTTGCAACATAGGTCAAGCGGGTTACAATATCTTCAATTCTTATCCTGTTAAAATCGAATATTTGACACCGGGATAGAATAGTTGGAATTATCTTATGTTTTTCAGTAGTGGCTAAAATAAAAATAGCATGTGATGGTGGCTCTTCAAGTGTCTTAAGAAATGCATTAAACGCTGAAGAAGAGAGCATGTGTACTTCATCAATTATATAGATGCTGTATTTTCCGATCTGAGGCGGTATCCTTACCTGATCATTAAGGCTTCTGATGTCCTCAACCTTATTATTAGAGGCAGCATCAAGTTCATGAATATTAAACGATCTCAAGGTATTAAATGAAAGACATGATTCACATTTATCGCAGGCTTTTGCATTTTCACCAAGGTTGGTGCAATTAATTGTTTTGGCGAAGATCCTTGCGCATGTTGTTTTTCCTACACCACGTGGTCCGCAGAAAAGGTATGCTTGTGCCAGATGGTTGTTCATAATAGCACTTTTCAGCGTATTTGCTATAGAGTCCTGACCTACAACCATATCAAAACTGGCTGGACGATATTTTCTTGCTGAAACAATGAAGTTTTCCATATATTACCGACTCTCGTTTCCTTTAAGATTGTTGAAATACAAATATAATCAAAAAGCCTTCCTTAAAAAATGGGTATAATAAATTAAATCCATGTTACTGTAATAATAACTTATAATAAAGAATCCTGGCTGATTGTTCGAGTTAGTAGAAGGGCGTAATTCAGGCAGCTACATGAATTCACACACCCATCTCCCGCTGTTGCGGGCTGCCCATTTTGAGACACCCTCCTTGAAATCCTATAACAGGGATATAATGTGCTTCGAATAAAACCGCTACGAAAGCGTCATTCATTAAGTCATATTTTTTCACTAATAAATTTTTGTATAAACCAAAATAGTTGTACTTTTGCGAGCCAAAATCATTAAACTAAAAAACAATTAATTACTATGTTAAATCAGTACGAAACCGTTTTCATTGCAACTCCCGTTTTATCTGAGAACCAGATGAAGGAAGCGGTACAAAAATTCAAGAAGATCATTACCGATAACAGCGGTGAGATTATTCATGAAGAGAACTGGGGTCTAAAGAAACTGGCCTATCCTATCCAGAAGAAGTCGACAGGCTTTTATTATCTGGTTGAATTTAGCGGTCAGGGTGATCTTATTGAAAAACTTGAGGTCCAATATCGCAGAGATGAAAGGATTATCAGGTTTTTAACATTCAGGATGGAAAAATTTGCCATCGAATATGCAGAGAAGAAGAGAAAACAAAAAGAATCAGGAAAACCGAAGGAGGATTAAGATATGGCACAGAACGAATCAGAAATCAGATATTTGACTCCACCAACGGTTGAGATCAAAAAAAAGAAATACTGCCGGTTTAAGAAGAACAGGATCCGTTATATCGATTATAAAGATCCGGAATTTCTTAAAAAGTTTCTGAATGATCAGGGAAAGATTCTTCCGAGAAGAATTACAGGAACATCACTTAAATATCAAAGGAAAGTGGCAAAAGCCGTTAAGAGAGCCCGACATATTGCTCTTCTTCCTTATGTTACCGATCTTTTAAAATAAGGAGGATTAAAAATGGAAATTATATTAATACAGGACGTCAATAAGCTTGGGCAGAAGGACGATTTAGTAAATGTTAAAAACGGATATGGAAGAAATTTCCTGATCCCGCAGGGTTATGCTGTTGCTGCAACATCATCAGCAAAAAAGATGCATACTGAAAATCTCAGGCAACGAGCTCATAAAGAAGAGAAGATCAGAATAGCAGCACAGGAGATCGCAACAAAACTAGCTGAAGTAAAAATTATTGTTGGTGCTAAAACCAGTACCTCCGGTAAAATATTTGGTTCAGTAAACACAATTCAGATAGCTGAATCTCTTAAGGAAAAAGGTTTTGATATAGACCGGAAAAATATTACTCTTCCCGAAGATATAGTTAAGGAAGTTGGTAATTATAAGGCAATTATCAAACTTCACAGGGATGTAAAAGTTGAGATTGAATTTGAGATAAAAGCGGAATAGTTAATACTTAAATAAATTTAATAGGGACATGCCATGGTACGTCCCTGTTTTTTTATATTATAGCGATTGTTTCTATCTCAATTAATTTACCCAATGGCAATTCCTTAACAGCAAATACAGCTCGTGATGGTTGTTTATCAGGCTTAATAGTCGTCGTGGAAATCTTTCCTTCTCTCGTATTTAAGATCGGCCAGTATACTGGCTTTAACTCGCAATGTGAAGTTCCAGCTCTTCATAGTACCGTTTGGCACCCAGTTAAAATTCATTTCCCAGCAATGAAGGTCGCGTGTAATTCCTATCCGCGTCATAGTTATCTGTTTCGCCTTGAAATCATATCCACTTGTATATGTAGCAGACATTTTCTTGGTTATAGATGCTCTTCCATTAAATGAAAGAGTCTGGGAGATCATAGATTTTAAACCCGTTTTGTAATAATTGAAGCTGTAGCTTACATTGAGAGTCCATGGCATGTCAAAAACCATATAGCCATATTCATCTCTGAGGCCTTGGACTGGATTCTGTTGCCGCGATGTGTTTGGACCTGTTGCTATATCATCGCTCTGTATACCCTGACTACCAGAATTACGGGAAGTATTGGATGTTTTCTTATCATCGCTTCCTTTTAGCAATTCACTTAGGCTGAAACTAAGACCTGTATTAAAACTATTTAGTCTCATTAGTTTATTATTCTGTACCAATGCAAATGTCCCTAATGTTGTTCCATTGCTGTCTATCCCATAAAGTGAAAAATTACTGTTTGCTGATATATTTATTTTCTCAAAAATAGTTGTCCTTACCAGCATGGTAATAGGCGCCCACCTCATCGAGTCAGCAAATATGTTATATGATGTGGACATACCGATATTATCGATAATCTTAATCTTCTTTGCTATACCTGTTGTGTCGTTCTTTGCAAAAGCCTTACCCTCAATAATATTATTAAGACTGAATGATAAGTTCCCACTCCTTTTTGATAATGATGGTGTTCCATAAATATTACCCTCAAAAATAGAGTAATCGGCATAGCGAGTTTCTGTAGTATCAAGTTGCACCTGCCTGTACATTTTAGAACTTAAACCTTCCAGAAACGGAATATAGTTAAATCCTACCGAAGGCTTAATTACATGACGTATTGCCTGAATTCTTGAATCAGGATTAGTGAAAGTATAGGTACCAAATATTTGTGGGCTGTAGCTGGTACTTATGGATGGATTAATAGACTGTCCATAGAAAATTCCTTTTGTAGTGTCTATCACAACTCTTGGACTAATTTCATTTATCGTAGCATCGAAATACTCAGGGTCCCATGTCTTATTAATCTTCTGAGTATACATCACTCCGGTATAAGTAACCGATGGAGAGATTGAAAAATTCCTGAAGGGACGGAACTGAATGCTTAGGGGAGCCTCATGCTTAAAACCATTTCTCATATTATTCCATACTTCGTTTGTAAAAAGCACGTCCTCGGTTGTATTAATCTGATTATCAAGCGATGCAGAATACTGAAACTGAAGTTCCTGATACCATTTAGTTGGGCCGGAGCTATTTTTACTTTTTAACGGATAGATCCTTCCAACATTAAAATTTATCTTAGGCAAATTAAAATTCACAGTTTTAGTCGTTACATTCTGACTCTGATTCATACTGGCAGAAAGATTGAAAGGTGTCCCAACCCACGACTTGGAATAACTTACACTAGACTGCCTTTGGGTAGTAACGTGATCTGTAACCACATAGCTATTGCTCCTGTCGAATCCACTTGAACTCATGTTAACACTGGCCGAGAATCTTGATCCGGGTGATGATTTCGGATCCTGTGTATATGTCCATCCTAACCTGTAATTAGCGGTTTGACTATAATCCTCCAATCCTTTATGACCTGAAACATTATTTGCATAACTGAAAGAGAAATTTCCATTGTATCTATATAGCCTTTTATAGCTTGTTTGAGCAGTTGTCATCCAACTTCCATTGCCATACAGATTACCTTTTACAGTCAGATCAAAATAATGGCTAATTGCAAAATAGTATCCCCCTTCTGTCAGGGAATATCCCCGTAACCTTTCTTCCCCAATCCTGGGAATAATTAACCCGGATGCCGCTTTTTTCGTCTGAAAAGGAAAATAACCAAACGGAATAACCAATGGTAAAGGAATTCCTTCAAGCACTAAGTTGCCTGGTCCGGATATAATTTTTTTACCCGGATAAACCTTTGCTTTAGGCAAGTTAATATAAAAATGAGGAGTATCAGCGTCACATGTAGAATATGTACTTTTTGATATGTTTGATGTTCCATCCTCCAGAAGTTTTGTAAATTCACTATGAAGAAGACCTTCGCCCTGTTTTGTTATAATATTCTTAATCAGAGCTTTACGTGTTTTAAAATTGTATGTGAGCTCATCAGCCTCAAACTCCTGCTCTCCCTCTTTAAAAACAGGGGTACCTGCAATTTTTCCTGTTGTATCTATCCTGCCTGTGGCAAAAAGCAGGTTTGTTCTCATATCAAAAACAATCGAATCGGCTTTTATTTCAATATCTCCATAATTTACTACTGCTGATTGAACGAGAACCACCTTTTTGTTGATTATATCTGACTTTCGATAACCTTCTGCGGTGTAGGTGACCTTCATGTCAATGGCATTGGAAGATGGACGGTGCGGATCGAGTAAAAGAGTATCAATTATAACAGAATCCTGTTGAACCAGCAATGTGTCCATATTGTTATTGTTCTCCTGAGAAAACAATGAAAAAGAATGGATCAAAACTAAGAACACTATTAGGAGCCGCTTTTCTTTATAAAAATACAACTTAAATACTATTTTTGTATAGTTTTTGTGCAATACAGGTATGCCAGCGCAAAACTAATTAAAAAACACAAACTAAAAATGAGTACTAGAATTAAAAACGGGAAACTTCATTCCAATTGTATATATGTAATGAAATTGTTTTTTCTTTTCATAACCTATATACTTTTTTCAGGCTCAACACCAGATATAAAAAACAATAAGGAGTGGGTTATTGTTATTGATGCAGGACATGGAGGAAAAGATCCGGGAGCTATTGGATCAAAAAGCCGGGAGAAGGATATTACACTGGCTATCGCTCTTAAAACAGGTGAATACCTTGAGCAGAATTTAAAGAATGTAACTGTCATTTACACCCGAAAAGATGATTCAACAGTTGACTTAACTGAACGACCCAAGATTGCCAACAGGAATAATGCAGACCTTTTTATATCAATTCATGCTAACTGGTGGAAAGATAAAAATATTATGGGTGCTGAAACTTATATTATGGGCCATGCAAAAGACCAGGCAAATCTTGAGGTAGCTATGAAAGAGAATGAGGTTATATTTCTCGAAGACGACTATTCAACAAAATATGAGGGATTTGATCCCAAATCGCCTGAATCATACATTATGTTTACGCTGATGCAAAAAGTTTATCAGGAGCAGAGCACTAATCTGGCTTCAAAGATACAAACTCAATTCAGGGAAAGGGTTAGCAGAAATGACCGTGACGTTAAGCAAGCCGGGTTCTGGGTTTTATATACAACCACAATGCCCAGTGTGCTGGTTGAAACAGGTTTTATTACTAATCCGGCTGAGGAAAAGTTTCTTATCTCTAAACAGGGGCAGGATTACATTGCATCGGCCATATTCAGAGCATGCAGGGACTATATTAATGAAATTGACAGTAAGAGTGGTATTTCATGGAAACAGGATCCTGATCCGAAAATAGATGCTCCTGCACAGATAACTGAGAAAACAGGTGAAATTGTATTTATGGTACAAATTGTAACCTCATCATCACAAAATGAGATAAGACCTGAAAATTTTAATGGATTAAAAGATGTAATTGAAATAAATGCACCGGACCGCTTTAAGTATGCAAGTGGCAGGTTCTCTGACTATTCTGATGCTGTCAGATACAGAAAAAATATTAAATCTTTTTATCCTGATGCTTTCGTAATAGCAGTTAAAGACAACAAAATATTACCTTTGCAACAGGCTTTGGACCAAAAAAATAAATAATATAACATTTTATTATAATGAAAAAGATCTCATACGAAGTTAAAGTTGGCCTAACTGTACTAATTACGATAGTAGTATTTATATGGCTATACAACTTTCTGAAGGGGAAAGATTTATTAAAAAGTACAGCTTATTATTATTCTGTTTATGATAAGGTTGGAGGGTTGGCAGAATCAAGCCCTGTTGAGATCAATGGGTTTAAAGTTGGTGTTGTACAATCGATCGATTTCATTGATGCTGAAAGTGGCAGATTATTAGTTGCATTTTCAGTCAACAGAGATTTTATTCTTCCAGAAAATACAGTAGCAGAGATTGTTCCTGTTTCACTTTTAGGTGGAATGAAGGTTCAATTTGTTTTTGGTAATGGTCCTGGAATATATGCTGAAGGTGATACAATCCCCGGCCGATTGGCAGTATCTATAGTTGATAAAATGGAAACAGAACTGCTGCCTGTTAAAGATAATATCTCAAAACTGGTTATTGTCCTCGATTCTGTCATTAGTTCTATTAATGAAGTTTTGAACGATGATTTTAAAAAGAATTTTGGCGGTACTATGGACAACCTTCACGCTACAACAGAGAGCCTTGACAAGATTATCGGATCAAAAGAGAAAGAGCTTAAAGCCACACTTGATAATATAAATATCTTCACCAAGATGCTTTCAGACAATTCGGCCGGTATTAGCAAATCAATAAGCAATCTTGAAACAATCAGCGATACTCTTGCAGCCGCTGATATCTATGCTTCAGTATCGAATCTGAAAGCAAGCCTTGAAAAATCCGCCTTGATGATAGATAATATGAACAAAGGTAAAGGCACTGCAGGTCAATTTCTGACAAATGACACACTTTTCACGAATATGACCAATAGTTTGGAGAGTTTAAATGTACTTTTACAAGACATGAAGGCTAATCCAAAACGATATGTACATTTTTCAATTTTCGGGAAAAAAAGTTCTCCTTCAAAATAGTATTTTTCTAAAATTCAGAGTATCTTGTTCTTAAAAAAATAATCTGGATTGACGACAAAATAATCCCTGTTTTAATAAGGTTTTGTTGTATTTTGAGTAAGAGTTCATAATGAGTTGGAACACACTAACAAACCGACTTGTCAGATGTTATATACCTTATATTCAGCTCTTTAATTAAAATAAAAAAAAATGTTTTCATAAGTTACTGAGGGTTAAAAACATATACTTTTTTTGTAAAAGTCAAGTAAAAATAATTTTTTTTATTAGCTTTTTTTTTACAAATATTGCTAAGTGAATCGGCTTGATTCTGACCAAAAATATTTTAATACCAACCTAAATGAATAAGTCACATAATGATGTTTGGAATAACTGTCTTCAAATAATAAGGGATATTATTCCATCCATCAGTTACAAGACATGGTTTGAACCGATAGTACCTTTAAAACTTGAAAACAATATTCTGACTATTCAGGTACCAAGCCCGTTTTTTTACGAGTATCTTGAAGAGCAGTATATTGACATTCTCAGGAAGACGCTAAGACGTGAAATTGGAACTGATGCAAAGCTCGAATACAATGTTGTTATGGAAAACTCCAATTATTCCGACGGAAAACCATACACAGTAAGATATCCTTCAAGAAATAAAACAGACCTTAACAATAAACCGGTTCAGGTCCCTTTCGATGTTACACAACCATCAATAAAAAATCCTTTTGTTATACCCGGTATTAAAAAAGTACATTTTGATCCAAAACTCAATCCTGATTACAATTTTAGCAATTATGTTGAGGGGGAATGTAACAGGCTGGCAAGATCAGCAGGTTTAGCTGTTGGTAATAATCCAGGTGGCACAGCATTTAATCCACTTATGATTTATGGTGATTCAGGACTTGGGAAAACCCATCTTGGGCAGGCAATCGGGATCCTTGTTAAAGAGATGCATCCGGATAAGATTGTCCTATATGTTAATGCGAATAAGTTTCAGACTCAATTTGTTGAGTCAGTAAGGAATAACAACAAAAACGACTTTCTCCATTTCTACCAGATGATTGATGTCCTTATCCTGGATGATGTACATGAATTTGCAGGTAAAGAAAAAACACAGGATACATTTTTCCATATCTTCAACCATCTGCATCAATCAGGAAAACAATTGATACTTACATGCGACAGACCCCCTGTTGAACTTCAGGGAATGGAACAGAGACTTCTTTCAAGGTTTAAGTGGGGTCTTCAGGCTGATCTGCAAAGACCAGATTATGAAACAAGGCTTGCTATTCTAAAGAAAAAAGCATACAACGATGGTATCGAATTACCTGAAGAAATATTCGAATTTCTTGCTGTAAATATCTCAAATAATATTAGGGAACTTGAAGCAGTATTAATATCGCTATATGCACAATCAACATTAAACAGAAAAGAGATTACTCTTGATCTTGCAAAGCTGATGGTTGAAAAACTTATTAGTACAGCAAGACGTGAAATTACTATTGAATATATCCAGAAGATAGTGTGCGATTATTACAAGATCCCTCTTGATCTCATCCAGGGAAAGACCAGGAAAAGAGAGATTGTTCAGGCCCGGCAAGTATCAATGTACTTTTCGAAAAGCCTTACAAAAGCATCACTGGCAAGCATAGGATCACATATTGGGGGGAAAGATCATGCCACAGTTTTGCATGCATGTAAGACTGTTAACAACCTTATCGATACTGATAAACATTTCAGAAACCAGATTAACGAAATTGAGAAAAAGCTAAAAGTATAAAAATGGAGATTAACAACTTTATTGATAAATTTTATGAAAAATTTGGAAGCAGAAATGATAAGCCGGTTCCTTTTTTCTCCCCGGGAAGGGTTAATCTTATAGGTGAACACACCGACTATAATGGTGGATTTGTTTTTCCCTGCACTTTAAATTATGGAACTTACCTTCTTATCCGTAAAACAAAAAATAACATTCTAAATTTCAGCACAATAAATTTCAATGACGATATACAAACCGAATTGACCGGATTATTTGTCAATACAAGTAAAAGATGGATTAACTATCCTCTTGGAGTAATAAACGAGTTTCTAAAGAAGGGAATAAAAATAAGTGGTCTGGAATTTCTTTATTATGGTGATGTTCCAAACGGAGCAGGTCTTTCCTCTTCTGCCTCAATCGAAATGGTTACTGCAGTTGCTCTTAATGATTTTTATAATGCTGGCTTAGATACACTTGAGCTGGTAAAGATGAGTCAGAAAGCTGAAAATGAATTTGTTGGGATGAACTGCGGAATTATGGACCAGTTTGCAGTGGGCTTTGGTAAAAAAGATCATGCAATTTTTCTGAATTGTGATATATTATCTTATGAAAACGTTCCTTTAATACTCAACGGTTACTCTCTGATAATAACAAATACCAACAAAAGAAGAGGACTGACTGATTCCAAGTATAATGAGCGACGAGGTGAATGTGATAAAGCAGTTGAATTGCTGCAATCATATAAACCCATCCGGAATCTAAGTGAATTAAATGTAGATGAGATACCATTTCTTGATAAATATATTAAAGATCCTATTATCAGAAAAAGGGCGAAGCATGTGATAAGCGAGAACGGAAGAGTGGTCGAAGCTGTTAATGTATTGAAAAATAATAATATCATCCGGTTCGGAGAACTTATGAATCTATCTCACGACTCGCTTAAAGATGATTATGAAGTTACTGGTAATGAGCTTGATATATTAGTTTATGAAGGCAGAAAACTTTCAGGAGTAATTGGAACCAGAATGACCGGAGCTGGCTTTGGAGGATGTACCGTAAGCATCGTTAAAAAAGATGATTCTGGTAAATTTATGTCGGAACTGGCCTCTGTTTACAAGAAAAGAACAGGACTTACACCCGATTTCTATCAACCTGAAATTGGCGATGGAGCCGGAAAAATGGGATAATGGACTCACCCGGGAACTAATTCAAAAGATACTTCTTGCAACTTATTTTAAACTTTGTACTTTTGGCTTGTACCTTTTTACTTCAAAATTCTTACTGTCAATATCCATTACACATCTGAAACCGACAGTAGAACTCCTGTCGAAGCCTGGTGAGACCATAAGTAACATTTGAGTCTTATCAAGTGATTGTGGCCCGCCCTGAACATACCACCCGCTGGATTCAGGTTTATAATAACTGCCACCTCTGATAATAGTAAAATAATTGGTGCCGTTAAAATACATATCGTTAGTCATCTGCCATACATTACCTACCATATCCATTAACCCGTAAGGGCTTTGTCCTTTTGAGAATGCATCAACAGGAGTTGGTCGCTCAAAAGAGTTATTACAATAAGTACCATGGAAATCATTACCCCATGGCCATTTTCGCTTATCAATCCCCTGAGCGGCGAGTTGCCATTCAGCTTGAGTTGGAAGTCGCTTACCTGCCCATTTTGCATAAGCTATAATGTCTTCATAACTTACATAAACTACCGGGTAATTATCCTGCCCTTGCTTGTACATACCAGATTGCCAATGCCGTAAAAATCTGGCAGTATCTGACGGCCTGTAGTTTGAATTTATTAAAAAATCATAATACCGGGCATTAGTAACAGGGTATTTATCGATCAGGAAACTGTCTATTTTAACAATAGAGCCGTTTACCTAAGGATAAGGGATAAAATCATCGTTTGGAGTAACATCATATGAAAAAAGGGTACCAGGTACCAGAACCATCTCCGCTGCTATATTTGAAGATCGTGTGGTAGGTATTACCTTGCTAATAACCCAGGGTTTGCCACCTTTAATAATTAAAACATTCTCATCTTTTAATCTTTTATTTTCAATAAGTTGTAAGACAATTTTACCTTCATAGAAACCAAATATATCTTTTATATTGACTGTTGTGTCATTAATTATTCTGAATTCCTTTTTTAATGTCTGATATGAGGGGTTTCCTTTCCAGATTATTATTTTCCCATTCCCTGTTCCGCTGATCTGTATCGAATCGCCTATTAATTTGGATCTGATCAAATCCGGTAATTCAGCTATACAATCAACAGATCCTTCCCTGCGTGTCCCGGAATATATCGATTGCCATCCAGGTGTATTTACCGGGATATATGCTAAACCTTTTTCTATAGAAGGCAACAAGTTCTCGTGGTTCCATAACGACACATAATGCCTGCCTTCAATGTTGTCCACTTTAAAAAGCCTTCCCTTCACCCCTTCCGGTCTCATATTGAGAACCGTATAAACTGTTTTATCTCCCGATTTCCAACGATTCACGAAGACATTGTCACGTGTTGTTTCAATTAATGGTGTCCAGCCATTATCAAGAAATGCGTCATTGTTCTGTCGAAGAGTAAATGTGGTACGGGCCAGCAGATTCAGATCGTCTCTATAAGTATCACCTCTGCCTCCGGGTCTGAACATATTCAATTCAGTTCCGTAACCATTAAAAAATGCGATAGCTATTTCCCGGTGAATAATATCTTCGCCAACATCACAAACCCTGAAAATTGAAAAATCAGGCTTAATTAACTTATTTAGATTTAGTTCCGGGCTGTAATAAATAGCATTATGAACCCTTCCTGAAATGATCCCGGGCATATCTTTAGGTATAGCCATGCCCTCGGAATACATCACCACTCCTTTTTTAACTGTATCTACTGCAGCCTGCATTTCAAAGCTCGAATTGCCTCTGGTGTCAAGTACTACTCCATCGGCGTCAGTCTCACCTATTAGTTGTGCCATTCCTCTATAATGATCTTCCTGCCTGGTACTATTATCCCATGGGTTATAGGCAATGAAGAACCTGGTACCTGATTGTCTGGACATTCTCACAAAGCTTCTTAGTTGTTCCGTTCCTCCTGGCAGATCTCTGTACAAATCCCATTGGTTACGTTGATCAAGACCAAGCCGTGGCCATGTTGGCCATATTCCATATACATCAATATTTCCGAAAAGTTCTATTCCTTTCCTGATAACCTCCGCATAGGTATATTTCCCGGTTAGCCTGTCATAGAATTCACGATCCCATGCCATCTGAAGAATAATCAGGTAACTCTCCTTAATCCAGGAAAGATCTTCTCTTTCAAAAAGGGAGTTGTCAAATTTCTCAATATCATATAAATATCTGTCTCTAAACATCATACGAAGGCCGCTTTGCCATTCTCCTTTGAACACATCAGCATGAATGGAATAGATGACTTTTGCTTTAGGTGGTAATCTGGTTTCATATCTTAGCCTCTGCCCGTTTATAATCTTAAACCGACGTGCAATAGCGCATAAAGAAAAGCCCTCTCCTGCATAAAAAGAGGAATAACCCAGCTCCCATGCATTATCAGGAAGAATAACCCGTACCGGTTGAAGACCCGGGCGGAATAACCATGCCCGGGCAAGATCCCATGGACCTTTTCCGGTTATATATACTGAACTATTATCCTCTCCAAAAGGGACCACATTACTTATTGTAACTGTATCATTACCAATGTTTTCAAAAACAATTTCTCCCTTCAATCCTGAACCCGAAAATTCTGATATTGTATATGATACATTTAGAATATATTCATATATCTGAGAGTATTGATTGATGTTCTTCACAGCATCAGTATCACCCGATCTATAAAATTTATTATTAAGAAGAAAGCTATAGAGCGGTTTACTTTTGAGAAGGTTGATGGTATTGCTATCAGAAAGAATGATTCTATCTGTTCTCAGACCGTGGTTATTTACAATTCCAAGATTATAAAGTCCTTGTGAATAAATAGAATATGAAAACAACAGAAATACAAAAAAATTGAGTCCGATTTTCTTTACTATAATATTCATAAACGCAATAAATATTTTGCAATTTATAACTTAACAGCTACTAAAAAAATTGTTTTTATAATTCAATATCAAAAATGTCTAATTCCAGATAATTATACTATTTTTTTCTTATTATATAAATATGTTGTAATTTTAGAGGTGATATAAAAGATGATGTGGCAATGTCTAAAGTAATAAAAATATTAAAATTAGTATTTATCTTTATTATTATTGCTATATTAACTGAGTGTGCTTCAGCTAAGAAAAATCCATATTTTGAAAAAAGGAAGCAGTCCTCACGCGTAAACATGTCACAGCTAGGCAAAAACAGATACTATTTTTCATCTGGCTATCAGAAAAAACTGAATAAAAATTACAAAAAAAGATAGTTAGTTGATCTTTTCATTCATCGCATAAAAAGCTCAAACCATCGTATGCAAGTATAATTTCCGGAGGCAACTCTCTGGTTACATCAGCATGATAGCCCATCTGGTGACTAATATGAGTAATAAAAGCCTTTTTAGGTGAGATCTCTCTTATTAAAGAAATAGCTTCTCTTAAACTAAAATGAGAAATATGCTTTTCTTTTCGTAGAGCATTAATAATAAAATACTTAACTCCAAATAGCTTCTCCTTACTTTCTTCCGGAATATAATTAGCATCTGTTATATAAGCAAAATTTCCTATTCTGAAACCATAAACGGGCAATCTGTAATGGAAAACTCTTATAGGCTGTATCTGTATCCCATTAATCTCAAAATTATATTCAGGAATTGTATGCAGTCTCATCTTAGGAATTCCGGGATACTGGTATTCTGAGAACACATATGAATACTCGTTTTTTATCGCTTTTTGCACTCTTTCCTCGGCATAAATATCGATTGCGTCCTGACTTTTATAGTTGAAAGCCCTGACATCATCCATCCCTGCGATATGGTCTTTATGTTCGTGGGTCAGAATAATTGAATCCAACTTCTTTACATTTTCTCTCAGCATCTGCTGCCGGAAGTCAGGTCCGGCATCAAAGAGTAAAACTGTGCCATCTATCTCACAAAGAAGAGATGTTCTTAGTCTTTTATCGTGCCTATCAGTAGAAAGACAAGTATTGCAATCACAAGCTATTACAGGAACCCCCTGTGATGTACCAGTACCAAGAAATGTTATTTTCACAATAAAAATATTTCATGACAAACCTATATTAAAAATCAATAACAGGCAACAAGCAAGATTATTTTTGTTATAGCAGTATGAAGGAGTTTATTTATTATATTTGAGTAAACAAAGATAATTACGTGACAGGCAGGATTTATCTCATACCTGTAACTTTAGGAGGAGATGATTTTTTAAAAGTGATCCCCGAAAAAGTTATTAGTCTTACCAGGCAGCTGCGATTCTTTATCGTTGAAGACATCAGAAGTGCCAGAAGGTTTTTAAGACTTATTGACAAAGAGTTTCCCATTAATGAATCAGTATTCTTTGAACTAAATAAGCACACCGCAGAATCAGATATAGTACATTTCCTTGAACCTGCGCTTAAAGGATCTGATATTGGGATAATGAGTGAAGCAGGTCTCCCCGGAATAGCTGATCCTGGTGCAAGGATAATCGAATTAGCGCATCAAAAGAATATAGTAGTAACGCCATTATCGGGCCCATCTTCAATTATTCTGGCTCTAATTTCATCGGGTCTTAACGGACAAAACTTTACTTTTAACGGGTATCTTCCCATTAAGCCCGCTGAACGGACAGCAAAACTCAGGGAACTGGAAAAGAAGGCTGGTGAGGGGTATGCACAGATCTTCATGGAGACGCCATACCGAAACCAGAAAATGCTGGAATCTATTATTGCGACATGTCACCATGAAACTAAGCTCTGCATTGCAGCCGACATCACGCTGAGAACAGAATTTATAAAAACAATGAGGATCTCTGAATGGAAAAGAGATTTACCATTGCTGAATAAAAGACTTGTGGTTTTTGTAATCCAGTGATCCTACTTCTCTGGTCCGGGTTTTACAAGAACAAGTTCAATTTCATACAATAGAGGAGCATAACCATCTATATAAGGATAATATCCATTTCGTCCGTAGCCAAGAGCTGATGGGATAAGCAATACAGATTTTCCACCCTCTTTCATATATGTTATTCCTTCATCAAAACCGTCAATGTTCCATCCCTCATCTACGGGGAAAATATATGCAATTGTATCCTCATAATTAGAGGAACCGAAGGATCCGTCAACTAACGCTAAATCATATCTTACATAGGCAGTATCGTGAGTAACAGCCTGACGTCCTGTTCCTGCTTCTACATCCATATAATACAAACCACTGGGTTTCAATTCAAAATTCAGATCCGGATGAGCAGAAATATAATCCTGAATCAATGCGGCTTCTTCTTCTTCATATTTATTTCCAGGATCACATGAAAATATCGAAATCAATATAACAGCTGCAAAAAGCAGAAAAACTGAAAACCTATTCTTTCTTATCATAATTTGTGTTTTAATGTTTAGAATAATATTAAGTGTTTTTTAAACGCAAAAATTGTACCAATATTATTGATTATGCGAGATTTTAACATTATAGACAATTATAGCTCGTGAAGGTATCTTCTTTCCGTCGCCTATCAAACCATAGCCAAGGAATGGAGGCATGATGAAAATAGCTGAAGCCCCTGGTTTAAGCATACGTAGTCCTTCGTTCAGCCCTGGTTCCATTTCACTTCTTCCCAATATTAGTTCCTTTGGACCAAGAATCTTTGATGAATAGCATTTTGTGCCATCAAGAAGAGAACACTCATACTCGAAGATTATTTTATCGCTGTCAATAAAATTATCGCCATCTCCCTCATTTTGTAAATGATACCATAAACCTGTTGGAGATTCAGTCATATTGAGATTCTTTCGTTCAATGTAGTTCTGAATTCTTTCTTTGTCTTTCTGAATAAAATACCTGTTCAAATCTGCCATTTGGTCAGTTCCTGGTCTGACATTTGAATTCCTTTTGTCAGAATTATCCTTGCAGGAAACTGTCAGAATTAATAAGCAAATAAAAGCTATATTTCTTATTATCAGGCGATTAAATCGTATCTTCAAATCTCCAAACATTCTCTTCAAGGACTTTAAGGAAATATTTAATTGTGTTATCAAGAGTATCTGTGTATTCTCCTCCGGAGGCATTTAAGTGGCCTCCACCGAAAAAATATTGTGCTGCAAATTCATTAGAAGGGAACTGCCCTTTCGACCGGAAAGAAAGTTTTATAAAACCGTCCTTTTCAATAAACAGAGCTGAAAAATATATCCCTTTTATTGATAAAGGTAAATTAACAAATCCTTCCGTATCGCCCTTGACATGGTTATATTCCTTCAAATCATCTTTTGTCAGAAAAATATATGCAGTTTTGTATTCGGGAATTACCACCATTCTCTTATTGAGGGCATAACCCTGGAGTCTTATACGGTCAGATGAAAAATTATTATAAATCAAGTTGAGAATTTTTACTTTCTCAAGCCCCGATTCGAGAAGGTCTGCCACAATCCTGAATGTTCTGGAGGTATATGATCCATGTTCAAAGTTACCCGTATCTGTAATAATCCCAACATAAAGAGCCTCTGCATAAGATCTGTTCAAAAACGGTTCCACCTCTATTTCACAAACCAGTTCATGAACTAGTTCTGATGTTGAGCATTTCGAAGGTTCGGAAATAATTAATCCGGCAAAATTCTTAGGATTGAGGTGATGGTCGATGATTACTTTTTTCGCATGGGATTCAAGAACCATATCTTCTGCTTCTCCCATCCTGTTTGACTGATTGAAATCAAGCATTATTATTAGATCAGCCTCTTTAATAAGCTTTCTGCAATTTTTTCTATCCTTAATAAATATATTGATCTGGTCAGCACCGTCCATCCACTTCAGAACCTCCTGGAGATAATTTGGGGCCATCATATCAACATTTTTTCCATTTGACTTAAGATAATGATATAATGCTAATTGTGAGCCTATTGCATCACCATCCGGGTTGATATGACAAATAAGTAATATATTCTCTGATGATGAGAAAAGTTTCGATAATTCTTTTGTATATTTGGATAAATCTAACACGATAATTACTGTTTTTTCAAGGGGTTAAAGATAGAAAATAATCCATAAGACCAAATCTATTGTATTTTAACAATATAAGTAACTTATGTACACTGATTTTACTTTTTCAATTATTAAGCCGAACTCTGTAAGGACAGGCAAAACAGGCCCTATTCTGGCCATGATCAATGAAGGGGGATTTGAGATAGCTGCAATGCGCATGGTGAAATTGTCACCACCTCAGGCTGCATCATTTTATTCCATTCATAAAGGAAAGCCATTCTACGAAAGTCTGGTAGAGTTTATGACATCCGGACCTGTGGTTGTTATGATATTAAGACACGAAAATGCTGTTGATGCTTTTAGAAAATTAATCGGAGCAACAGATCCTGCAAAAGCAGATGCCGGGACAATCAGGAAGATATTTGCAGTATCGTTACAAATGAATGCGGTGCACGGATCCGACAGCGTTGAGAATGCAATCAAAGAGGCTGACTTTTTCTTTTCAGGTATAGAAAGGTTCTGTTAAACAATTATTTTCCGTTTAGGGTGTTTTTAAAGCTTATATCAAAAACATTATATCCTGTTTTGTGTTATTAGATTTGTAGAACTACAGAAAAAATATGGATATAAACTATAACAAGGACTTTTCCAATAAGAAAACCCTGGAAAAATACTCATCGGCATTTACTCTGTCGGATATGGAGATTTTCATATTCCCGGATCTTTTCTACCCTCTTATCCTTGCAAACATAATGTCTCCAATTCTTTGGACATGGAGGGAAGATCCATGGTTTAAGAATATAGAAAAAAAGAGCTTTAAGAATAAAGCAAACAGGATAAAACAGTTTATTATTCAGAACTATATTTTTAACCTCGATCTTTCAACATGGGGACTTACCTCAAAAAGCGCTGAAATTAAAAGATTTAGTGATTTTTTCGATATGGAGTTGCTTAAAAAGTCAAATGCATTGTTTGGATATGAAGGAGATAAATACTATTTCGATATTGATATAAGAAAACATTTTGGCCTCGATAAATATGATTCTGATATCATCCCGTACTGGAAAACTGAAACCATCGAAGCCATGACAGCCTTCAGGTACAAAGATAATTTCACATCAGGAGCAGGTGAATGTGTCTCACTATCTGCACTGTATGCTGCTGCTATGTTTGTAGTTGGAAGAGTGCCACTTGATAAGATTTTCCTGATAGCCACACCTCTTCACTCACAGAATTTCATACCTGAAAGAGATGGCTTAATGACTAACAACCGAAGAATTGTAACAAAAAATATGTGGTATAATGGAACCTCTTTGTCTGAAAAGGCGAGAAGGGCAATGGAAAACGAAAAGGTAACTATAGTATCACATATTTCCGGTTATATTCATTATCTATACAATGAAGCGACTATTGATAAAGGTGAATATGAACTTTTTAGCGTCAAGCTTAAGGAGTTTCTTGTTACAGATTTAACAAGCCTCATTTTCATTAACTTTCTTCGTTTTAAGCCAAAATACAAATCTTTGTTCCAGTATGTATGTGAGTGTTCCGGCAAGCGAAGATATATCTCTCTTGAAAAAATGTTCGAATACGAACATACCAGCAAGTTCAATGTTTCGGCTGAATCACGCTCTTCTCTCGTAAAAGAAATAGAAGGAGATGAGTTTCATCTTAGCCCGATACAGGGAAAAATCATGCTGAACGATATTGAAATTCTCCTGGATTCAAATACTGGAAAAAATATGAAGAAGATTGAGGAAGAATTTTTTACATTAGCCGGGAGTACCCATAAAGCTATTGTTCATGAGATGTTCAGAGAACTAAATAAGTTCATCTTTATTGATCCAAAATTACCTGATAGCAAGAAAAATTATTCAGCCACGAATAACCTTACCATTAGTAATGAAGATACCCGTGAAAAAATTGTGAATCGGATAACCAACCATTCAGAAGATTCAGAGTTATCTCTGCTGGCTCTCTATGTATACAGGCAGATGGATAAAATCGACTGGCTTCCTTTTATTAAAGCTGCTGTTGAACGGAATCCGGTTTGCTTCACTGACCTAAATGGGATGACTATATCAGAAGTTTATGATATTCTTCAAAATTTTCCTGATGAATCAATTTATTCCGGTACCAGGCTTGCATTACCTGATGAGGTATGGAATTTCAGACGTGGTGACGGAATAGAAAAAGCTCTTTTATTGACTGACTACCTTCTTCACAAAGATAATTCATCTGTAGTTTCAATAGAGATATCAGACAAAAAAGTTACCTTATCGAATAATAGAGAGGTTTTTCATTTCGTGTCACACAAACACTTCAGAAAATCCATTCAGATTACCTTTGGAAATTATAGAATCTTGGTATAAGCAATCATGTAGAAAAATTCATTGATTTTATTCATCGAAGAACAATATCCTTAACAACCTCGCTACCGGCTTTTTCGTTAAGTTTTTCTTTAAGAGCTTCCCTGAGCATAAGTAATTCGTTTCTGACAACTGATGAATTCAGATGAATATATAGAATATGGTCTTTAATATAGATCTTTGTTGTACGGGAACTAATTGCTTTTCCAACAATTTCTTCCCAGGAGTTTATTACACCAACCTCACTAAGCTTTCCACCCAGATTCATCTCCTTGATGTAATCCTCTAATGCCTCTGCAAGTGATATTGTTTTTCTACGTCTCATTTCGTGGTTTTTTCTTACTCTTTCTTATCCTCTACTACACTATTACCGGCAATTTTGAAGAGTTTATAATCTATACTGTTTGAAGATAAGATGTCTTGTAATCGGTTCAGATGTGTGTCTGTAATAAATATTTGTCCGAACCTGTGATTACCAACCAGCTTGATAATCTGCTCAACACGCTCAGCATCAAATTTATCGAAGATGTCATCAAGAAGTAAAATCGGCGAAAAGCCTGCTTCTCTTTTAATATATTCGAATTTTGCCAGCTTCAGGGCAACCATGTATGACTTCTGCTGTCCCTGCGATCCAAGTGATTTAACTGCGAAATCATCCATCTCCAGAAGAAGATCATCCTTATGTATTCCAACAGTTGTATACTCTAAAAACCGGTCTTTGGTTACAGAATCCTGAAGTGCCTGAGCAAAATCACCTTCAGTAAGATGAGAACGATATTTAAGTTTAACCATCTCTTTTCCGGAAGATATTAATGAATAGTATTCCTGAAACACAGGAATAAGCTCATTTACAAGTAGATCTCTCTCACTAAAAATATAACTCCCATATTTAACAAGTTGCGAATCCCAGATTGATAGCGCTTCGCTGTCAAATTTACCAGATGATTTAAAATCTTTAAGCAGCTTGTTTCTTTGCTGAAGAGCTTTACTGTATCTGAGCACTGAATCGAGGTATTCTGCACTATACTGACTTATTATTTTATTAATAAACTTTCGCCGATCTTCACTTCCTTCAGAAATAAGTGAACTATCAGCCGGGGATATCATAACTACAGGGTATCTCCCGACATGATCTGACAGTTTTTGATACTCTTTCCCATTTAGTTTTAGTAATTTCTGCTTCTGAAACGCACAGTAAATCTGATCTTCGTCCCCATTCCTGACAAAAGTTCCCTGAATGATAAAATACTCTTCACCATGCCTGATACTTATACTATCAATATTATTAAAAAAGCTCTTTGTGAGCGACAAATAATGAATTGCATCCAGAATATTTGTTTTGCCAACGCCATTATTACCAACGAAACAGTTAATCTTTGGAGAAAACTCAAGCTCATTCAGCTCATAGTTCTTAAAATTAGTCAGGGCAAGTTTTTTGAGATACATGAGGGAAAAGTCAAAAGTAAAAAGATAAAAGTGTTATATAAGAAATGAAGCTTCAAAGTTAGAAAAAGTTATTGACGATCAGAACTTAATCTAACTTTGAAACACAAATTATATAACAAAAAGATTCCTCGCTATACCTACTAATGACAAGATATCAGAAGATATACATTTTATGATATTTGTGGATTATTATGGTACCTGAGGTTCATTTTGGGAGTACAATAATATGAGAATGAGATCTCTTGCTATCGCTACTAATGACAAAATTTTATAACTCAAAGATTATAAAATACTTACGTTTTAAAATAAAGCCTTTGACGATATATGTATGGTAACTGGATATGGCATTAATGAATTGTTACTGTAATGGGTATGGGAGATTCCTCTCTGACGTTCGGAATGACAGGGCAATGGGTTAACATGGGGAGTGGTGGCGGTTCGCCCG
>Ga0307376_10000617_pt1 | contig 43593 bp, 70 predicted proteins | sample TR2MG_FD_202536 | JGI IMG/M metagenome (GOLD analysis project Ga0307376, IMG submission 202536) | Soil microbial communities from Risofladan, Vaasa, Finland - TR-2 | ecosystem: Environmental > Terrestrial > Soil > Coastal area > Acid sulfate soil | place: Finland: Risofladan, Vaasa | collected...
TATAATTTTTGGAAAGCCGTAGACGTATTGGTTTGGGATAAGGGCCGAATAGGTATGGGCCGCCCGTGGCGCAAGCAGTATGAATTAATAATTGCGGCCCACGACGAGGATTATTGTAAAGGGGATATGGCGACGCGTGCAGATATTCTTAAATTTACACCGATTAATCATACGAACCGAACACACCAAGCCGAAAAACCCGTTACTCTTTTAAGTGAATTGATAAAAGCTACTACGGCGGAAGGTGCGATAATATTTGACCCATTTGTCGGCACCGGAGCCACAGCCGTCGCAGCCCAAAAACTCAATCGAAATTATATAGGCCTTGAAATCAACCCCGACTATTGCGAAATAGCCCGCAAGCGTTTAGCGCAAGAGGTATTGATAAATGCCTAAATCCCTTCGCGAACGAACCATCGCCTGGGCGCTGCAAAGCGAATCCGCCCAGCGTATCCGCGCCTGCCTTGATATCGCGCGGTGCCTCCCGCCTATCGACGACGACGGCGAGGGCTGGGACGCCATAACGTATAAGCTGGGCTGCGCGAACGGCGTCATCAACCTCCGCATCGACGCCCTCGAGGCCGGCGTGAAAGAGGATAAGATTAGCCGCACGACGCGCGTCGCCTACAACGTCGACGCCGCGGCGCCCCGCTGGGAGCAGTTTCTGCGCGAGGTATTCGTAAATGACGACCTAATAGCATACGTCCAACTCGCCGTCGGCTATTCCTTCACCGGCGACATCTCCGAGCACTGCTTCTTCTTGTGCCACGGCGGCGGCGCCAACGGCAAATCGACATTCCTGGGCGCGCTAAAACACGCCGCCGGCGACTACGGCTACACCCTTCCCTTCACCGTTCTCGAGCCAAGCCGCAACGCTGGCGAAGGCGCGTCGCCCTATATGGCCGACCTTGACGGCGCGCGCTTCGTTACCGCCTCCGAGGTCCGCGAAAATACCAAGCTCGACGAGTCGCGCATCAAACTGCTCAGCGGCGAATATGACATAACCGCGCGGCGCCTCCACGGCGCACCCTTTACGTACCGGCCGCAACTCAAACTGTGGCTCGGCGTCAACCATAAACCCCGCGTTGCCGACGACACCGACGGCTTCTGGCGGCGGCCGCGGTACATTCCCTTCACGCAAAAATTCGAGGGCGATGCGCAGGATACGCGGCTCTTCGACGCGCTGCTGGCGGAGACACCCGGTATATTGCGATGGGTCGTCGAAGGCGCGGCGAAATGGTACGCCGCCGCCGAAGCGAACGGCGGCCGGCCGGTTCTCGCCGTCGTCCCGGGCGCCGCGGAGCTACTAAAGGAGTGGCGCGGCGAGAGCGACCCTATACAAGAGTTTCTTAACGATAGATGTATTGAAAATTACGATGTTCGCGCTGAGCGCGGCGATGTTTACCGAGAATATGACGAATGGTGTAGCGATAACCGCGTACCTCACAAGGAACGCCTAACACGTAACGGCTTTATAAGAAGATTAACCTCTCGTTACGATACTGTTAAAGTTGGCAATAGAAGATTTTTTAAAGGTTTAGGGTTAATTGATGAGAATACGGAGTCCGCATTTTAAGAGCGGCACAACGGCACTTTAAACCCCCATTTGGTATATTATACATACGTGGAAGTTACTATAGAAAGAAAATACGCAAATAGGCCTCTAAAGTGCCGCAAGTGCCGTAAATGGCTATAAGGCGGTCAACAATAACGGAGGTTCGCTATGGTAGTACTCAACGGTCAGGTTGACACCGAGGAGGTATACGTTGGCTGGAAGGCTATCGCCGCGGCGCTGGGCGTGTCGGTAACGACGGCGAAGCGATGGCGGCGTAAAAATAAGTTGCCGGCGTATAAGGTTGTAGGTCAATTTCGTGCAAGTAGGGCGGAAATAAAGGCGTGGATGGCCGGTTTTGGCCTAAAAAAGCCTAAATAAGTCGATTTTGTTATCTTGTCAAAGGGGATATTATCGGTTATGCTTATAGCGTGAAATTAGTATACAGCGAATCCTCCCTTCCCTGGCGACGCACGGCCTTTAGGCTGGCGTCGCCTTTATCGCAATTTAGGCCCGAGGTAGGCGCGCCGAAATAGCAAAGCCTCGGGCAGCCCTGCGGGGCGTATATGGTTAAGGCGAAGCAACCGAATAAAACGGTGGATAACGGCCGTAAGGCTAATGGCCAGTTCGGCGCCGGTAACGATTTTGGCGAGCGTTCTGGGCCGTATAGCAAGCAGGACCGCGAGTGGAAGCGGCAGGCTGAAGAGGCGATGCGGCGTGCGGTGCCCGTTGAGCGCCTTGAGCGCATAATGGACGTGATGGCGCAGAAGGCCGAGGATGGCAACGCCGAAGCGGCTAAGTTTATTGCGGACCGCTTACTTGGCAAGGCACCGCAGCAGCTCAACGTCGGCGGCGCCGACGGCGGCCCGCTTGAACTAACGGTAAATGTTACGCCGCCTAAAAATAAATGAGGAATGGCCCGGTGGATCGAAGGCCCAAAAGCAATACACGGTTTATAAGGCGTGCGTTGATGGTCGTTATCGCCGCGTCGTCGTGCGGGCTGGCCGCAAGTTTGGCAAGACGTTTACCGCGGTCCGGGTTGCACGTAGCTGGGCGGCGGAAAGCCCGGGCGAGATTATTTTATTCGCGGCGCCGGAGTTCTCGTACTTGCGCGACCAGGTTGTACCGGAGCTGATAAAGGACATACCAAACGAGGCGGTTAAGGGCGGTAGTTGGGGCGTCGGATATAATAAGTCGGAGCATATCTTAACTATGGGGAATGACGCGCAGATATTTTTACGGAGTATGGAGAACGCGGACTCGGTGCGGCCGTTGTCGGTTGCGGGTTTAATCGCCGAGGAGTTTAGCTTGTGGACTCCCTACGCGTGGAATGAGTGCGTCCGGCCGACGCTTATGGCGAAGGCGGCGCCGGCGCTGTTTATCTTTACGCCTAAAGGTATGAACCAGGCATACGAGCTTTGGGACCATGCGATATCAGGCGCTGAAGGCCATAAGGCGTTTCACTTCACGAGTTACGATGGCCCGGTGCCCCGGGAGGCTATCGACGCGGAGGCGGCGACGATGCCGGAGGGCGTGCGGCGCCAGGAAATATACGCCGAATTCCTTGAGGACTTGGGCGGCGTGTTTCAGGGTGTTATGGATTGCGTCGCCGGCGATAAGGAAAGCGCGTTACTAAACGAGATTTACGTTATAGGCGCCGATGTAGGCGAGGTCCACGACTTCAACGTAGCGACGGTTGTGCGGCGCAGCACCAAGGCCGTCGTCGAGCAAGTCAGGTTTACGGGCGTTGAGCCTGAAATGGTCGTTGACCGCTTTAAGGCGTTGAGCGACCAGTATAACGGCGCTGTAGTTCTAATCGACAATACGGGGTTGGGCTGGGCCGTTTGGGGCCGGCTAAAGACGCTTGGCGTGCCAGTCAAGCCTTACAGATTTACGGCGGAGTCGAAGCGCCAATTAATCGCGAACCTCGTAATGATGATTTCGCAGCGCTCGATACGTTACCCTGATATCCCGGAGCTTATTAACGAATTGCAGATATACGAGGCGAAGCAGCTCCCGAGCGGCACCGTTCAATACGGCGCCCCCTCGGGTTACCACGACGACTGCGTGACGGCGCTGGCGTTGGCGTGCTGGGAGCTGGGCCACGGTATACAGATAACCGACTTCCGGCCGGTGATGGGCCGCGAGCGGAGTCAGTTGCCGGCGGGGCCGTTCTGATGACGTTGACGCAAGCAGAGCAGAGGATAATCGAGCTATACCGCGAAGTAAAACATCACGGGTACGGTGGCTTTGAAGTTCGCGTTGAGAGCGGCCAAGCAACGTTCATTAGGGTTAGGGATTACAAAGTAGAAAAACTCGACGATGCCACAGCTTAAGCCACAACTCGATATAAATAAAATCCTGCAGTCGATGGGATACGGCTACCTGTTTAGTAATCCCTTTGCGACTGAGTATGGCCGCGACCCGAAAAACGCCTACCGTACGGCGTGGGACGCCTACGATAAGATGCTGGCCTGGGACCCGGAGTTAGCGGCGCTCGACAAGCTGGCGCGGATGGCGGTGCTGGCCCACGATACCGAAATCGTCGCGGCTACCGAAGACGCTGAGAGCGAGAAAGCGGCGGAGTTCTGCCGCGAGATGATTTCAAATATACCGTATTGGGACGACATCCTATACGACCTGCTTGACTCGCCAGCCAAGGGTATGGCGGTGATTCAAAAGAATTACGTTCGCGACGGCTCGCGAATACTCATCGCCGACGGCGATAACGGCCCGGCGCTGCAAACGCTGCCGCAATACTGGTTTTATTGGAAGCCCGTCGACGGCGTGCCGACGCTTGTATACCGCGGTTCGTACGGCGGCGAGAAAGAGCAACCCCTCGACCCCGAGAACTTTATTATTGCGCGGCACGGTTATACTGTTGAGAATCCCTATGGCCGCGGCTACCTTACCGAAGCATTCTGGACGTTCGTAACGAAGAAAATTATTAAGGGATGTATGGTTCAGCTTGTAAAGCGTGGCGTCGAGGTAGAGCGCTGGGTGCAGTGCATAGCGGAAGACGTAGGTAAAGAAGCCTGGAATATGAAAGATATTATCCGCGACGCGCTTAGCGACTTTGCGCGATATAGCGATATAGTATTGCCGCCCGGCGCCGAGTTACACCACCAGCCCGGCGACCAGGGCGCGCTGCAGTCGGAGCTCAATTTTACCCACCTGCTCGATAACTACGAAGCGAAGTTAGTTCTCGGCCAAACGCTTACGACGGACCAAGGCCGTACCGGCAGCTACGAGCTCGGTAAGATACACGAGTTACAGCAGAACCGCTTTACGATTTCACGCTGTAAAGACCGTGATGCCGATATTAGCGACCAGCTCCTAACGCCGGTATGTGAGCTCAACTTCAACGTTGGCCGGGCGAAGTTCAAGACGAAATACGAACCGGAACGCGACCGTAAGGAGGACGCGGAGATACTTGAACGGCTTGGTAAAACGGTAAAGGGATTAAGAACTACCCAAGACCACGTACATTATGCGTTTGACCTTCCTCGACCGGAGCCGAACGCGCCGCCTGAAGAGATATACGAGATTACGGTCGGCAGCGGGGGCGGCAGCGGCGGCGGCGGCGAGCCCTTCGGTGAACCGTTCGGCGGCTTCGCGGCTGTGGCGCAAAAAAAAAAGTTGACGGCGCTGGCGACGAAGGCGGCGCGGCAGGACGAAGCAGATAAGCGCGTAAAGCTCGTAGACGGCCAGGTAGCGCGGTACTTAACGCTCGTAAAGGGTACGGTAGATAGGCGGTTCAAGGAATGGCGAAAACTAATCGACAAATCGCGATCCTACGACGACTTAATGGCCCGCGTCGAGTCGCGCGCGCGCGAGTGGCCGGCGTTCGCCGGCGCGCTGCGTACGGCCGCCGTCGCCAGCTACGCGCTCGGTATGGCGACGCAGGCGACGCAGACGGCCGTCAAGGCCGCGGCGATAGCGGCGCCGCCCGAGTATGATACCTGGGAAGACGTGCTGCGGGCGTTCAAGGACAAGGTGCCGATAAGCGCGGAGGTATTTTACAGCCTCGACCAGGAGTTACGCGCTAAATACTTCGCGACGGCGATAGCGGAAGATGACTATATGGCGACGGTGTTGCATAGCTTGATGACGACGGCGATAGAAGGCGGCGAGACGTTCTCGACGTTCAAGGCGGGCGCGTATGAGGGTATGCGCGCCGGCGGCTATACCTTCCCGGAGCCGTACCGCCTCGAGACGGTATTTCGCCGGCATATCAGTACCGCCGACGCCGCGGCGCGCGATGAGTGGTACGAGATACCCGAAGTCGCCGAGATGCTTTGGGGCTTCGTCTATACTACCTCGGGGCGGCCGAACGTGCGGCCATCGCACGCTAGCCTTAATAAGACGAAGTTGCCGAAGGAGCATCCATTCTGGAATACGAATTCGCCCCCTAACGCCTATGGTTGAAACTGCACCAAGGTTGAAGTGCTTGCCGAAGGCAGGCCTAGCGAAAACGAGCCGCCGGAGAATTGGCGTAGTATACCTGACGCCAAAGCTGGCTTCGACAAAACGCCTGGCGAGATGTTGAGGGCGATGCCGTAATGGAAGATTGGGAAAAACAATACAGAATACGTTTAGGTGAACTTATCGTAAAAGAGATGCTCCGCGAGCTGTTACCCGTGTTTTTAGCTGGCTTTGCTATAGGAGCGGTCGTAGTTGGTGCCGTAGCGATTATAATGATAATGATTATGATATGACCTTAAAGAACTAACTACCTTAGCCGAAACCCGGCGGGGTCCGCTCTTCGGAGCAGGCCCCGCTTTTTTTATGGCGACATCACACGAAAGAGGTTGGCCGATTTATTACGACGGAAGGATATGGCGCTACGCCGATACGAACGCGGCTATTACGGGGCGGCGGCCTTGCCGGCGCTGTGGCCATCGGCCGACGCTCGAGGGCTACGACGCTTGCCTGGGGTATATCCCCGGCGTTACCGCCGCGTGCTGCGGCCACGGGTTAAGGAGCTAACTATGTGGGCACCGATTTGTCAAGTAGGCAAGTGGCAAGGGATGTTCGGTGAGGTTGAGGTAACGCACAAGAAGCTCGACACCTGGATTGCCGCGTTTGGCCCCGACGAGAAGATACCCGTTACGCGGGGCCACTTGGCCGACCCGGAGAATCAACACGCCTCGACGGATGAGCCGGCGTTGTGTTGGATTAGCGGCCTTATGAAAGCCGGCGACTTGTTGCTCGGCAATTACGTTGGCTGGACGCCGGAGGGGCTGGAGGCGATTACGAGCGGCGGTTACAAGAATCCGTCTATCGAGAGTACGGACGGCTCACGGCTTAACAGCGTTGCGTTGCTTGGCGCCCGTACTCCCGCCGTCGAGTTTCACGGCGAGCGCGGCCGCTTCGCCCCCCTCGATATGGCGGGGCCGTGCCTTGGCGACGGCGCGCAGGTATTACTGGCGGAGCGGCTTGAGTCGCTTGGTGAGCCGATTGCCTTGCCCTACAAATCCCCGCCTAAAAAAATAACAGACTTGTTCGACGACGAGAAAGGCCCGGACGCTTGGACCAAAGCGTTCAACGCCGCCTTCGAACAGTACGACGGCGACGAGGGCAAGGCTAACGCGACGGCGTGGGCGGCAATAAAAAAAATGGGATACGTAAAAGGCAAGGACGATATTTACCGTAAATCCAAAACTGCGGCAGAAGCCGCGAACCAAGGAGGCCAAGAAATGGCCGTGGAACAAGCGGCGAAAGCCGCGGAGGAACGAAAGTCGGTTTTAGCGACGGTAGCGAACTGGCTCGGCATCGGGGACGCCCCGCCTGCCGAGTTAGCTGCGCTGCCCAAGCCCGAGCCGACGGCGGAGAGCGCCGAGCAAAAAGCGCTGGCGGCGCGGGTCGAAGCGCTCGAGAAGCGGGTCGAAGACCAGGCTACCGAGTTGCAGATGGCCGGAGCTACAGCGCAAGCGACGGCGCTATGCCAGGCGGCACATCTCGCGCCCAAGTTTGAGCGGCCGCTCGCCGAATACCTTGCCGGCAAGGCTGAGATAACGCTTGCCGAGCCCGAGGTAGACGACAAGGGTAACGTAGTGAAGGAGCACAAGGTTTCGCGCAACGAGTTTTTCACAGCGCTCCTCGCGGCTAAAGGTACGACGAAGCTCGATGACCCGAAGGTACTTAGCAAGCCGCCGAAGAAGGTGTTGGTCAAGCCGTTTGAAAGTGAAAACGAAGGCGAAGTTTCCGACGAACGTAAGGCCGAAATCGCGCGCGAGGCCCACGCCGAAGCGTTGGCGGCGGGCAAGGGCGACGACGCGGTCTTAATCAAAACCCTGATGGTCTCCAAGATGAACGCGGAGGTGAAGTAATGGCAGTAGGACCTTCCAATCCGAATAACACTAAGACAATACACCCGACGGTCTTGGTCGCGGTGCGACGGTTTATACAGCCTAACGATGAGCAGGCTACCGTCGCGGGCCAGGTTGTTATAGGCGCTTCGCCGGAGGCCATCGCGGCCACCGGCTTCGGCCCCTGCGATATAGGCGGCGCGGTCGTAGTTGAGGCTGGCGCTCCTATCGCTTTGGGCCGCGGCCCCGCCGGCTATCCCAATACCTACGAGTGGGTACAGACCGACGCGAACGGCCGCGCGATAACTTGGGTGGCCGGAAGCGCAGTGGCCGGCTTCATAAACGTGGCGGCGACGGTTGCGTCGCAACAGTTGACCGTTTACATGCTGCCACAAACGGCTCCAATCCTACCTGAATAGGAGTGATAGGTATGAAGAAATTCCTATGGCTTTTACCATTTATCGCCGCCGTAAGTTGGGGTGCTCAAGCCGACTGCTTTGTCGGTGCCGGCACGCCGGAGAACGCTTTTGTCGAAGGCGATATTTACGGTACGGGCGATGCAGAGATTGACGGCGTTCTGCTTCTGGAAGCCGCTACGGCCGCAGTCGACGACGTTACGCCGACGGTTGCTGGCGGGAATATCCTTATTACCGGCATCAACACCGTCCCCACGGCAATTACGGATTTAGACCTTCCCATCCCCGGCGCGACGTATACGATTATCTGCGGCGATATAGCGAACGCCTCGACGATAGCGGACGCTGGTAACTTTACTCTTAACGGCGCGTGGAACCCGGCGACGGTAAGCGATTCTATCACGCTTTATTGCTTCGCCGATAACGATTACCGCGAAGTAAGTAGAAGCTACGCCGTTGCCGGCCCGGTAGAGGGCGACCCGTTCCTGGCTGGCCCGGATGTTGTAGGTGCTCCTGGCCATTCGTGGATAGCCGACCCTACTACGGGAGTATATAACATCGGCGCGGGCGACGTAGGCGTGGCGGCTGCGGGTGCCCTGGTGGGCAACTTCGACGCTACGGGCCTTAATACCTGCGTTATAGGCGCAACGGTTCCCGCCGATGGGACATTCTTGGACGTTATTGTGGACGAGGATTTTCAACTCGGCCAGGACCCGCCCGACATTCACATCGGTTATAAAGACCGCTCCGATTACATCACGTTCTCCGAGACGTTCGACATCGGCGTCGACGCCGACCTCGCGGTTCGCTGGGATATTGCGACTCTCGTCGTGGGCGGACCCGGTAGCTTCGTAGATGAAACCACGAACGACGGCTGGTGCCTCTTAACTACGGGGGGTGCTGGCGGCCCGGATAGTGCCGGGATTAGGTCTGCGGGTTTAAATCATGACCCCGCTTACGCGACGAGAATAGAGACGGTTGTTGACCTCGGTGCGATTGCGGCCGGCCAAACGTTCCACTTTGGATTTTGGGCTGCGGCTGCCCGATACGTCGAGATTATTCACGAACCCGATGCGGATGCGAACTGGGTTTTGCGGGTAGATGATACCGCCGGCGCGGAAACGGAAAACTCCGGCGTCCCGGCTACGCTCAATCCAACCAAGCTCGAAATCGCGGTTACAGCGGGCGGTGTCGTTTCGTGGGCTATCGACGACGTGGCTATGCCAGTCGGAGGTATAACTAACGTGATGGCCAACCCGCATTATGTGCGGTGGTATTTGCTTGATGTCGCCGGTGCAGGGCATACCGCGACCATCGATTACTACATTAGCGAGCAACTCAAACAGCAATAAGGAGGCAAGATGCCGAGCCCTCTTGAAGTACGTTTTGGCGTTAATCCTATTCTCGAAGGAATTATTTACGGGTATAGGAATAACGCTTATATCGGCGGCGAAATCTTTCCGAACTTCCCGATGAAGTATGACGGCGGAACCGTGCCGCTTATCGGCGGTAAAGAGCAGATGCGTCGCCACATCGTCAACTGGGCACCTGGTGCCGGGCCGAACTACTTCGGCTTTGAGGTTAGCCAGGTTACGTTGACTAAGCCTTACCAGCGGGCGAACGTAAAAATTACTAAACAGATGACCGAGCAATGGCTCGCTTCGGGTATAAGCCCGGAGACTATCGCCTACGAGATGGCAGCCGAAACCATCGCGCACGAGTTGGAATGTGCGCAGGCGGCGGTTGCGATGTCCGCCGCGACTTACGCCGCTGGCCTTTCACAGAACGCCGCCGCCGCTTGGGCTCCTGCTGCTTACGGCCTACTTGCGCAGATAGCTACGCAGCGCCAAGCGATGGCGCTCGCGTGCGGTAAAGACCCGAATATCTTCTGGTGTGGCCGGGACGTCTGGGAATCCGGTATCAAGTCGAATACCGGCGTCCAGGTTGCCGCGGCAATCGCGCGGTACGGCGTTCAATCCGGCGCCGCCGCCACGCCCGAAATGGTAACGACTCAAACGTTCGCGGCGTTAATCGGCGTGGACCGAGTCATCGTTGGAAGCGGTAAGGTCGCATCCGATGCGACGCCGCCGGTTATAACCTATATCTGGGCCGATACCGCGGGCCTTGCTTACGTACCGCCCAGTAATCGCGTTCTCCTGGAGGCGCCGTTCGGGTTCACGTTCCGCGGCGAAGGTTATCCGACCTCAAAAAATTGGTGGAGCGATGAGTTTCAATCCACCATTTACGACGTAACGGACAACGCTGGCCCGCAGATAATCCCGAGCACGGCACTCGTAATTACAACCGAGTCCGGCTACCTCTGGACGAACTGCATCTAAAAGGAGGCGTGATGAAGAAATATCGAGTTATGGACCAGGCTATCGCGCCTTTCGAGGACGGCGAGAATAAGGGCAAGCACTATTACCCCGGCTCGCCTCACGGCGACGTGGTGGAGCTTAACGACGGCGACCCGCGCGTGGCGATATGGCTGGAGGACGGCGTAATTACGCCGGAACATAGTCATAAGGAGCCGAAACTTAAAGAAGATAAACCCGAGAGTAAAGGGGAGGGGCGATAATCCCTCCCCCTCCGGGGGTAACGTATGCCGTGGACAACTCCAGCGCTCGTAAACGAATACATTCCGGCGATTGACCTCGTAGCGGAGCCGACGGCGTTTGATAACTCGATAATCGTAGCCGAGCAGGACTTGCGCGCGCGGCTGCTGGTATTTATCGCCGACGCGACAATCGCGACGTGGACAGACCCCGCAGATACGCCCGAACTCGTGGTTAGTTGGGCCACAGAAATGGCCGCGGCTTATTACGAGTCTACCTACGAGGGCTACCACTTACAACCTGAAATCCCCGATAACCCGGCGGCTAAAGTCTACGACCGCGTGCTAAAGCAAATCGAGGCGGCGAAGTACGGCGGCGTAATAATCCTGGACGTTGCCGGCGCTCGCGTTGCCGTCGCCGGCATTACGGTAACGGCGCCGATAGATTACATCAAATATCTTCCAACGCACGAAGGCGGTGAAATCGACGACTGATGCCTGCGGTACGTTTAAGGTGGGAACCGAAGCCCGCGTTTGGCGGGATGTTGAAGCGGCTCAAGAACAAGCGGCCCCTCTATCTGCAGCTCAATAATCTAATGATAGCGATGGTCAACGAGACGCACCAGCACGCCGGGATGCCGAAATGGAAACCATCGCAACGTGCGATAGATGAAGGTAGCTTAACGGGCCGTAAATCCGGTCATCTTTGGAATAGCTGGCGGCCCGTATCGGGCAAAGCCCGCATCGAGAACCGTACCGCCTACGCCGTCGATTTCTACCACGGCCACGGCGCCAGGACGGTCCAAGTGCCGGCGAGCTACCGAAGGATACGAAGGACCGCTAAACTCTACGGCCAGACGCGGAGACGCAAGCAAACGGTCGCGGTGTCGATGGTCAAGGCGCATACGAAGCGTGAGCGGCCGCAGCCGGCGCGGCCTATTAAGTGGACGCGCCGCTACATAAAAAAGGCCGAGCGAAAAGTTCTTGAACATGTCCTGAAATAATGCTAACGCCCGAAGCAGACGCGGTTGACTTCATATACGACATCTTGAACGCCGAGATGGGCGGCGCCGGTGCATTAACTGCTCTAGGCGTCAAGGAGCTAATCAAGGACGAGCCCGGCACGCCGCACGAGAACTATATCGCTGTCTTGTTCGGCGGCGGCGAAGAGTTGGGTTCAAGCGGCCTCGCGCGCGTAACGGTTCTGGTGGATATCCGAAGCCAGGAGCTAATGATGGGCAAAGCAACGAATCCCTTAACGCGATTTAAGGAGCGTATCCAGCTTTGCCGCCAGCTTATACGTTCCCGCTCTTCGGGGCGCGGCGTCAAGGTCGAACCGATGAGTTATCCGATGGCGCAGTCGGAGCCGGACGAGAACAAGCATTACTTTTTTAACGCAACCATAACCGTCCCGGTCATCGTCGGCGGCGGCATTTAGGAGGAATATGACTTACGAAAATATAGCAGAGGTCGTCGTGGGCGTTACGGCTCGAGGCGACGCAACGCCGGGGACTATCCGGTTTGGCGGAAAGCCCATTGCCAGGGGGGTATATAGTGCAAGCAATGTCCCTCCCGGCTTTAAGTGGAACGAGTTCGCCAGGAAAGCAATTCAGCACGACGGTTTCGGCCTTACCGTGCTTTATGTCGGCGATGAGCGGATTAACGCTGCGGTTCGTTCTGCGGCGGAGAAGATGGTAGCCGCCGACAAACGCCAGCTTGATGAGCAGGCCAAGGTGCGGGACGCTATGGTGGGCGGGCGCCACGTCGCCGAACACGATACTTTCCAAGGAGAAGACAAAGGAAAAGTAAAAGGGAAAACTTCGGAGGTGACGCCGAATGAGTAGTGGAGCCCCTGTCATAAGTCTACCGGCCGAGGTTAGATTCTCCGATGTTACCGGCCTGGTAACGGGAACCGCGCATTGCGCGCTAAAAGATGCGGCCCTTACCATAGACAATAAGACGCTGACTACCATTAAAAACTTCGCGCAATACGGCGAATGGGAAATGCGGACAGGCAAGAAGACGACGCTGGAGTTGCAGTTGGAAGCCCCGAGCCTTGAGATAGAAGCCCTCCTGACCGGCGCCGACCTTATAACGACACGTTCCTACGAGGGCTATTTCGGCGAAATCGTAGGCCCGGCCATCGCCGGCGTATTTCCGGCCCTGACAAATATTCCTCTACTCGAAGGTTCGGAGGTCGTGCGTAAGTGCTCGGATCCCGAAGGCAAAGATATAACCGGCCTGCTCGATTTTACGGCGGGAGCCCCTGCCGTTACCAGTTACAGTATCGTTAACGCTACGGGTGTTATGACCACGGACGGCGCGTATATCCTTTACGCAATAGCTAACTACGCCAAATATGACGCCGCGGCGGGCGAAACCTTAATCACGGACGACACCGCAGACCTGCCGTTGCAGGACGTAGTTATTATTGCTAAAGCCTGGGAGCCTACCCTCCAGAAAAAAGGTAGCGCCGTATTTGTGTTTGAGGCGTGCGAGATTATACAGGAACCCGGACAAGGCATTACAGATTCGGCTAACACGGTCACGGTACGCTTTAACGTGGGCGGGCCGATGAAGAAAAGTATCCACCTAGTGTAAATGAAAGCGCCGGAACCTACACCCGAAGAAATTGAGCAGACGCTCGCGCGTATAGATGCGCGACGCGGCGGCGAGACCGAGGCTGAGGCTGAACGCAACCGGCGCCGCAAGGTGGAAATCTACGACGACTTTTGCCACGTTACCACTAAATTGCGGACGCTACATATTCCGCAGCCTACGCTTGGGTTTTTAATGCTCTATCACGAACGGAGGTCATACTTCGAAGACGACGACCACGGCCTCGGCCGGTTGATGGTAGCTTTAAGGCGAATGAAGGAGCCCGGCTATGTCCGGGCTCTTCGTATGAACGAGGTTATACCGGATGACGAGGCCGAAGAAGCGATGCGGGGCGTTTACTCCGAGGACCGGGCCGAATATTACTTGGTTATTGAGCGGATGGCGAAATACGGCGAAGACGAGACGGAAAAAAAAACGGCGAAACTCCTGGCGCTGCGGATGGGCCTCGACTCGGACCTGCTGGAGCATTTGCGCAGCTTGTCGAGTTTACCGGGTATACCATCGACGAAATTCTCAATATGCACGTCGGCGCCCTCAGAAATTTAATTGAGGGAATGCCTGAGTTAGACAAAAAGAGGTACGGACCCAAAAATGAAGGCACAGGTATAGGCAAATGGTAGTAATGGGTTCAGCGGGCAAGGCGGTCGTCGAGCTCGACCTCGACGATAAGGACTTCAAGGGTAAAGCAGGCCAGGCGACGGCGGGCCTTGACTCGAATATGAAGAAGCTCGGCGGCACTATTCTGGGCGTCGTCGGTGCCCTCGGTGTTCTGGCCGCGGCGAAGGGCGCGGTCAAAATGCTTACCGACCTTACTAAGAAGGCCATCGAGGTCGCCGACTCGTTCGAAGTAATGGAGAAGCAGCTCACGACCCTTACGAAATCGAAGGACAAGGCCGCCGCGTTTTTTGCCGAAATAAAAAACTTCGCCAAGGATACGCCGTACCAGGTTAAAGACCTGGCGCAATCGTTCAATATGCTTTACCCCGTATTCAAGGATAAGACCATTCCGATGTTAAAGCTGATAGGCGACACCGCCGCGGGTACGGGGCGGTCCTTTCAGGATACGGGCTCGGCGATGATGCGTATGGCAACGGGGGACTGGGGCGTCGAAATAATGCGTCAATTATTCCTGGTTAAAACCGAGTTCGGCGATTTGTTTGGGCCGACGGGGACGCTGGTAGGGACGCAGGAGGAGGCGTGGGCCAAGCTCGAAGAAATACTCGGCGACCGCTTTGGCGGGATGATGGTGGGGATGATGGACACCGTACAGGGCAAGGTATCCAACGTAAAGGACGTACTCGATAGCCTCGCCGCCGCCGTGGGTTCGGAGCTTACGCCGATTACGAAAGAATTTCTTGATGTACTTATTGAAACGGTGAAAGAGTACGAGAGGACCGGGCAACTACAAGACCTCGCTCAAGACATAGCAACGGCGATAAGCGAGAACAAGGATTTAATACTCGATATTATAGCGTTACTGCCGGATATCGTAACGGGCGGCGTAGAAATAGTACGTACATTAACCGATGTTCTCGGGCGGCTTAACGAAATTAACGAAGCGTGGGGGGAATGGACGGGTAACGGCTTGACCGCTATTGAAACGCTCGGCGGGGCGATGAGATTATTGATAGCCGGAATGATAGGCTTGCGCGAACTTTATATAGATATGTGGGAAGGTATAAAGGAAGGCGGCGAGCCCACCGAACGCGGCCGGAGGGGAAGAGGGCCGATTTGGGCGCCGAAGGAAAAGGGATGGACGGGAAAAAAGAAGGAGGACTGGTTAGAGCGGGCCGGGAAGCGCGTCGAGGAGTTATACGGCGTAACGCGGGAGGCCGCCCCGGAATATACCGCGATGGGGCCGGCGTCGGCGGTAGACGCGGCGAAGGCGCTGCTGAAAAGCGGCGAAGCCCGCGACGCCCGCGACCTTGAACTGCGGGGATACTCGCCCGAAGTTATAGCGGAGGCGACGGGGCGCGCCGGGGTAACGGCTCCGGCACCGGCTGCGGGCAAGGCAAAAAAGCGGAAGAAGATACCGCGCGTCGAGAAGGGCCTCGGTGGCGTCGATGTATTGACCGGCGAAGAGATGGCCGGCGCCGAAATCGAGCTGGCGAATATTGAGGCATACGAGCGCCTTGAGGCGCGCCGGGAAGAGGCCCGCGAAAAGGAGAAAGAAGAAATTGAGAAAATGGCCGATTTATACGCTGGTTATTTCAATATTAGCTCGTACTTGGTTGAAGGGTTAAAATCCGGCGAGTTGAAACAAGCGGTAGAGGACTTCGCCGTCGGCCTGGGGACAAGGGTAGCGGAGGAATTACTTGATAAGCTAATTATGATGGGGATAATGGCGATACTAAATATAGCGACCGGCGGCGCCACAACGCCCCTTGGAATGGGGCCGATGGGTCGCGGCGGCGTCATTAAGGCGGCGGGGGGACTACTCGCCAGCCTACCACCGCGCCCGGGCGGGTACTATATTCCTTTCGGCAATAAGATAATTAACTTCGGCGAGGCCGGCCCCGAGGTCGCGGCATTTCTACCGGGCGGCCGCCGCGGCCAGGATATTATTCAAAGACAACTAATGCCGATGTTCAACATAAGGCCGCAGCTCGAGGCCAACGTCGAGATGCGGCCCAAAGTCGAAACCAACGTATACGTAACAGACCGCGACGGCCACGGCATCCGCTACTATAATAAAGTTACCGCCGGCAAGGTAAACAAGGCGGTCAGTGTAAGAGAATGACCGACTACGCTTATACCGTTGAGCTACACAAGGCCGGCATAACTATGACGGAGCCGTTCGTGCCGGACTTAATTATAGATTCACTCGAAGACCTCGGCGCCGGCCTCGAGGACGACGAGCGCGGTCAGGCGTGTTGCCCGCGGCTCGACTTCTCGATATGGGCCACGACCGAGGCGGCGGCGTTTATAGCCGCTATCAACGACGCCCAAAATATATGCGTCAGCGTTTTCGAATACGACGCGCAATTCCCCACGCAGCGCTACCGCCGCTTCGCCGGCCGCCTTATTGAGTTACCGCGCCGCGGCAAGTCGGCGGACGAAGATGTATTTATATTCAGCGCGACGGGGTTCCTCTCCACCTACGACGAAGTAGACGTGGTAGACCCGGTATCCGGCGGCGCGTACCGTGACGCGTACTTCACCGATTTAATCACGGCGCTCTTAAAAGCGGCCGCCCATACGGGGGGCGTCTCCATCGACGCCGGCGCGCCGATAAAAACCGCCGACCGTTGGACCTCGCGGCTTTTTTACCCCGGCAAACACCGCTTCGGCGGTAACTACGTAACGACGGACCGGATAACCGCTATTTGTAACGACGGCGCCAATCTCTATATCGGCGTAGGCCACTGGCTTTGCCGGTACAACCCGGCGACGCGGGAGGCGGTAAAGCTCGCCCGATTGAATTATACCGGCAAGGCCCTTAACCTGGCGGCGTGGCAGTGGCGCATCGCCCACATCGCCTACGACGCCGGCAACGTCGTGGGGTGGGCGGAGTCGGTTTATGAAGACTTGAAAGACAACGCCGCGCACGCGAAGATTTCGTTTACCTACGCCGGCGGCAACCTGATTGACCTCGCGGACGCGAACCTTATTTATAACTACGACCGCGACTACTACGTTAAATCCCGTAACGTCGTCGCCTATAACCGCGGCGGGCCGCCCCCAGGTACAGACTTTGCTACATGGTATTACAAGGAAATCGGCGAGGCGACGCCGCAATCAAATAAGACCCTCGGCCTATCCGACCCCGGAAATAATTGGGGCCAAATAGGTATAGACGTTAAAATTGGCGATACCAGTATTACGGAAATACAAGGCCTTACCATACGTCCGCATATAGGTGATAGGGTATCTTTACACCAGGGCGATACCCACCAGGATATGGGAGAAGTTACGGGTTGGGGCCGCGGGTACGGCGGCGGCCTCGGCAATACTATAAACATCGGGGTGCAATATAAATCCCGCTACCTTTTTCTCGTCGGGGCGAAGGTACTCATTTTAGCTAAAGGCTATGAAGCGCCGACGGGCAACTTAGAAATCCCCAGCTACCGGGAGATGAAAGTCGAATACGAACTACCCAGCGGCATAGGTTCGCCGACGCCGGTAGACGTACGCGTTGAACGGCGCCGCAACGATGATAGTAGGTCCGCCTTTTATTGGCCGGAAATCCTGGGCTATGCCGGCAAAAACAAAACGGTTTTCGTCTCCGGCCCGTACCTCGCCCTCGGCGAGGGGAACTTGCCCGAGGAATACAAATTCGCCGCCCCCAACAGATATTATGTCAGCGAAGAGGTGCCTAACTTCTACGTCAAAATGGAGGACGCGGCCCACTTCGCCAATCTACCCATCGACGGATATTGCGTCAAAAATAAAAAACAACCAGCCGCAACCGGCGTCCCAGGTGAGAACGTCCTCGTTCACAACGGAACGCCGGTCAAGATATCAAACGAAGGGAACGATGTTTTAAGTACGCGCGGGAATATCTACCTCGCCAAGGAAGGCAATACCGTTTACGTCGCCTGGAACCGCTGGCGTTGGGTAGAGGGCGGCTGGTTTTTACAGGTAGCCTGGGGCAAACTTAACGGCGATATGGCTATGATTATCGGCCGCGACCGCAACTGGACGAACTATCAGGGGCGGCTGCCGCGGGAGATAACGGCCTTCGCCGTTCACGATAACAAGTTCTGGTTCGGCGTTAAGCGTATCGAGCCGCGCTGGCGCAATACGACGATGCAAATAATATGGGCCTCGCCGCCCCACAACGAACTCAAGCCCGACGACTACGACGGCGGCCTAATCGCGACGTGCCTCGTTACCTACGACAAGACCGAATATTTGGAAATGGGTGGTTTAATCCGCGTAAGGGCGGAGGGCAAGGCCGAGGCGCTCCCCAAGGAATACCTGATATCGGAGTGCGAGGTTATCCCACCTTTCGAAATAATAGATACCGACCATTCGTATAGAAAGTACCCCCCGGAGGTCCGTACGCGCTTCGTCCTGTTCGCGCTGGATCTCTTTAACGTCGAAGTTCCGGGCAATTACGCCGAGCAGGCCAAAAAGGAACTCGCCGACAAATACGTAACGATTATGGAAGGGTGGGATATTCGCGGCGAGATTTGCTACGCCGACGGCGACGAATTGAAGGTAGGCCATACCGCAGTCGCTAAATACGGCGAACCCACCGACGGCGAATTGTACGATTGGAACCAAAAGGAGTGGCACGGCGAGAGCATCGCCCCCGAGCCGGACGGCCCCGCGCCGTGGACAGAACTATCGGAACCGCGCGTCGTACCGGGGTCGTTGACCGTAACGCAGATAGATAGTAAAAAGGAATTCAAGGTTACGGATAAGACAAACCTGGTGGAAGGAGAGATGCCGATACCGCCGCTGGACGAGGTATACGTGAAACACCGGGAAGGCGGCGAATTCACGGAAACCGCGCTTTATTTCAACCCCGCGTACGTTGGCGGCCGGCGAAACATATTTTCGCCGGAGGTTAATATAACCCTTTATATGGAGGGGCAACCCTTCGACGTCCAGTACGAATATTACGCCAACCGCGTATACGTTGAGCCGTTCGTCCTCGACGGCGCCCTTTACTTCAACGAGACCGAGACGGGCGCGATATACCGCCGCGACGGCGATACAAACTGGACGCGCGTTACGGCGTGGCCGGCGCCGCCGGTAAAGGTAGACGTGTTCGGCGACGACGTGTACGCGCTGGCCGAAAACGACGGCGCCCTTATGCGATATGGCCGCACGTGGCCGGGGTACATCAACCCCGAGGTCGGCGGCGCCGACTCGATAGACATATTTTCGGCGTTGACGAAGATAGCACAGGCGGCGGATTGCTTTTTGGGGGAGGAGAACGGCCGGATTATGTTGCGGCCGCGGGTTCAAAGCGGCTGTATCGTAAAGGCCGTGGACTTCGAGGACTTCGAAACGGTTCAATACTTAGAGCAGAAAAAGTATCGCGGCGTCTTATTCACGTACGCGAACGGCAAGGCGTACTGCGGCCAGAACGACCCGCCCGACGACTTGATACTCCGGCGCAGCGCGACCTGCGTCTCCGACTACGGCCTGGCCGCCGAGCTTGCGCGGCGATATTACGAATACTTTATTTCCGAGGCCGTTATTTATGACGTTGGAACGGCGCGGGAAGGCTTGACCGTACCGATGCTGGCCGGGATACTGAACGTCGGCGAGATAAACGGCCGCCTGCTCGCGTATACAATTCAACCCGGTGGTAAAATAAGTATGCGTATCGAAAAGACCGTCGGCGGCCGGTTAATGATAGGAGCGATAGCGTGAACCGAATGTGGCATTTAGGCGTAGGCCAGCCGAAGGTTCAGTTACTCGACGCGAATAAGGTAAGCGTGGGAGAGTTTAACCTTGACGTTCCGAAACCCGACGCGAGCGTGAACATCGCGGCGATGATGGCATACGGCCATACACCCGAGCGGACGCCGACAGTTTACGGCGACGGTACGAAGCGCGACGAGCCGCACGGCTATCGCTTTCGCGCCCACCTTTATTACACGATGACTAACGCGACCGGCCGCGCGTTATGCGTCGCCGTCGTTAGCCATCTTATGAATAACCGGCGCAACACGGTTAAGTTTTGGCCGCACCGCGACGTAGTAAATAATTGGCATATCTGCAAATTAGACGAGGACCCGGACGTCGACGCCCTTATCGAGTACCGGGCCATCGGCTATTCCCTGACACTTTCGCTTGAGGGCGTACGGCGCGAGTACGTATTGCCGACAACCGTAATAGGATGTATCACCAACTTTAACGAGGTAGGGGCCGCTTACGCCGTCGGCGACCACGTAAAGAATTTTGCCAGCGTCGCGGCAGTATATGGCCCGGACGACCAACCCGCGTATTTTTGTTCTCGCCCGTCGAAGGGCGAAGCCGACTTACCGGACTACAGTTAAGGAGGAAAAATGAAGAAGGACGAATTGAGCAAAGGGATAACGACCTATGACGGTGATACGGATAGTACGCCGGCAACAGAGCGAGTAGATGCCGACAAAATCAAGGAAATCCTTATCAACCCGGCGGTGCCGCCCGAGCTACAGGCGCTGGCCGAGAGCGCGACGGCGGCGTTGAAGGCTCATACCGCCGAGGGCAAGTCTATCGTATTGACGGAGCTCCGCAAGCGGTTCGACGTTGCCATCGCGGAGCTACGGGCGATGGGATGCGATAAAACCGTACCCGACGAGAAAATGATAAATCTTATGAGCGCCGCCTTCGGTAAAGGCTTAACCGATATCGTCGTCGACGAATGGGCGAAGGCCGTCGGTAACGCCGAACCACTCGAGGGCCTGCCGAATGAGCTTACCGACGTCGGCAAGCAACAAGCCGTCATCAATATAGCGGAAGCCGTCGGCCGGGACGCCGCCCGCGCCGTCTTTACCAGTATATTCAACAAGGCGTATTGGGAAGGCGTTACCTTCGCCGGCGCCATCTTCGCGAATTTCAAGGATGATATACTAATAGCAAACGAAAAAGACAAGTCTTAGCGGATACCCCGCGGGGCCTCATTAGGAGGCTCCTATGGCTTCACCTACATACAGTTTTCTCCAACCGTTCGTTAATTTAGTTCCAGGCCAGGTGGAAGTGGCGGCGAAGCGCGTCGACGCCGACGCTATCAACCTCTTTGGAACGGACCTGGCCCGCGCCTCCGCCGTCCGCGGAACCTACGGCGACAAGGCCGCCGATGCCGGCTCAAACCCCGTTCGGTGCTCGCTTACGTTAAAGTCCGACTCGTTACGTACCGGCGTCATCAAGGCCGGCGACTGGTATAAGGTAACGGAACTCGGCACCGGAAGCGTATGGACCGGCACGGCTCAAATCGACGACGTAACCGCATTCTCGACGCTCGGCGGCGCTGGCGACGGTCTACTGGTTGAGGGCGCCGCGCCCGGCGCCGGATACGACGCCCCGGCGTTTTGGGCCGACTTACGTATCGAAATCCGTCATCAACTTGTTTCCAGGGTTCAGGTAGAACAAATCAACCTTACCGATGGCGCCGTTGGCGCGCTGCAGACAAATGATATCGCGCGCCCGGGCGGCGCCATACTCGAGACGGATATGGCCGCCGACGAGACCGCCTTCGCCGTCGGGCACAACGCCGGCACCGGCGCGCATAATGCCGGCGTAATCGACGAGGCTATGTTCGCCGATACCGCTTTCGAGAACTTCAACTACGCCAACCTGCTCGCGAACGGCGGGGCCGAGGCCGGCGAGGCCGCCGCGGGCGAGGCGGACCCCGACAATATTCTTTTCAACCCGCCGTTCTACTGGAGCGCCGTCGCGGGCCGCGAGCCCGACGCCTTATTCCTTACCACCACGACGCCGTACGAAGGCCGGTACTGTTGCCAGGCTACGTTTAGCGCGGCGAACCAGGCGGTAGACCAGGAGTTTGACCCGCTGGAGTTCGACGTTACGCAGCACCGCGGGAAGTACGTCGCGCTAACGGTCGCCGTGCTCGCTGCCGAGGCGGACAGCATAAAGGTCGGCTTCAACGGCGCCGTCGGCGCCGAGGACCTTTGCGCCACGGCCGGGGGCGTAGCAGCGACCTGGACTATCCTAACGCACATAATGCAGATAGACGCGCTGGAGACGGCAATAACGGCGCGGTGCGTCAACCAATTCGCCGGCGCCAACGTAACGCTATTCGACGCCGCTATCACGGTGCTCGGCAGCAAGCCGGTGGCCTATAGCCGCTCGACGTGGGAGGCGGGCGCCATTAGGGCGCGTGACGCCTCCATCTTCAACCTGGCGCTAAATAACCTGTTCTCGTACTGGACGAACGGCGTCGCCGTTGACCCGGACTGCTGGGAGTCGGGCGGCCTCGCTACTTGTATACAAGAGGCCGTCGCGGCCAACGTTGCCCGCGGCGACTTCTCGGCCCACGTAACGTTGCCGGATGACGCCGCCAGTTTTAGTCATCGCGTGGGCTATTCGCCAACGAACAAGTGCGCCGAGGCGTTGCGGGGCCGCTACGTAACGGCGAAGTTCAAGGTCAAATGGGTAGCCGGCACGCGCAACCTCCACGCGACGCTGCTATCGAACGTGGCGGGGAACTCCAAAACTATATCGATTGACCTACCCAACGCCGCGGACTTTAACCCTTGCGCCATAATTGCGCTGGAGGTAGGCGCCGCGGCGACGGACCTGTATTTGCAATTTGAAAACCTCGACGCCGGCGCGCCGACGCCGATAGAATTCTACCTCGATGACGTACAGATAACGCCGACGCCCTGGCCGTGCGCGCCGATTATCCCCAACTTCTGGACCATTCAAACCGAGGAGTGGACGTACAGCGGCTCCTGCGACCCGACGATGGGCGATGTTGATTTATTCAAGGGAAACGTCGGCATCTTCGCCGTCAACCAAGGCGTCCAGGCCGGCTTTTACGGCGTGGCGCTTAGGGTCTACGTGGAGAGCAACACCGCCCCGGCCGTCGCGACGACGTTTGATTTGATTCATCTCGGCGCCCCTATAGATAGTATAACTTTAACCAACCCCGCGACCGAAGCACAGGCCCACACCAACGCTCCAGGAGCTTGGAACCGTATAACACCCGAGAATAATCTCCGCGTTCTCGCCGCCGCCGGCGGCTCGGCCGTCGAGGACGTCGTCGTTCGCTGGGTTTTCCTTAAATCCGCGGCTAATACTTCAGAAGTATAAAAGGTATGGCCGATAAGAAAATCGAAACGGTAGCCGAGCTGATAATAAGGGTTGAAAGCCTGGAGGCCCAAGCCGCCGAACTCGAAGCGCGCCTGGCGAAGGTAGAAAAGAAATAGGAGGTGGTATGGCAAACGGCAACGAGAATAAATGGCGCGATATGAACGCGGCCGAGTGGCGCGGTAAAATCGGCGAGAAGATAGACCGCCTCGAAACATTGGTCACGGCGATTTGCGCGAAGGTAGACACCCACGATAAAGACCTCGCCATTCTGCAGGACCGGGATACTCGGACGCGACTTGGCTCGCGCGCGCGCGCGATTATAGCCGCGGCCATAATAACTTCGGCGGCGAGTATCTTTATTGCCTTACTCGCGTTATTAGGAGGTGTGTAATGAACGGTTTTAAATCCCGGAAGTTTATACTCGCGCTAATCGGCGTCGCCGGCGGCGCCATCGCCGCGTTCATTTTACCGGCGTTCGGGCCGTTCGCGTGGCTAAAAGAACATAGCGTTACGATATTCGCGACGGTGTGCTCGCTCGCGACGGCTTATATCGTCGGGAACGCGATAACGGATTGGGGCCATAAGAAGGATGCCTAAGTTAATCTGGCAACCCTCGCGCGGCTTCGGCGACCGCTGCGGCTACGCCGTCGACTTCATCGTGTTGCATTATACCTGGGGACGCAAGGCCGGCGACCTCGCGACGCTGTGTTCGAAACGCGCGTCGAGTCATTTCTATATTACGCTCAACGGCGACCTCTACTGGCTCGTCCGCTTCGAGAACCGCGCCTTTCACGCCGGCGTCGAGTGGCGCGACCGCGGCACTTGGCAATACAAACGCTGGAAGGCGATACGGCCAAACGAGCGGTCAATCGGCATCGAAATTGAGGGCTTCGGCGAATACACCGAGGAGCAATATCGCGCGCTGGAATGGGTATTGCCGCTGCTGCTCGAGCGCTTCGATATACCGCTGCGCCTTTTACCCGACCCGTACTGTGGAATGAAGGACCGCGACGCGTATAGCATCGCCGTCCTAAAAGACTTCCGCGGCGTCCTCGGCCACGGCAATATCCATTACTCGAAGCGCGACCCCGGCATAGAATTCGATTGGGAGCGGCTGCGGTGCCTGGCGCTGCTGCCCGACCCCGGCTGCTTGACCTGGCCCGAGAACATCGTATACCGCGGCGACCCGGCTTTGTTGCCGGAAGGGGGATTGACGTATGAGTTTAAAATTGCCGGTTAAATACCTGATACTCGGCGCACTTGCGCTGCTGCTTATAGGCGCGGCGGTCGTGGGGGTCTTTACGTGCCGCTACGACCGCGAGGCCGGCGAGAACGCCCGCGCTACTCAAAGCGCCGCGCCGCCCGGGTGGGTTGCGCCGCCGACGGAGACGACGCCGTTCCTCTCGTTTAAAAAGAATAAGGCGTCCGACGTAACCGCCGGCTTCCCGGCCGGCTCGCGCGTCGTCGTCGTCGAGACGCCGAAGGGCGAGACCGTCGAAATCGGTATCCTCCCCGACGGCCAGGTCGTTACGAAGGAGGGCGTCAAGGCTACGATATACGAGAAGCGCGCGGCGTTTATCGCGCCGCAGATACGGCCGTTTATAGGGGCCGGCGCCATAGGCCCGGAGCTGGGCGTCGCCGCGGCCGTCGGCGTCGACCTGCTGCGCGTGTGGCGCGTCAACCTCGGCCTCGGCGCGTTGATTAACGATGAGGCCGTCGCGGCCGCCGCGTTCGCCGCGTACCCGGTATGGCGCAACGTCGACGCGCGCATCGGCGGCGGCTACGGCACCGCAGGCGCGGCGTACTTCGCCGGCGTGTCGATAGGGATAGAATAAACTGCCGCGCGGACGGTACGAAAAAAGCCCCGGTCGCGCCGGGGCTTTTTGTTGTGGGCCGATAGCGTTCAGCGGTATAGCGCCTTGACGCGGCCCAGGGACGCGGGGGCGACGGGGGCATAGCATAAACGTGCCTGGTATACGTATAACCCGGCCGTAAACCAGGTAGCACCGCCGCCGCGCGTTATGCCTATGGCATACGTGGGCGTCGTAAAATAGTCGACAACGCTTCCGGTCGTCGTTACCTGGTATAGGTTGCTACCACCGCCGGCAATCCAGATGTACGGCGCTTCCCAGAATAGGCCCGTTGCGGTAGGGGCGGGCGCTGCGAACGAGTCCATAATCGAGCCAGCCTGGTTTAGCCTAAACACGTCGTCGCCGTTCGAATACCATAACGAGGCGCCGCCGCGCGTTACACCGCAGCCGTAAGGCCCAGGGGCGGCGAAGGTACTTATTAAGCTACCTGTCGTTGTAAGGCGCGCTATGATTTTAGTGTCGCGGTCCGCCAGCCAGAATTCGCCGGCGGTCCGGTCAAGGTCAAACGACTTTCGGCCGGTACGTACCGTCCTAATCACGTTTCCGGCCATCGTCGTTTCGTATATCAGCCCGAGGTCCGCGTTAATATGGAATATATGGCCATCGTAATAATCTATGCCATACACTCCGCTCGGGCACGGCGATATAAACGACGCCACTATCGACGCCGTTCCCGCGAACGCCGTTGCCGCGCATAACGTTATTGCCGCTAACCTTTTCATAGTGTTGCCTCCTTTTTTAGCGCCTCTCGAGGAAAAAATCCGGGATATATACCGGACCGGACTGTCTTACCCGATAGTATCCTTCACAAGGTTGATAATAAAATCTAGTGGCAATATAGCTAATAAGATGTCCTTCGTGGTCTGAGGAACTACCCGTCATTTCCCAAAAACCCGAGGCATCTGAATCAGTTTCCCAATGGTATTCGTCTTCGCCTCTTTGTTTACACGCTTCGCATATAATTATGACGTGAACTCCATCTATGCTAAATTCGCCTACCGCATCCCGAGTATAGCCACAAAAAACTCTTAATTGTTCGGTATCTGTAGGTGAAGAGTAAGTAGAAATAACGAGAAGCAGCAGAATCATTATCGCCTTTTTCATTTCTATACCTCCTTTACATCTCAAACAGCGTATACTCCTCTCGCCGCTCGGCGTAGCTCCACCGCAGCAACTCGACGGCGCGGCGCCGCCCGGCATCCGTAGCCTCCAGATAAATTTCGGTGGTTTTTATATCGGCTTGCCCGAGTAAGGTTTGAACGGTACGTACGCTCGCGCCGCGGTCGTGGATTTCGGTCGCGAAAAAATGCCGGAAGTCGTGGAAGCGGCACGGCAACCCCGTGGCGGTCTTCGCGCGGCGGAAGCGGCGCTTGAAACTTTTTAAATGGTTTGAGCCGTTTATAAATATGTATCCGGGGACCTTGCGGCGGGCGAGGACGCGGAGCGCTACGTCGTTGAGCGGTATGTACTGGATGCCGCGGGTTTTCGAAATGGCGACGGCGAGAACGCGCCGCTCCAAGTCGACGTTCTCGCCGCGTATCTTTAAAATGTCGCCTTTCCGCAGCCCCGTGTTCACCGCTATTGCGGAGAGGTCGTATAGCAGCAGGTCGTTCTGCAGACACCATACGAGCCAGCGTTCCACCTCGGCCGTCGTCGGCAGCGCCAGCGGGCGGCGCGCCTCGGGCAACATTTTTACTCCCTTCACCGGATTGCATTCTGTATACCCCGAGAGTATAGCATAATTAAATAGGTGTTTCAACGTCGCGAGCTCGCGATTAATGGTAGGGTTGCCGGCGTCGTCGGCCTTGCAGCTTCGAACGTAGCGCTCCACGTCGGCGCGGGCAATCCCGGCCAGGTCGCGGTCGCCGAAGAAATATACGAAGCGGCGGACGTAACGGCCTTTACCCTCGAGCGTCTTGGGTGCGTTGTATATGGCGCAGTAGTCGAGGTACGCCCGGGCGAAGTCATTAAACGCGACGCTACTCATTTTCGTTCTTCCCTTTTCAGCCCCCAAACTATTTTTTCCCCGTAAATTTATTATTTATACGCTTGCTATTTTTTCCTTGACTTCCGCCGTGGGTCGGTTATAATCTTTACGTAGGATATGTTACCAGAAAACAACACAGAAGTCAAGGATAAAATTTCACAGCGGCCGGTCAAAACGAAAATGGTCGTCCGATTAATAAATAGCCGCGGCCTAAAGCATTACTGGATTGCCCGCGAAGTCCTTAATATCCACCCTAAACACTTCAGCAGAATACTACGCAACAAAAAGTATTGCCGTCTAAACCCCCGATACGTTCCGGCGCTTGCCAAACTTTTAAAGGTTCGGCAAAACGAAATACGCCGCTTGTTTGGCCTCCCCGAAAAACACCGCAAAGCTCTGGGCGATGACCGACTCGAACGGTCGACCTCCTGCTTGTAAGGCAGGGGGCCGGTTTGATAAATATGACAAATATGTCAAACAAAGTAAGTATTAAAGGAGGAACTTAGATGGAACCGATAATCTACAAGCTCGAAGTCTATAGCGGCGGTAACCTCCTGTTCTTCGTAGGCCGTCGGCAAACGTTAGACAACGCCCGCCGCGAAGCCCACTATATTATAAAGCAACGCAACGAAGCGGTATACGTGGATATCTGGGACGCCGAGGCCAACACGCTCGTCGAACGCGTGGTGCCGTAATGGAACGCCGTCGCCGCCACGATACCCGCGCCCGCGCTTGCCCACGGCCTAAAATTGACGCAAACGCCAAGGGTAGACATCCACTAAGGCCCGAGCAACGACGCCTTATAACGGCCCTTAAAGCGCGTCTTATAAAATCCGGTATTTCCGCCTCGGAAGCCGGCCGTATCGCCGGCGTAGACCCCGGCGACGCCCGCCGCGTCCTGGCGTTCGGGGCGGCGACGCCCCGGACCCTCCGCAAACTTTTCGACGCCTTCAACGTAAACGAATACGAAGAGCTCAGCGCCGCGGAAAGGCGCGGGGCGATTTTGCTTCAACTTCGCGCCGCGGCGGAGCGCCAGGCCGACCTCTTGGGTGAGCTCGCGGCGTTAAGCCTAGGCGACGACCCGCCGGGGTTATAGGAGCCACGCATGACCGACACCATTATATACCGCGACGCCGACGGCGACGTTATCTACGCCGCCTGCGTCGGCTGCGAGTTTTACAAGGGCTGCGTCGAAAGCAGCATCACCGAAGACGAGGCGCCGTGCCAGGCGCATCCGCGGAAGCGGAGAAAGCGAAGGGAGAAATGATGAAAAAGAAGATACGAACGCACAAGGACGCCTTCCGGGCCTACCTAACGCCGGAGAAGTATGAAATAGACCCCGAAGAAAGTTGCGTGTTTTGCCAGTTAAAAAATAATAATTACAATCGCGGTTTCATTGCGTGTGAGAAATATTGTTCAGTTGCATCGGCGTGTATAGTCGTAGATGACGGAGCCGAACAAAAGAAATTAATCCGCTACGTCCTTCGCTACTGCAAAGAATGGCGGGTTAAAAATATCCGCCGCCTGGTAATCAAGAAAATGGAAGCGATGGGTTATTAGGAGGCTAAGATGACCACCTACCCCGACTTACCGTTCGATAAGAGGGCCAACAGCGTGCGGCGTAAGTTTGACCTGGCGCTCCGCCGCATCGTCGAGGCCGGCGACGCCGCGGAGCTTGACTACCTCGACGTACTCATTAACAGCGCGCTCGCGCATTTCCGCAACTCGCGGCCACGGCGGCCCGCTAAACCCACCGCCGCCGCCGTCGACGCCCTCCTGGCCGACATCGTAGCCAAGGGTCGTGAAGGGTGCGGTGGGGCGTGATGGAAATAAGAACGATTAAAGTCCCGCGAGAGTTCTGGGGCATACTTGAACCCGGAAGCGAAATGATAATAGGAGGACGTGAAATGCCGAAGCCGAACTGGAAGGAAGCGTTTGAGTGGGCGCTGGCAAGGGGCGGGGTATCCTGCCTTACTGTTACCGGTTGCAATTTTTGCGTTTTGGCGGGACACGCAGATAAAGGCAGCCGAACAGGCAAGGATTGTAGTGATTGCCCGCTAAACGTAGTTAATAGTAAGGGTACCGATACTTGCGCCCGTATAAAATTAGACGACTCCGAGCGCCGCGCTATCTGCCGCCACGTACTCGCTACCGTCAAGGACTTCACCGACCGCGACGAAATCCGCGCCCGCATCGCCGAAATGCTGGACGACGACGCGCGGGAGAAGTTCGTCGGGAAGGCGAAGGCGGAATACCACCGATTTGATTTAGCCGCAACTGGATTTATGCGCGTTGGTGGTAACACTAAAGTGGTGATACAACCTAATAGGCTTGCTTATACGATTATCGAAGGTAAATATCCTAAAGATGTAAACGACGAAGAAAATTTTATCGCCGCCTTCCGCGACGCAGAACTCCGCGACCTCGTACTCAAACTCCTACGCGAGGCGAAATGAGCGAATACGCCGGCCCCGCCTACGTGCGGCTTAGCCCGACGCGGATTAACACCGCGCTCGATTGCCCGCGTAAATTCCGCTACCGCTACGTCGACCGCCTCGAGCCGCGCGGCCTCCCCTCGATGCTCGCCTTCGGCCGCGCCGTCCACGCTGCTATCGCCGCCGCCTACGCCAACCAGAACGCGCCGCTCGACAGCGCCGGCGTCGCCGACGCCTTTACCCGCCACTTCGCCGTACGCGACGAGCAGGGCATCTCCTATAAAGACGGCGAAGATTACGACAAGCTCGACGCCAAGGGCCGCGCCCTCGTTTCCTGCTGGTACGAGCAGTTTATCGATGAAGTGCTCGACGCTAAGGTCTGGTCGCTCGAGAGCGAACTCGTCCACGATATCGAACCGGGCCTCGCCGTCGTCGGCCACCCCGACGTAATTGAGGAGCGCGACGGCCGCCTGTACGTCGGCGAACACAAGACCGTCGCGAGCTGGGGCGAGACAAATGAGATGCTCGTCGGTCGCAGCATCCAGCTCACCGTCTACGCCTACCTGTGCTGGAAGCACTTCGGCCGCCTCCCCGACGCCCTCTACATCACCGTCCTCAAAAAGACGAAAAAGCCCGAGGCGTTCCGTTGCTACACGATGCGTAGCGCCGAGGAGGTCGCCGCCTTCGAGGACCAGGCCCGCGATGTCGCGGCGCTGATACGCCACTACGCCGCCGCTAATACCTACCCCTGCAACTTTCACCGCGACTGCGGCTGGTGCGGCTTTCACCCGAAATGCTGGGGCCTCGACGGCGCCGACGCGATGTTCGCTAAACGCAAGGAAAAAGACGAACGCTAAACCAAGGAGGAGTTGAGAATGGCGAAAGACAAAAGCGTAGTAATCGAAGGTGAAGTGGTGGACGACTCGTTTAGCCTATCGGGCGGCCTGGTGCCGATACCGGTAGAAGAAGAAGTCGTGAACGTACCGGGCCTTACGAGCAACGAACCGCCGGACTTCGGGCCGGCCTGGATTAAGCTCGACCAAGACCGCGGCGGCTTCAATATCGAGGGCGAACACGTCGACCGCCTAGTATGCTGCATCTTCGCGCTAAAGCCGACGTATACGCGATTCGAAAGGGACGAGAACGGCGACCCCGTCCTCGGCCGGCCGCTTTGCAAATCACTTGATCGCGTACACGGCACCGGCGACCCGGGCGGTAACTGCGCGAAGTGCGCGAAAAAAGAATGGCCCGAGAAGAAGGGCGCCAAGCCGGATTGTAGCCACACCGCCGAGTTACTACTCGCCCGCGACGCCGGAAGGCCGATGCCAGAAGGGGCATACCTTCGGGTAAAAGGCATGTCTGTAAATCCGGCACTTCAATACGTACGGAAACTCGGCCGGAAGTATACGAACAACCTATGGCGCGCCCTCACCATCATAACGACCGTCCCCGAGAAATACCAGCAGACGAAAACCTATTACGTCGCCGCGTTCGAACAAGTCGAGGGCAAGGATTTCTTAGAAGTCCCGGCGATACAACCGGCCCTCATACAACTGAAGGCGCAACTCGAAGAGGGCTTTGTCCTCTTCGCAACCGAGCACGACGATACCGACGACGGCGACGCCGAGCGGTCGTTTTAACCCGTAACACCCAACGGGGCGGCGCGTTAAGTGTCGAGCACGGTTCGCGCCGCCCCACGGAAGGGGAAGGATATGAGAAAGCCTACATTAGAAAGGTCGCAAGGTAGATCAGGTGGAATCCAAAGGTTATATCGTTTCGAAAACGGCTTCGGCGCCAGCGTTGTACAAAACACATATAGCTACGGCGGCAACGAAGGATTATGGGAACTCGCCGTCTTAAAGTTCTCCGGCCCGGACATCAAAGACTACAAATTAACCTACGACACGCCTATTACCGACGACGTGATAGGTCACCTAAACGAAGCCGAAGTAGAAGAATACCTTGAGAAAATCGAGGCGTTGAAACTCGTATGAGCGCCGACGGCTACCTACCCCCCGGCTGTACGCACCGCGACGTCGACCGCGCCGCCGACGCCCGCCTGGACGGCGACGAGCCCGAGGCTTGCCCCGTGTGCGGCGCCCCCGGCGAATTCGTGCGCGGCCGGATGACGTGCTGCGGCGCAACGGCGAAGGATATCGAGGAGGATTAAAAAATGCTAAAAGAATTGGTACTTTATCTTGGCCGACTGGCGCGGGAACGTTTTTACGGCACGGTAGAGCTTAAATTTGAAGCTGGCCGCGTCGTCTCCGTTCGCCTTAACCGAACGCTAAAGCTCGAAGATTTAGCGGGTGAAGGTGAATAGAAAATTGCGTCGTAGTTATCCGCAAGTGGGGGCGCGAGTGGACTCGACGGTGATTAAAGCCGAAGCGCTCTTCACCGTACCGGGTTCGATTCCCGGCGCCTCCAATAGGAGGTAATAAGATGAGCGAGATACAAAGCAAGTTAGGCGACCTTCACCTCACCATACATAGCCTTGAGAGTACGGCCCGGCTCGAGGGTCGTATCAGTGTCCAAGGTTGGCGGACCGTTATGCTTGACCTCACCGGCCAGGCGCAGCGGGAGCTTATCGAGATATACAAGGAGATACTCGGCGACGCTAAGGTAAATGAGAAGATTGACGAAATATTAGCGGCGGCGGAATAATGAACGCGCCGGACCTTACGCAGCTCGACGTATACGACCTCCTGGACCGCTACGGCGGCTACCTGGACGCGCGGGGGCGCAGCATCCTTGATCACTTCCTCGAGTATATGGCGCACCCCGCGCAGCGCGTCGCCGAAGTGCGCGATGAAGAGGGGTTGAGCAAAAAACTCTACTACGCGACGCTGGCGATGCTCGCCAAGCTGCAAACGTTCGCCGCCGGCGCCGAGGAGTGCCCGCCGCCGCCACCCCCCAAGCCGCGGCGCACCCACGCGCAGGCTGCCCGGGACGCCGCCGTTGACCGCCGCGCCATAACGCGGGCGTGGCGCAGGATATTAAAGGAGGCTAAAAGTGGAAAGTAACGAGCCGAACGAACGGGAAAAGAAACTAGCCCAAAAGATATTCGACGAATTATTTAAGCGGTTCACAGCTGTATTCTTAGACGCAAAACTTGGCATAACCGAAGCTACCGACCAAGCGGAATGCGTAATATATCAAGCTCTCGCCGCCTACCGCGCCGAACTCACCGCGCCCGCCGGGGGCGATGTAGAGACGGTGGATAAACTCGTAAGGAGGTTTTACAAAATACCTGACGGCGAGGAGTTGGCGGATTGGGCCTATAAACTCCGCAACGAAATCACAGCCGCCCTCCACGTCGCGCAGCAAGTGGAGCGGAGCAAGGTTCCGCCGCCCGACGAAATACATCGAGATGGTTACAACAAAGGCGTAGAAGCCGAACGCGAGAGATGGGAAGCGGCGGCGCGAAAATATCGAAGGATTTATAAAGCGGCGAGGAGAGTATTAAAATCGTGGGAAGAGGACGGTCCGGGTGGCCTAACCGATATAACAATAACGGGCGAATTAAAGGACGCCATCACGGCCCTCTTGGCGGGCGAGGAGGCTAAAAGTGGAAAGTGAACCGAACGAACGGGAATGGAAATGTCGTTACGAACGGGAAAAAGCTGTAGCGAATAATATCGCAAATAGTTTTTCCCGCGTAGTAGAGCTTTCAACCGACGCCAAAGGCATATTGGCCGATTTGGCGTATCTTGAAATCACGGACTACCGCGCCGAACTCACCGCGCCCGCCGGGGGCGATGACAGGGAAGCGGCGGAGAAGTTATACGATGATATAGGAATATTCGCGGACGAAACTAAAGCGGGGCGCGATTACCGTATAGGGCAAATCGAAGCCGCCCTCCACGCCGCGCGGCAAGCGGAGCGGGCGGAGGGCGAGGCTATCAAGACGGCGGAATTAGAATTTGTAAGGACGACCGGACTACTCGTAGCAGATTACGCTACGATGGGCAAGGCGACGCCGGAACGGCAAGAGCAATATATCCTGGCCCGCGACGCCCTCGCGGCGCTCGTGGGATGCGAGAAAGAGGTGGAGAGCGGTGAGTGAGAAATGCCAAAATTGTGGGGAAATTTATGAAACGGTTTATAGAATTCCCGATGGAGTTTGGGCGATTTTGATGAAAGCGATGGGCCTCCGTAGAGCTAACGGCTTATTGTGTATAGGTTGTGCGGATAAAATTGCCCGCGATAAAGGCATTACATTATATTGGGCCGCAGAGGTTAATCAATACCCGGTAACCCCGCCCGGCGGCGGAAAGGAGTAGCGATATGGCAATAAGACTGCGCGTAAATAAAGTTACGGGGCAATGGATGGCGTTGTGCGCGGTAGAATATCCCGAAGAATATGGAGATATTTATTTAGACGACGCGCACGACCACGCCCTCCGCGAAAAATACTTGGCCGACTATGAAAGCGAAGGGTTAATCAACGGTTCCCGCATCGCCGCCCTGGATGCCGAGCGCGACCAGGCCCGCGCCGAACGCGACGCCGCGCGGCGGGCGCTGGATGCGGCGAAAAAAGAAGCAGCGGATTGGAAAGAAGAAGCGATAGCTATGAGGGCAAGAAGTTAAACCCGCGCCGCGCTCAAGGCGGCGGAGAGGAGCGCGAGATGAAGTCGCTAATCCTAATATGGCCGGTCCTGGTATACGCGGCGTTTATGATTGTAGTAATTATCTACGCCGCCTACGCCAACTACAAAGGGAAGCCGCTTTAATGAAGGCCGCCGTATACATCCTGGCGGTGCTGCTGCTCGTATCCGCCGCCCTTAATGTGATACTGGGTTTTGAGGTATACAAGGCCCAAGGACAACGGGATGCCTGGTGCCTCGTGGCCCTCGTAGTTCGGGAAAATAATAAGCAACTCGGCGAAGTTCTTAACGACCGCGAGGCGATGGAGGCGTTTATGCAAAACCAGACCGACGCCTACTTTGCCGTCCTTGACGCATTTAATAAAGTAGCGCCGGATATGCCGAAGGGGAATATCCCCGCCGACCCCGAGCTACAACGGTTGTACGTTCTTTATTACAAGGTAAACGACGAGGCTTGGAACGGCGACGCGGAAAAACTTAGGCTTTGGGGCCAAAAGTATAAATTAGATACGACAATACCGGATAGCCCGGACCCCATCGCCGGTGGGCCGGAATAATCGCCGCCCTAATGTGGGCGTGGCGGTTGATAAGAGGAGGTAAGTGATGGAACCGATAAAGGTTTATACGTGCGGAGCGCGGGCGATATTCGTCGAGTCGCCCGAGAATTGTCTGCTCTTAAAGAACGGCAACTGTAAGGATGGTAAGGCTTGCGACGCCGTCGAGGTCGTCGTAATCCCCGAAGCCCGCCACGCCAAAACGCAGGCGGCGCTCGCGGCGGCGGAGGAGATATTAAGTAGCCTCGATGAAATTAGTACGGAAAGTTGGGCTGGAATTGCGGCGGGTAGCTGGGTTGATATGAGCGAAGTACGTGAGGCCCTTGCCCTAATCCGTGAAGCGAAGGGAGCCGAAGATGATTAAATACAATAAAAGGGATACGGCCGAAGGGCGTTTACTTTCGGCGATTATCAAGGCTGGATATTTTCCGGCGCTAGCGTATGAAGGGAAAGCCGGTTGGTACGTATATATTAAAAATAGGTCAGGCATTATGGTAGCGCGCGGGAATAAAAGTAACCGCCGCTCGGCAATAATCGCGGCGATAAAGGACATTAATAAGGGAGCCGAAGATGCCGGATAAAATAGTAATACCGCCGGAGCGGCCGTGCTGGAAATGTCGGCCCGTGGGGCCGGAAGATATGCCGGAGTTTTTAGCATTTATGGCCGATAAAAACTGTACGGCTTGCCACGGCACCGGCCGGACGCGCATCTTCGACGAGTTCGCCGCGGCGATAAAAAAATTACTATATATTAATTACGAACATACCGGGCCCAGCAGTGGAAACTTACCCGGAAAAAGCTATCGGGTTAAGATATCGAATGGCGCAAGGGAATATATCGCTTTTGGCCCCACGCCCACCGCCGCCATGGAAGCCGCGGCGGTCAAGTTTAATGAAGGAGGTTAGGAGAATGGAAAACCCAAGACTTTTTCTAAGCGAAGCAAAGGTAAAGGATATAATTCAGGCTTTAGCAAAGGCCGACCCGGAAGCCTATATTCGTTTTGACGTATGGGATGAGAAACAAGAGTCATACGGTAATGAATATAAATATCTTAACGGGATAGAATACGACCTTATCGATAAAAACGCAAACGTGATAATTAACGTAGGCTAATCGCCTATCTGATTAGGAGGTCAAGGTGAGCGAACCCAAAGCCGAAGCCGTACCATTCACGGTGTTTCGCGTCGAGCGCGACGGCCACGTAACGCATACCCTCGCACGGTTGGGGAAGCCGAGCTCGTATTCTTCGCCGCCCTAATGTGGGCGTGGCGGTTGATAAGAGGAGGATGTAATGAGCGACGAAATAGTAAAGGGTAATACGTGCTGGAACCGAGCCGCATTTACAGGTGAAGTTGCCGATTGCCCCTGTCTAACAAAGCACGGCTACGAAGAACTTTGTATCGCTGGCCCGTATGCTGGCGATTGCGACGCCGAACCCGTCTATCTATACCCCAAAGCCCGCCACGCCAAAACGCGGGCGGCGCTCGCGGCGGCGGATAAAGTATTAGCCGAATTTGAATTAAGAGTAGGTAGGCGGAGTATTACATTTGATGAAATTAAAGCAGCCCGCGAGCTAATCCGCGATGCGAAAGGAGCCGAAGATGCCAGATAAAATAGTAATACCGCCGGAGCGGCCGTGCCCGTATTGCGACGGTAAGGGATACATAATCGAATTAGAAGGTGAGAAGTGTTTAAATTGCCACGGCACCGGGCGGGCGTGGGTGTTCGACGAGCTCGCGGCGGCGGTAGACGAAGCCGGTTTTGAAATCGAGCAGCCTTTTAAAATAGCTTCTAACGAGTGGGAAATAAGCATATCGGATTGCTGGTATAAACATAGCGGCACCGGCCCCGCGCCCACCGCCGCCCTGGTAGCCGCGGCGGAGAACGCTAATGAAGGAGGTTAGGAAGATGGGAATGCCTAATACGCAAAAGTATGCTAATTCAGCGGCGGCGAAATTACATGACTTGAGTTTAACCGAAATTGAGGCTACTTCGCTTGGCGTTGCGCTCGTGCTGGCCATCGTACAATCGTTTCGGGATTTAAAAATACACGACGACGGTAAATACTATGACGCATTTATAGCCGGCGCGCCGAGCGAGGAAAAGCGCGTGGCTATAGAAAAGCTCATTAAAACCCTTGACGGCCTCGATAACCACCAAGTCCAAGCGTTGGGCCATTTTATCGGCGGTCAATTATTTATGGTTCAACAGGCCGACGGGTTAGAAATTTTCGAAGAGGAAATTAATTAAGAGGAGGTCAAGGTGAGCGACGAACCCAAAGCCGAAGCCGTACCATTCACGGTGTTTCGCGTCGAGCGCGACGGCCACGTAACGCATACCCTCGCAAGGTTGGGGAAGCCGAGCCTTTGTATACCCGCCGCCAAAGCGCGGGAGTTTTTGAGCGAAGGGATAAGGCTCGCGGCCATTCTTGCCGTCGAAATTCCCGCATACGAAAAAAGTTGCGACGAATTCCTGGTAAAAGCTAAAACCCTAAAGGCGACGCTGCCGGAATAGGAGGACGACGTGAAAGCGAAGTTTAAAAAGGGCGATATAATATTTATTGAGGGCAGTGCAGAAAAGTTTTTCGCTCAGGTAATGCGAGTAGGCGGTGCTTATATCAAGTGGTGGGACGGCCGCGAAACCGATTATTGTATGAACCATATCGCAACCCTCGTATGCCGCGCCGAGAACCGCGAAGATGGCGCGTAGCGTCATAAACCCAGGAGGTTAGAAGATGAAGTTATACCAACGCGGATTCGATAAACTAAACGGCGGCGCGTTAGCTCATACCGGCGAAGCAATATTGATGCTTTGCAAGTTCGCCGACGAAACCAACGCCGACGAAGGTAAATTCACAGTAAGTTGGATTCCCGATAACGAAGACGAAAAACCCGCAATCGGCGAATGGGTGCCGGAAGTAATATTGCGCGTTCATAAATATACCGGCGAAGAGGATTAATGCCGCGTAGCGTCATAGCCTTCGACGACTCGCTCCTGACCGTCGGCGCCGTCGCCGTACAGCACGACGAGATTGTGGCGGCGGCGACGTTCGTACACGATACGAACAAGCTCAAGGGCGTCGAGAAATACGCCTGGGTCGCGGCGTTACAGGCGGCCGACGTTGCCGCGTTCCTCGAGCGCTACAACCGCGACACGCCGGTTATTATCGAGGTAGGCGCGAACGCCAACGGAACGACGTGGGTAGACAAGGACCGCCGCGTGATACTCACCGACGGCATCGCCTCCGGCGCGGTCTTGGGAACCGCCCAGGCGCTCGGCTTTACGCACGTTGAGTTTATCCCCGCCGGCACCGGCGGCTGGGGCGGCAAGCGCAACGCGTTTTTAGCGGATAGTTTCGCCGACAGCGACATACTCAAAACCGAGCACGAGCGCGACGCCGCAGCGATGGCGGCGTGGTGGCTCGCGCGGAATGGAGTGAGGTAGGTATGGCAAGCGCAAGGCGCACAAGAGCGATTAGGTTAAGCCGTAAACCCTATTGGATTTTGCCGGTCAATAAAAAAGAAATGGAAAATCTCCAAGAATTCGGCGTACTTCAACATTCGGAACCGCCCGCTTTGGGGGGTGTAAATTTTTTCCATAGGTATATTTATTACCGTTACGACATCGGCGGCTTTTGGAATAAGGTTAGTACGTTAATACATGAAGTAGTACACGTGGCATTTAGGAACCTTCGCAGCAGAATTAAATTTCGCATAAGCCATGATAACGAAGAGGAGTTCTGCAACGAGGTTGCGAACCTAATTGTATGTTGGTTGCGCCAATGGCACTGGTTTAGAAAAAAGGATATAGCCTAACCCCCACGCCCGCGCGGCAAGCGCCGGAGAGGAGAGCGAAGATGCAAAACGAAGATAAAGTATTGATAGCATTACTACCCGCAGGTTGCGACGATGAAATAATAATTAAGCGTGATGAAGGGCCGGAATATGAAGAAACCCCCAAGCCCATACCGTTCAAGTTTACGTTCAACGGTTTGGTGTCGGTTAAAGCCCACGACTTACTATCGGGTCTGGCTCTATTAGCCGCAGCCGTTGATGAAATGGTTGCGGAAAATGAGCGGCGGAGAGGAGAGCGCGATGTCTAAAATAATAAAGGTGGTAGGCGTAGGCGACGGCCCCGAGCGAAGGACTTACGTTGAAGGCGGGCCGGCGTGTAACGGGGACGGCAACGCATTTTTAGATTGTAAAGGAACGGGGCGGTTTACTATAAGCCCTGGTGCCCCCGCCGACCCTACCATAAATAAAATTGGCGTTGATGAACCCTGTTGTATTTGCCACGGTACCGGCGTCCAGGCCGTCGAGCTATGGCCCGACGCGGAGCTAGACCGTTGGCTTGCCGAGCATTTCGAAACGTGGGATTTACGGATGCGGCGCGAGCTGCATACTAACGAGCCTACTTACTTCGTCGAGGGCGAACCGTTCATAATAAACCCGCCCGGCAGCGATACTTCAAGGGGCGCCAAAGTCGCGGCGGTTATCGCCGTGGCGGAGGTAGATAATGCCGACTAAAATAGAATGGGCCGAGGAGAGTTGGAACCCGGTAACGGGGTGTACGCCGGTTAGCGAGGGGTGCGAGAATTGCTATGCGGCGCGAATGGCGAAACGACTCGCGGGGCGGGCCGGCTATCCGGCCGACGACCCGTTCAAAGTAACGCTACACCCCGAGCGTTTAGAGCAGCCGTTGAAGTGGCGCAAGCCGCGGCGTATCTTCGTCTGCTCGATGGGAGACTTGTTTCACCCGGATGTACCGTTTTGGTTTGTATGCCAAGTTATGGCAATCGTAGCGGCGTGCCCCCAACATCAATTTCTATTCCTAACAAAGCGGGCCGTGGCGATGCACGATTACTTTACGGCGTCGTTACCGCTGGAATTTGAACTACCGGAAGCGGCCAAAGAGTTAGGCGTCCTCGATAAAATACCGGGCAAGAAAACGCCGTGGCCGCCCAAAAACATCTGGCTCGGCGTAACGGCCGAGAACCAGGCCCGCGCCGACGAACGTATACCCGTCCTGTTGAGTATCCCAGCCGCCGTCCACTTCGTAAGTATCGAGCCGTGCTTGGGGCCGGTGAACATAGAAAAACCCATCGGCGCTATAGGCAACCGAACCAACTTCGTTTTAGAACAGGCTGTCGGCCAACCTCGTATCTTGGCCGCTTGCCCGGAATGCGAAGGCACCCGCTACTTCCAAACCGACCCGCATATAGAATATTGCAGCGCGTGCGGCGGTACAGGTTGGGGACTCGATTGGATTATCCTCGGCGGCGAGTCTGGCCCCGGCGCTCGGCCCGTACATCCCGATTGGGTACGTTCGGTCCGCGACCAGTGCCAGGCGGCGGGCGTTCCGTTTTTCTTTAAGCAGTGGGGCGAATGGATAGCCGACGAAATGGAATTGCCGGGCGAGGGGCCGCGAAGCAGGCCGGAACCGTATAGGTGGTTTCCTCCCCAAAAGGAAAAAGGTGAAAGTATCGGTACGTGCTGTTACCGCGTTGGTAAAAAAGAAGCGGGCCGCGAACTCGACGGGCGAACGTGGGAACAATACCCCGCCGTGACGGAGGTGGAGTGATGAAATTCGACGAATGGTTTACCGAGCGGTTCGGGCCAGAGCCAGAGCCGGGAAGGGGCTTTGACGACATACGACAGGAAATATACCGCGCGGAAGAACACGTAACGCTTTGTAGGAATAGGCTCGGAGCGAAGCGCGAATGGTGGGTGCGGCGCAACGGAGCTTTAAAGGCGTGGGTTGCGCGGGAAGATACCGCAGCGGAGCACTCGTAACGGGCGCTGAAGGCCCGGAAGAGGAGGTTGTGATGCGATATTTAAACGCGAAAGAGGAAAGAATTATAAAGGGCAATATCCCTTGGGAGCATATAGACCCAAACATAAGGGATTTGGTATCGTTTGCGAATACCATAAACGGATTAGCTACAGTCCAAAGTTGCGCTGGTCATATTAAAGCTCTTAAAACGGGCGGGTTTAATATATCTGACGCTCACATAGCTTTTAAGGGGACCGAAAGAATAATCCGAAACGCTTTATTCCAAGCCGTTCCCAAATGCAACATTCGAGATGTAAGTATAAGACGGTTCGATGACGGTAGTTTTTGGATTTGCGTCTATGTTGACCCCGCAGAAAAATCGAAACTTTACGAATTATTTAGGTTTATCAAGGAGGCTTAACGTGCGCCACTCCCTAACGGCTATAATCCTCACCGGATAAGTTATTTAAACTATTCAATAAGGAGGTGAAATAATATGAATCAGGCAAAAAACGAAATTCAACGGTTAGCTGATTTTCTTTTAAGGCGTTACCCAGACGAAATCGGTAAGGGAAATCCACAAAGCGGTGAAAGTGCCGTTGACGTAGCAATTCGCTTATTAAGTAAATAATAAGCGAAATGGGCGGTGTGGGTGGGCAAAGGAGGCCCCCTAATGCGCTACATCCTAACAGCGTTGGTCCTCGCCGGCGTCGCGGGCGGGGCGTGGGCGATAGGCGTAGGCGAATACGCAATAGAAGTTTTCGGATTAGAGGACGGCGGATTTCTCATAAAGTATATCTGGATTGAACTAGGCGCTGGTGGCGATTACGCCATTCTCTTGGGCGATGAAAAGGTTGGTACGTACCCAAGCTATGAAGAGTATCACTACGAAACGGCGACGTTTCACGTAGACTCCCTGGCCGATATAAAGCCCACGCCGGCGGAGATGGAAAAACGCTAACCGCGCGGGCGAGGCATAAAAGGAGGCACGGATGAGCGATTACCTTAAGCACGCAATCGACGAAATACTTGAAACGATAAAAATACATACGGAAGCGATAACGCTTTTACGCGAACGTATAGAAGCGTTAGAGAAAAAAGTCAATAGAAAGGAGCCTCTATGCCCACCGAAGACGACGTAGCGGCGACGGCGGAGAAGCTGGGTAAAACTAAAGTTTGGAAAAAAGGAACGTACAGCGAAACGATAGAATTATCCGAAGCCATAGGTTGGAATTCGGTCCATCGCCTCGCCCGCGTGGCGCTGGGGTTCTGCGAGGCGAGACAGGCATTTAGGGAAGAATCAGAAAGGCGGAAAAAATCGTGGATTCCGAAATGAGATTAGACCTTGACGCAATAGAGGCGCGCGCGGAAGCGGCGATTAACAATTGGGAACAAAATACCGAGCGTGCTTTACAGAGTTAAGCTTAAAGTATTATAACGAAATAATTTTAATTAACGCGGTGGGTAGTTTACCTATTAGGGTAAGTCGACAATTCGGAGCGGGCCGGAAGGTCGGGCGTACTCACCAAAATATACTCGTATTTTTTAAAGGCAACCCCGAACGCATAAAAAGGGAATTCGGCGATGGAACTTTTACGCTTCCCAAATAAAAAGCTACGCGCCCGCGTCATAAAAGAGTACGTCGCGGCGGCGGGGTATAGGGGCGTTGTATGTTTTTCCTGCGGTAACGCCTCGACAGCGTTAAAAGAGGCGGGGCTTTACGTTATTGACGTATCGCCGCGGGGAGAACTTGAGGCCCGTAAATGGTGGACGCCCGAGGATATACACCGTGCTTGGCCCGACTTATTCGACGCCACCAGTGGACACCTACCGTTGCCTTTAATGGTAAAAATATCAGCGGCTTTCAAAAAGTATTTAGGGCCGGAGCCTTATTCTTTAAACGTACCTACCGGCTCGGGCGAAACTATTTTAGCGTTGAAAGTAGCGTACCCGACGCTCGATTTTAGGCCCGTATATAATTTAGATGACGCTACTAAATACAATCCAGAAGCGCCACTTAATAAAGTAGTTGAAGGGATATGCGAAATGGAAATTATCAATGCCTAAAACCCGCGACGGCAGCGCGATACTCGCCGACCTACGGGGCAAGACCGCCAACGCCGCGGCCGAATACGCCGCCCGAGGCTGGGCCGTGTTCCCCTGCGTACCCGGCGGTAAAGTACCGCTGGGAACACTCGCCCCCCACGGCGTCAAGGACGCGACGACCGACGCGATGAAGATACGGGAATGGTGGACCGCCGAGCCTAACGCCAACGTCGCCATCGCCGCCGGCCGCTCCGGCCTCGTAATCGTGGACTGCGACGGCACCGAGGGTATAGGTGCCTTTACCTCCTGGGCCGACGCGCAGGATATACCGCTCGGCGACGTACCCTGCGCCGCGACGCCGAACGGCGGGCGGCATTACTATTTTGCGGCGGGGAACAGCCCCGCCGTCCCTTTATCCCCCCGCGTACGCGTCCTCCCCGGCGTCGATATCCGCGCCGGCGAAAGCTACGTCGTCGCGCCGCCGTCAACTTTTGAAGAGGAGAAATAGCTATCAAGACGTGGGATTGGACCCTCCCCCCCGACGACGGCGTACCTGCGGCGCCCACGGCGCTGCTTGAGCTGGCGACGACACCGGCGGCCGCGCCGGCGCAAAACGGCGCCGAAGAACCGATACCCGAAGGTCGCCGGGATATGGAGCTGACGCGCATCGCCGGCGCGTTGCGGCGACAAGGCGCTACGCAGAACGAAATACTCGCCGCCCTCCGGGCCGTCAACATCCGCTGCCGCCCGCCGCACGGCGAAAAGGACCTCATCCGCATCGCCCGCAGCGTTGCGCGGTATGAGCCGGAGCAGCGAAAATACAACCTTACCGACGGCGGCAACGGCGAATTCTACGCCGACGAATACGGCGACCGCGTGCGCTACGACCGCCGCCGCGGCGCGTGGTTGGTATGGGACGGTACGATTTGGGGTACAAACAACGACGGCGCGCTCACGCGCCTGGCCCTTAAAGCCGCCCGGAAGCGCGGTATGGCGGCGTATGTAGAAAAGGATTAATGACCTGGCGCGAAAAATACCTGAATCAAATCGTATGCGGCGACTGTCTGGAGTTGATGCCAGAGTTGCCGGCGGGAACTGTTGACTTAATTTTAACAGACCCGCCGTGGTTCGCGCCGGTAGCTACCTAT
>Ga0307376_10000619_pt1 | contig 43587 bp, 79 predicted proteins | sample TR2MG_FD_202536 | JGI IMG/M metagenome (GOLD analysis project Ga0307376, IMG submission 202536) | Soil microbial communities from Risofladan, Vaasa, Finland - TR-2 | ecosystem: Environmental > Terrestrial > Soil > Coastal area > Acid sulfate soil | place: Finland: Risofladan, Vaasa | collected...
TAGTTTAACAGATGCTATATGTTTACCTGGATTATATACTTTTTCTAATCCTGGAAAAACAAGTACTGTCATAGGAACAGAAATTATATATAAAAATTATAAAATAACAATTGATAGTACTGGTATAACATTAAATAGTAATGATGCATCATTTTGGAAACCAAATATACTACCAGTTGATCCATTTACAGGTCTTCCTCATGGTGGGGTAAATGCAGGCATAGTAAAGTTGAGAGGTGCATAATGGCAACAGGTAAATTGTCTGTTTTAATGGCAAATGGAATGCAATCATATATTAATGGATTACCAACTCCTAAAGAAGATAATTATAATTTTCAAGATGGATATAATGCTATATTTAATAAAACTGAGGATTATTGGAATGAAGTAGTTGAAATAGATAGTGATTATATAGTTCCAGAAAATACTGGTAATATTACAATTATAATAAAAAGTATAGGTGTTGCAGTTGATCCTAATATTTTTCTTCCTTCAATTGCAACAAATATTGGCAGAAGAATATTTATTATAAATGAAAATGCAGGGCATAGAATTCACCTTGTAGCTGATAGTGGTGATAATATTGAAGGAATTCCTATTTTTGATATTCATGTTTCAACACATAAAAATGATGTAGAATTAATTGCAACTTCATATGGATGGAAAAGAAAGGCAAAAGAATTTATAATTGTACCTGAAAACTTAAGACCGAATGGATGGACGTTATTAGCAGGTAGTTCACCCACATGGACAGATGTAAGTTTTAATACTTGGGTGCAAAAAGGTGCATATGCCGTACTATTAAAATATGCTATTCAACTTGTTGGAAATAATATTGATGATACATCTGCTTTTTTATTACGTCCTAAGGGAAGTACAATTGATAATGTAAATCTAAATACATCCGTAGCAATACGATATAATAATTTAGCATCAGGAATAACAATGGCATTTAGCAGTCAAATAATAATAGAATGTGATAGTAATGCTGTTATTCAATACAGAAAACAAGATATTACTTTAAATAGTAATTTTTTATTTTTAGCAATAAATGGATATTTTAAATGATAGTATATCAATATATTTTAGATAAAAATAATAACATACAAACAATACAAGTATGGGGAGAAAATGAAAAACCAAAATTTAAAAATAATCCTATACCTAATGATGAAATATTACAAGGAAATATACATGATAAATTTGGAAATCCTTTATATTCAATAATTGATAATAAAATAATAAAAAATAATATTGTATTATCAACAGAACAAATTATTTTAAATAAAATAAATAAAAAAAATATAAATAATATTATACGAATTTTAATTAGTGCTATAGATAATCCTAAAAATTATGAATTTTTAAATTTAAAAAGTGAGATAACAGAATGAAAGATTTATTACTTATTGAAAATACAAATAATCTCATAATACAGAATAAAGATTTACAATTAACCACTAATGATATAGATTATACTGTTCAAAAATGTATTATTATTTTAAAAGTTTTTAAAGGTGAATGGTATTTAAATATAAATATTGGTATACCTTATTTTGAAAATATTTTTATTAAAAATCCTAATATAGGACTAATAGAAGATATTTTTAAAACTGTTATTTTATCTATAGAAACTATAGATGAATTAATTAATTTTAATTTAACATATAATAATATTATTAGAAAATTATCATTGGATTTTCAAGCAAAACTTACAAATGGAAATATAATAAATGTTAGTATATAATACAAAGGAGATTATAAATATATGGCTGATTATGGAATAACTCCTCAAGGATTTGTAATAAAAGATTTACAAACTATATTATTAGAAGAAGAAAATGATTTAAGATTTGCATTTGGTGATGATATAGATTTAAGTGCGACATCTATTTTTGGTCAATTAGCAGGTAATAATACAAAAAAAGTATCTTCATTATGGGAATTAGCACAAACAATTTATAATAATTTCAATCCTGATAAAGCAGAAAATGTTAGTTTAGATGGTGCATCGGCTTTAGTTGGCACAATTAGATTAGCTGCGACTTCTTCAAATTCTATAGTAGTATTATATGGTGATATAGGAACTATTATACCAATAGGACATTTAATAAGACAAGATGAAAGTAATGAAAATTTTGAACTTAATGAAGAAGTCATAATTAGTTTATCAAATGTTATTGATATAGATTTTTCAATTTTAAACTTATTGGATAATCAATTATACACTATTACAATAAATGGTAATAGTTATGATTATACATCGGATGGAACAGCAACAGAAATAGAAATTATAGCAGGATTAAAAGTAAGTATTGATTTAGGAAGTGAATCTGTTATTGTAGTCGATAATTTAGACGGAACAGGGAAAATATATACTACTAATGACACAATACCATTTTCCATTTCTGTTGATAGTAATTTACAAATAGATAATCAAGGTAGTCCAGGATTTTATTTATCAGTAAATAAAGGTTTGATACCTGTACCTGCTAACACATTAAACATTATAGTAAATCCAATATCTGGATTAGATTCCGTCAATAATATTTACGCTGGATTATCAGGAAGAGAAATTGAAACTGATGAAGAATTAAGAATAAGACGACGTGAATTATTAACTGGTATAGGTGCTGCTACGGATGAAGCTATTAGACAAGCTGGATTGCAAGAAGTACCTAATGTCACATCATGTATAGTTATTTCTAATCGTACTGATATAACAGTATCGGGTAGACCTCCTCATTCTTTTGAAACGGTGATAGCAGGAGGTGATGAGCAAATTATAGCAAATGTTATATGGGAAAATATGCCAAGTGGAATTCAACCGTATGGAGATATTACAAAAAATGTTATTGATAGTACAGGAAGAAATCAAATAATAAAATTTAGTAGACCTACAAATATTTATTTATGGGGTGATATAGATTATTATCTTGACATAGAAGAAACTTTTCCTACAAATGGAGAAACTGCAATAATAAATGCAATTATTATTTATTGTAGACAGACTTTTAATATTGGAAAAGATGTAATTTATCAAAGATTATCTATACCTATATATAGTATACCTGGTGTAGGTGATATTGTTATTAGATTAGCCGTGAGTAGTACGCCAATTGGGCCTCCTGGATCATACACATCAGCCAATATTATAATTGCAGATGATGAAGTATCCGATTGGGATGAAAGTAGAATCACTTTAAATTTATTACCATAAAAAGGATAAAATGAGTATAGAAAAAATAGTTGATTATTCACAATTTAATACAAATCCCTGGTTAATAGAATTTTTTAAAGATTCTAATATCCATGATATTTTAAAAACATATGATAGACAATATAATGATCTAGAAACTGTATTATATGATATGCTTTTAAAATTATGGATTGACAATGCAGAAGGTAATCAATTAGATATATTAGGAATACATATTGGATTAAATAGAAATGGTAGAAATGATACTGATTATAAATATTTAATTAAAATGAAAATTGAAATAAATACATCATCAGGTCAACCTGAAAAGGTAATATCTGCTTTACGATTTTTATATGATACAAATGATATAGAATTTGTTCCTCAATATCCTGCTAAAATTGGTATTTATGTAGTAGGTCAAACATATACATTAGAAGAATCAATGTTATTATTGCAAATATTACCTTCCGGAGTAGGTTTAATTTTATCAGAAGAATATTTAACAGAAGCATATGAATTTCTTGTTACTGAGGACGATATACAATTATTAACAGAAACATTTTATACATAAAGGAGAATATATAATATGGCATTAAGATTTTCACAATTAACACCGGCTACACAATTAAATGATACTGATATATTTGCAATAACACAAAGTTTAAATTCAAAAAGCATAACAGCAGATTTAACAGCTAAATATACAATGAGAAATTCATCTTATGCAGATGTAATTGAAACTATAATATCTAATAAAGATTATTTATCTTCTGAATTAGAACCAGATCATAGAATTTTTGTAAATGTTATAACAAGCGATAAAATTTTAGGTTTTTTTAATGGTGCTATTAGAGATGGTTGTACAGTAAATATTTCATGTATAGGGACAGGAAATAATATAGTAAATATAGAATTAGTATCCGATGGAATAACTGATTATATTTTATCTGTAAATGAAAATATAACAATTATATGGGATGATACAAATTCAAAATGGATTGTAATATCTCAACAAACTACAAATATATATAGTGTCATTGTAAATAATCAAAATGAATTTAATAGTATAATAGAAAGAATTGGTGTAAATCAATATCAAATAAAAAGTAATATTAAATCTGTATATTTTAAATTTTTATCAGGTGGATATAAAATGTTTGGAACAGGTACACCTTTATCCGGTGGTGATACATGGGGATATATAAAAACAGGATCATGTGTTATGCTTTATTTTGAACCTGGAACATATTTTGAATTTTGGAATACACAAGGATATATAGAAATAGATACAACAGATTGTATACTTCAAAATATTATAGTAAAAGGTTTAAGTGCAAGTTCTATTGCAATACAAAGAAGTTTTTTATTAAATGCATCTAATGTTACATATATAAATTGTTCATCAAATTCAAGAACAAGTAATACCAATTTTTATGTATTTGAAGGATCGACAACAGCTATACATAATGAGACATCTCAATATATTGGTTGTAAAATAAATGATTGTAATGTAAGTACAAATGCACTTTTAACAGGTTTTTATAAATGTAATAACATGTCAAAAATTTCTGTAATAAATATGATTCATTCAGGAACAGGAGGAGGAATAAATATATTTTCTTTATGTAAAAATGTAAGTAATGTTATTATAAAGACTATTTATGCTACAAATGCAACTAATAATTTAGTATTATCTTGTTTTAATAATTGTAATAATATAAGTAATTATGTAATCGATGATATCAATTTAAATAGTATTGGTACATCGTCTATTCAAACAATAACAGATTGTATAAATTTTAATAATGGTAATATAACAAATGTAAATGCAAATGATGATATTTCATTATTAGTGGCATGTGAAATATTTAATAATATATATATTGAAAATATAGAATCTACAAATGGGATAGTTTATGGTTTTAATGGATGTTCAATTATAAATAATTTTTATATTTCACAAATGAATGGTAGTTTACTTTGTACAGGTATTTTTACAGGAATAAAATTTAATAATGGAACAATTGATAATTTAAATAGTTCAGGTGGTGTTGCTTATGGATTTAATGCTATAAATCATTTTTCTCTTTGTTCTGTCAGTAACTGTGATGATGGTTTTAATAATTGTGATTATGGAACAAATAATCATGCATTTAATAACACAAATGATGGATTTAAAGATTGTAATACAATTGGTTTTTCGAGAGCAACTGGAAATGCTGGTAATGGATTTGATACTTGTAATCATTTAGAACATAATGTATCTAATGGAAATACAGGAGCTAATTATTTAAATTCATTTGCTGATTTAGCAGGCACACGAACAGCTGATGTTTCAGATAGTGGTGGAGATAATGCATAATACATATATAAGAAAGGATATGACATATGATAATTAAAATAAATATAAATAATAAAATAATTAAAATGTCAGAGATAAAATCATGTATAAAAATAAATAAAGAACAAATACAAGAAATAGACTATATGTATATAGATGAAAAAGATAATGTAAGTGAATTAAAATATTTTATAATTACTTTTGAAAATGGAATTGAAAAAACAATGGCATCAAATGTAAAAATAGAATTAATTGATTTACCGATTATTCAAGAAACTAAAATAGAGGAATGGATATAATGGGTTTTATAATATTAACATTTGCTTTAAAATTAGCTTTTGTAACAAATCAAACTGATTATTTATATGAAATAGATCATAGATTTAATAGATGTGTCACAGAAAATTATTATTATGTAGATGGATATTTACAAGCTGATATTTTTGATTTGTTTTTTATAAAAGGAAAAATAAATGTACCTGTATTAAAAAATAGAATGAATTTTACTTTCTCACCTTTTAATATTGGTAGTACAATATCAGCGGGAATATATTATTCAATATTTGAAATTGGATGGATGTATTACTGTTTACATCCAATAATACCATATCATTTTTTAAATTATGCTATACAATATGAGGGAAGTCATAATGAATTTTATTTGCAAATTAAAGGCAAAATATAAAATATAATATTTTAGGAGGTATTTGAAAATGACAATAATTGAATTTTTAAAGGATTATTTACCTAATTATTTAGGGATAAATAAAGCGTATGGTGCAATTGTAGAATGGATCTTTCTTGAAGAAAAAAAAGGCAATCCAATATTTGCAAATGAAAATTTTAGATCGCTTAGGGATAGAGCAGCATTAGGAATTCCTTGTAGTCAAATTGAAGATCAAACAAAATTAAATAATATGCTTGATTTTTTTGAATGGGCTTTATGTATCCATAGACAAATAAATCATAAGGAAGATTATCAAAATAGAATAAATAAATTGATACAAAAAGAATCTGTACAAAAAATGGCTGAAATAGTGCCAAGTCCGGAGGGATGGTGGAATCCTTAAAACTGTTAAAAAAATCAAAAATAAAACAGCTTAATTTTTTTACACTTTTATTATTTTCTATTATGAACGTGATAATATGTATTGTGTATAAAAAAAATGTATTTATATATGCATTACCATTTTTTATATTTTTATTTATATATGTATTTATTCATTCTTATAAAATAGATACTTGTATTTTTATAGCTGCATCTGCTTTTTCTATTTTATTTGGAGAATGGGGAGAATTACAAGGTGCTATTTTTCTTTATATCTCATATCATTTTCATGGAAATTTATATTTATTTATTATATCGTTTATTTGTACTATTATAACGATAATGATAAAAATAATATTTAATTCAAGTTTTATTACTAATGCATTTATATATATTATAGGATTTATTTATATATTTATTCTTTGTTATATATTGTTTTTTCCTAAAAAATTATATAATATAGTAATAGATGAAGATAAAATAAATTTAAAAATAATTGATTTTTTAATTCAAGGAAATAGAATTAAAGAGATTTCTAATAAAGTTTATTTATCAGAAAATGCAATTACAAAAAGAATTGAAAAAATGAGAGTAAAATATAATTGTAGGAATAATGAGCAATTAGTATATAATTTTACTGAAAAAGGATATATAAGGCATAATTAAGCTTTATATATAAGGACAGGTCACACATGTATTATAATAACAATAGTAACCCTAAGGCTGTCTATTGTCATATAAAAAACATAGACGGCCTTTTATTTGTTTTTAAAAAGAAAGGGTTACTATTATGTCAGAAGGGAATAAAAATATGACACCTGGTGAAATAAAACACGTCGATGAACAATTTAAAAGCCTTAAAGATTTATTTATTGAAAAAATAGAAAACCTAAAAGAAAGTTTTCAGGCATTTATAAATACTTCTCTTAAAGATTCTGAAATACAAAGACAAGATATTGTTAGATTATATGACAAAACAAATGAAAATAAAGAGGAAATTATAAAATTAAAAGGTAAAGTAGAAAAAATAGAAGAAGTAAAAAAAGCAGAAGAAGGTACAAAAGATAAAGGTTTTAAAGTATGGCAATTGGTATTAGGATTATCTATACCAACACTTTTATCAATAATTGGTTTAACAGTTACAATTATAAATTCATTACCATAAAAATAATAATAGGAGGGTTACTACATTATGAAAATAAATGGTAGAAAAATGTTTGGTTTTATTGCTCTTATGATAATACTAACAAGTATATTATACACATTACTTTTTACAGGCAATATTGAATTATTTAAAATGCTTAGTCCAACAATAATATCGGCTATGGTTGCATCATTTGTAATTTTAGTTGGTGGAAATATATCAACTAAGTTTATAAAAAGTAAATGGTTTCAACCTGAATTAAATGGAGAAAAAGAAAATGGAGACACTTAAAAAAATAAGTGTTTTTATTTGGAAACACATACAATCTATATTTTTAATTATTGGTAGTGTTGTTTTATCTATTTTAGCATTACAAAAATATAATGAAAAGAAACAATTAAAAAATTTAAATTATAAAAAAATACCCGGAGTAAAAAATGAGATCGAAGTATTAAATAGTGAGGGTAAATGGGAAAAAGTAAGATTGCCTATTATAAAAAGAAAACAACTTGTATATGAGGACATTAAAACTATAAGGAGTATCAAAGATAATGGAGAATTTAAATTTACAATTAAACATGAAATTAAGGATAGGCGTAATATTACTATTGATGATAGTAATGATAATACCGGTATGGACATATGAACCGTTAACAAATGATGAGATAAAATTATATTGGAGTACATTAACAGAAGATGAAAAAATAGAAGAAATTAGAAAATTAGATGTAATAGAACATTCTATTCCTATTATTACAAATGTACAGTATATAGCGTTATTGACAAAAGAAGGTGATTTAATTATTTATCCTAATTTACCTATTATATGTAATATAGGATATCTGTCATATGAAATAGAATTCCCTCAATATCTAATTGAGGATTTTATAGAAATTAAAGAGGAAAAAAAGAAATATGTATTATCGGTTATTAGTGGTATTATAATAGGTGTATTAAGTACAGCTGCAACAGGTGAAGATAATTATATTAAATATATAATAAATAGTATGATTGGTATTTTAATAGGGTTATCATATGAATATTTTAGATAAATATATGTCTTTACCGAATAATTTTCCTTATGCTGATTTACAAAAACTCGGTTATCATAAAGAAAATAGTTTATTAAGAAATAGTAAAATACAAACTATATATATAGATAAATTAAGATCTGGTAAATGGAAAAGAAAAGGCAATAAAACATATTGCGGACAGTTTGTACTTGAGGGATTACAAGAATTTGGATGTGACATAAAAAATATACTTGTAAAAAATAATATATACTTGACAAATACTACAACGACATATTACAATTGTATTAAAAATGGTGTATATGAAATAGTCAATTCTATGGGTAAACCAGATCCAGAAATGGCATTTTACATTGCCAGGTATGGAGTACCTGTTGATGTATTGTCACCATATGACATGGTAGTCGATCACAAACATTATAATCATTCATTATTGGTATGGCCGACATTATGGATTGACTATAATAAATTAGTGGGTTATCCTATGATACAAGAGGGATGGAAGGGATTTTATGGATATGTAAATGATCCATTTGCTTATGGCGATAATTGGAAAAATGAAAAGATAAAATATTTTGTGTTTCCCTGGAAAGATCACACATAATAATATTGTTTTAATTTATTTGTCTCCTTATAAAGAGAGAGGGTATTTTCCGTTTTCAGGATATACCCTCTTTTCTATTTATTATGTACTATCCACATCTATTATTTATTTCTACACATACAATCCATTTAGAATTAGTCATATTTTCTTAATTAAGTGTAAATTGTTTTTTAGATGCATGTAAATATTCAAATACTCCATAATCTTCTTTTTCTTCAATAAATGTACAATAGGTAATGCATCGTTTAAATTCACTTGATTTTAATTTATCATCTGGTAAAATTAAAATTCCTTGACTATCTTTCATTACTTTTCATTCCTCCTTTCTATTTAATTTATGATACATTACATATCTTTTCATTGTTAATATCTATATTAACAACAATATCATTTTCATTTATACTATATTTAATTACATGTAATAAAGCTTTTTTAATATTTTTACTTTTTATTATAAATGAAGATGTACTTTTATTTTTAAAATGGATACGAATATAAAAAGTATTTAGTTTTGATTTCATTACTTTTCATTCTTCCTTTCCTTTTTACATTTTGGTGTTTCCAGTTCTTTGGTGATCATTATGCCAATAGCTACACCTGCCAGAAATACTCCGGCTATTACACTAATGGCTAACTTGTCAAATAAAAACATATCATTTCCTCCTTATCATATATGTATATATAAAAATTATTATTACTTTTTATTTCTCCTTTCCTTAATATATTCTTCTAATTTAATATAATAAGTATAAGGATTATCTTTTATTATTTTTTCAACAACCCCATAATCCATATCATAATCTTTTGCAGTATTTACAATGTGTCTATTTAATTTATTATTATCTTTCATCTTTCATTCCTCCTTATCATGTAGGTGAATAATAATCTTCTCTTGTTTTTTTATAATCATAATCATCATATTCATTATTATACTTTAATATATTACTGATATATGGAATTTCCCGCAAGCTTAAAATTACAGGAGTATTCACATGATGTTTTATACATATTTCTCTTTCTATATGACTAATATAATGTCCAGTAATTCCACTACAAAATTTTTCCCATTTATATGATTTTCTTGATCGTTGACTTAACTTAAAAATTATTTCAATCTTTTTCATAATTATTTATTCCTTGTATGTTGGCATTTTTCACAATAACATAAATTACTATTATATTGTGCCGTTAAAACATATGAATCATTTTCTGCATTGTATGTTTCATGTATATTTATATGTTTTGAATCAATAGGAATAACATTTATGTTTGTTTTAACGTATGATCCATCTTCCAATTCGTATATAATGATATTTAAATTATTATCATTACTAATAAACGTATTAACTACTCTTTGCAATTCGTTCATCTTTCATTCCTCCTATAAAATATATACATATGCCAAATGTCCTATATAATTCCCCTCCCATAAAACTATATATCATTCCTTTGCAAGCCTTCATAAGTTGCTATACAATCTTTTTTTGTTGCTATTCCCATAACAGATATCAATGTTTTACCCGTTTTTACATCTATCAAGGTTGTTGTCCGTCCGTATTTGCTATCGTTCCTGAAATATGTCTTTTCGATTCTTACTTCTTTTCTGTCCATAATCACCCTCCTTATACCCTATCCGCCCGTATTACCGGGCACATGCTATATTCCCCAAGTGGTTTGCAGCATTCACTATTATCATATACGTATATCCCCCTAGTTGTGATATCTTTACCGTATTCCTTCAAGGTTATTCTCTTAGCTGTTCTCTTAATCACCGTAAATGAAAAAATACAATCATAATCACCAACGCTTCTTGTCGTGTAAGTTTTTCCGGTTTCAAATCTTGCTATCATAATCACCCTCCTCATTCATGTTTGTGCTTTTCATGCACTCTTTCTGTATATACATTAATACTATTTTTAATAAAAGTCAAGCACTTTTTTAAATTATTTTTAAAATAATTTTTATATAATAATAAGATCTATATCAACACTCCCGCACTTTGTACAACCATTCATAAATGCTTTTTCGGCTGCCTTTACAGTCATCTTTTTACCACATTCCATACACTGAAAAGCTTTTAATGGTTTTATTTTTTTCTTTAATTCTTCTTTTGACATACTCATTCCTCCTATAAAAATATATATGCCGATATCCTATATAATTCCCCTCCCAGGTTACTATTTAATTTTCTATAAATCCATGAGAATCTAACTCATCTATTGCATTATAAAAAAGCCATTCATAATCATAAAGGCTCTGTATTACATCCATTACAGAATGTCTTTGCCATCCTAAATGTGCAAATTTATCTAATATTGAAATCTCTTCAACTGATTTGAATATCCTTTTCCATTTGAATTGAATAGCAGGTTCTATCATAGCAATTCTTGCACAATTTAACAATTCAGTATTATTTAAATTATATAATTTTCTATTTCCAACAATCTCTTTAATTTTATTTAATGTTACCATATTCATCCTCCTGTTGGTTTCATGCTGTTTTGCATGTTATCTATATATACATTAATACCATTTATTGTAAAAGTCAAGCACTTTTTTAAATAAAATAACTATATATATATGTTAAGTACTATATGAAAAACGTCTGTAAACAGTCATATTTTTAAAAAGGTATTTAGATAGCATATATGTATAAAAAATCATTAGTAGTGTGGTTTTTCGTCGTATCATGGCATTTTTAAAAACTTTCTTAAACTTTTTATATAAATATATTATTTTTCTCTTGACTTTTTAAAATAAATGATTTAATATCATATTTGTACAGTGAATTTGTTCTTTTAAATAACTTTTTTGAAATCAACCGGGAAAATAGTATTTTTAAATTTAAAGGCTTAAAGCAGCCAATGATAAGATTATTTTCCTTTCCCGGTTGGTATCTTATCATTCTGTCATTTATAGATAATGACAGGCTGCTTTAAGTCTTTTTTATTTTTTAAAATGAAAAGGAGAAATAGATTATGTCAAGTGATGATTATGTAGATGAATTAACAAAAGAAGAATTTGAAGAAATATATAAACATAAAAATTCTATGTTCAAAACTGGAACTACTGTTTTTTTCGGTATAGGAAATGATATTAATTATGTTATTCCTATTTCAGAATGGGAATCAATAGTAAAATTTAAACCTAATATTGGTTATAAAGAATTCCATTGTTATTATTATAAAGAATATGATTTTATTGTAGTAACTGATAATGAATTTAAAAATTGGAAACTTGCAACAGAAACAGCTTGTATACTTATAAAAAAATCAGATGAATATAAAACATGGTTTAAAAATAAAGCACATAGAAAAAGCTATTTTTCAGCATTTTTATATGTATAATAAAAGGAGAAATAATATAAATGTCTGAACAAATAAAAGAGGAAAATAATAAAAGAGATTGGAAAGGAATATGGATTCCTAAAGAAATATGGCTTGCAAAAGATATTTCTATTATAGAAAAATGTTTATGGGCAGAAATTGATAATTTAGATAATGGAAAAGGTTGTTTTGCAAGTAATGATTATTTTTCCAATATGTTTAATATTTCTAAAACATCAATAAGTAATCATATTTCCAATTTAAAAAAACAAAAATATATAAAACAATCTTTTTTTAATGGCAGAAGAAGAGTTTTAAATTCCTTTAAGGCAGCTTTAAAGTTTTCTTTAAAGCAGAATAAAAGAAAACTTAAAGGCAGCTTTAAAGAAAACTTAGAATCGTATATAGATAATAGTATAGAAAATAATATAGATAATAGTAATACTTCTAAGAGAAGTAAAAACGATTCTAATGAATCGCCTAAAACTTCTTATAATAAATCTTTATTTTTAGATAAGGATATATATTCATTATTTAAAAAAGTATTATCTAATAGCATTATTTTTAATAAGCATAAATTACCAGAAACAGAAAATGATTCATGTAGTAAACTGCTTATTCAATCACAAAAATATTTATTATCTTTTATGAATAATAGTTATGTAGATAGTTATGTATGGAATACTGAATGGAAGAAAAAAATAGATATATTTAATAACAAAACTTTTTTCTGTACAGATATATATTTATTATTTAAAAAGGCTATTATCAGATATAATAAAATGCATACAGATGGTTATTGGCCATATGATAAATCCAGTTTGACACATAATTTATCAGATTTTTTGTACAATCCCCGTACACATAAATCATGGTTTTTGTATTGTTTGTGTAATATTCCACAGGAATTAAAAAATGAAAATCATATTAAAATAAAAGAATCATTACCGGAAGACATACAAATAATGGCAGAAATATATATTAAGAATAAAAATTGGAATGAAATAGAGTATTATAAAAAAGTAAATATTCTTTATGACTGGTTTAATACTAATCATAAAGATCTTTTAAAATACAATTATGTATTTTATGGGGGAAATATATATAGTTATATGCAACAATTTATTTCTTTTTTTAAATTGATAGATGAATATTCCACAATATATGATAATTGGAGTTTATCGAATTTTGGATATGGAAATAAAACATGGTCGGCTTTTATAAAATGGATATTAGAAAAGTATGGTTTTGATTTAAAACCAGATAAAGATAAATTAAAAAGAGGTGTGGACGCTTTTAATGAGAAAGAAGCGAAAAGAAAGGAGAAATAAATATTATGGAAATAATAATTGATTATGAAGTTGAGGGTGCATGGACTACAAAAAAAGCAGAAAGTCAATGTCGATGTTGTGGTGCATTAAAAGAATTAGTTCCTAAAACTGGTCATTATAATTCCAAATATTGGGAATTAAAAAGAAATGATGGACTTGATTTATTTTGTTGTCCTCATGGTTGTTCTGTTGAAGATGCAAATAAAAAAATGAATTATTTTATTAATTTTTCATATTATATGGTAGATGGTAGTCAATCATATAATTATAAATTAGATTATTCAAAAATAAAATGTGGTTGGATAGATCGAAAAGGTATAATATATCCTTGTTATAATCGTGAACATAGATATATTGCAGAAGAAATATTAAATTCAACTCAAGATAAAATTGAAAAAGAAGGATATGTTTTATTGACAATAGAAATTAATAAATATGTTAATAATTATAGAGTTGTATGTACAAAAAAAGTTAGTAAGTTACAAATAAATACTATATTATATTGGGCTCATGCTAATAATTTAAAAACAAAAGATTTTTATGATACCTGTATGAATTCAGGTGAATTATGGTTTTTGTTTGAAAAAACTACAAATACAAAGGAGAAATAAATAGTATGGCAATGACAATTGATGTATATAAAGAAAAGTATCAAAAGGGAAAAGAGGTATTTGATTTTATTTTTAATTTTAATAGTCATAAAATTAAATTGACAATTGAATATATTATAGGTGATGATATAATAAAACAATTACACATAAATGATATATTTAATAAGGGTACTGTCATAAAGACAATTGAAAATGATATACCGGATGGTATATCTATACATTATTATGATCATTTATATATTAATCCAGTTGGTATTTATTGTAAATTAGAACATAAAGAACAATGTTTAATATATGAATTTTCAAGTTCCATACTTTCAAGTACTGAAATTATAAATAAAATAAAAGAAATATGGTATAATGATAATGAGTGATATTTTAATTTCAGATGTAAAAAAGTATATATTACAATTTAAAAGTGAAGAAGGAAGAATTCCTAAATTGGATGAGGTATCATCTAAATTTAAAATATCAAAAAGTATAGCAAGTAATATTTATCAGAAATTAAAAAAAGATAAATTTCTTATTTTAAAAAGGACTCGTTATTTAAAAAATAATGCTATTGAAGAAGAAAAGAATATAAAAGAAAAAGTCAAAGATAAAGTAAAGGAATATTTTACAGATATTCCTTTATTGATAATAAAAGTATGTATGGGAATTATTGGAATTGGAGCTATTATTTTAAGTGTTTATTATACTGGTATATGGTTAATAGATTATCTTGTAAGGTGGTTAGCTTTTTTATTAAGTGCTATAATGGTTTTATTTTCTGTAATTGCATTTGAAGTAATTATTATTATGTTTGTAAATGGTAAAAAATATATTCCTTTATGTATTTTATTTATAGGATTATGGTCTGTGGTTTTAATTTTTTCGATGACAAGTACTGTTGCCGGTCAATATAATACAAGAATGAAAACCATAAGTAAAAATATAAATGATAATAGTACAGTTATAATACAGAGAGAAACATATAATTTATTATTAGAAGAAGAAAAAGATATTGTAAAACGTATAGAAAACAAAGAACGTGAAAGAGAACCATTTATGAAAATAATGGAAAAATATGAATCCCCGGAAGATAGACAAGAAAATGCATGGGAGTATTGGGATGCTTATAAAAAAGTAGAAAATATAAATAAAAGTATTGAAAAATTATATATTATGTTAGTGGATAAAAGAAAAGAGAAAAAAGAATATCTTATTACAAAAAGTGAAAATGAAATAGATAGTGTGGGTGCAATTGAAGAAACGACAAATGAAAGTAAATCATTTTATTTATGGGTATCTGATATTTTACAAGTGAATGCAAAGTATATAGAATTTTGGTTATCTGTATTTCCGGCTGTGTTTATTGATATTATTGCACCATTATCAATTGCTATAAGTATGTTTTTGAAAAGAAAACGAAAAGGAGAATAAAAAATATGTCAAAAAAACCAATACAGATTACACATGGATGGGTAAAAGATTTTTTAAAAGAATTAAAAGATAAAGGAATAAAAGGATTTTATCATACTGGAAGTAATTTATTTGAATTAAGTAATAAAAATTCTGATTATGATTATGTGGTTACAAATGAAACATGGGATTCTATAAATGAAGATGCTCATATATTTTATGGAAAAGGATGTAATAAAATAGATAGTTTTAGTAATGGTAAACCAGAATATGAATTTGAAAATCTAAAATTACAATTAGATAATGATTTATTTGATTTTATAGTTGTCCCTGATGAAATAGAATATAAAGTATGGGTTTTATCAACTAAGGCTTTTTTATTATTACTTGATAATGTTGTTATTAAAAAAATAATGATAGATAAAAGTAAAAGAGTTGAAATGTTTGAAAATTTAAAAAATGTATTTAGAGAATATTATAAGGAGGATGTATAATATGATATATATTGGTGATAGTAATAATAATTTTGGTAATGATTTTGTCGAGTTGTATACAGGTATATTGGAAAATGATGATACATATTCGATTGCAAATATTTATGGTAAAAAGGTTTTTATTATGAAAAATACAAAAGAAGGTATAATTATAAAAGAATTGATAGAAAAAGAAGTTGATTATATTTATATTATAAAAAATATACAGGAATGGGTTTTAAGAATTATTTCTGTTGATGATATGAATGCATATATTGATTATTTATGTAGAGAATATATTGAATGGGGAAAAATTGAAAAGAAAAACGAAATTAAAAAAGTTTTAGGATTGGATGGATAGATTTTGAAAAGGAGAATAAAAATATAATGGACATTTATTTAAAGCATTTTAAAAATATGACAAAGCGGGTTATAAATAAAAGTGATCGTGAAAAAGATCCTATGTTTATAGAGTATAAAGATTTATATGAAAGAATTATAAAATGTTTACCTAATGATAAAAAAAGATATTGGTTAGGGAGATTAAAAGGAATAAAAACATTTAAGAGTAAAATAGAATTTTTAAAAAATATGGTCAAATATTGGGAAAAGAAAGGAGAAAAGGAAAGTGATAAAATCATTACAAATACAAAACTTTCAATCACATGAAAATACTACACTTGAATTTTCAGAGGGTGTCAATTCTATAATTGGTGATTCCAACCAGGGAAAGACAGCTATTTTTCGTGCCATGTTATGGGTATTGACTAATCGGCCTGGTGGGTATGCATTTATATCTAATTGGCAAAAAAAGAAAGTTAAAGATAAAATAGAAATATCAGGTGATGGTGTTTCTGTTATTATAGAAACTGATAAAGGAAAAGTAAAAAGAAAAAGAAATGAATTATTTAATGGTTATATAATAAATGAAAATGAGTATACTGCGGTAAATAGAGATGTTCCCGATGATATAAAACATGTCATTAACATAAATGATGTAAATATACAAAAACAATTAGATGCCCATTTTTTATTGTCTGATTCATCCGGTAAAGCAGCCGAATTTTTAAATCAAATTATAAAATTAGATTCAATAGATAATATGTTTAAATTAATTGAATCTGATAAAAGAAAAAATAAAAGAAGTATAGAAAATAAAAATGAAGAATATGAAAAAACAATAAAACAATTAGATAAATTAAAATGGATTGACATTATAAATCCTTTAATTATTAAAGGTGAAAAAATAGAACAGCATGTATGTGATAGTCATAATATATATGATGTCATTACAAAAGAAATAGAAAATTATAGATTACAAAAAGAAATATACAATAAAGTAAATATTGATGAAATAGAATGTTATATTATTAAAGTAGATAAAATAATATATGATAAAAAAGAAAAAGAAAAAGAATTAAATAGAATTGAATCGGATATTCATGTATATAATGAAAATAGAAAGATAATTAAAAAATTAGAATATATTGATCTTATTAAATATGATATAATTAAAATAGATTTACTTATAATAAAAATAAATAATACAAATCAAATATTAAAAAATCTATGTTCAGATATACATATATATAAAGGACATCAAATTAATTATAAAAAAGGAAAAAATATAGATTCTATATGTGAAATAATTATAGTAATAGATAAAATAAAAAAAGAATTACAACATACACATGATGTATATGAAGAAATACATAATAACATTGTACAGTATATAGAGTATAAGGATGATATACAAATATGTGATAAAAAGATAAATAAATATAATAGTATATTACCGAATATATGTCCATTATGTGGAAATAAAATGAAAGGAAATAAAAAATGAAACAGAAAAATAAATATATTATAACGGCTGATTGGCATCTTAGAGCGGATAAGCCAAGATGTAGATTAGATAATGATTGGTTGCAAACTCAAAAAGATATTTTAAAATTTATATATAATATAGCACATGATAATAATGCTGATATTATATTAGTGGGTGATTTATTTAATAGTTCAAATGAATCTGATTATATTAAATATATATTTCTTGATTGTGCATTACGAACATATAATGAAATAGTAAAAACGTATTTATTAGCAGGCAATCACGATGAATATTATAATTCTTTTAAACATATAAATAAAAGTTCATTTGGTATTATATGGCGATTAGTAGGAAAACCGAATATATTAAGAAGTTTAAATGATTTAGGAATAGCCATTCATTACGGAGAAGAATTAAAAGATTTAAGAAAAGATATAGATAAATTATTTATTCATACACTTGTATATAAAGATAAAATTCCACCATATATAAAAAATGCGGTAAATGCTCAAACATTACTTGATAAATATCCAGATGTGAAATGGATTTTTACAGGTGATAATCATCATAAATTTATATATAAAAATAAAGATAGATATGTTATAAATCCAGGTTGTATTATTAGACAGACAGCTGATATGATTGATTATATACCATCTGTATATTTGATTGACTTTGATAATGATAGTATAAAAGAAATAGAAATACCGGATAAAAAAGAAATGGTCACAGATGAATATATATTATTGGAAAAAGAAAGAAGTGATAGAATTGAATCTTTTGTTTCATCGATTGTAGTAGATAAAAATGTTTTATTTGATTTTATAAGTAATATAGAAGAAGCTATGAAAAAAAATGATAATGATATAGATGAAGATATGGAAACATATATAAATAATTTGATTATGGAGGTAAAATAATTATGAGAAATACAAGAGCACGACAAATTAAAGAAATGAGTAAAAAAGGAGAATATAGAAAAAATAAAAAAACATATACTATGTATTCTAAACGTGAAAGAATTATATTTTTATCTGAATTAAAGAATGAAGAGAAAGGAGAATAAGACCATGCCAGAAAATAATGATGTTATGACAATTGAGGAATTTGAAGAGTTAAAAGAAAAAATAGAAAATGAAAAAGAGAAAAAAAATAAAGCTAAAGGTGCTATGGAAAGTATAGAAACTAAATGGGAAAAAGAACATAGTTTTTCTACAATTGAAGATGCTGAAGAAAAAGAAAAAGAACTAAAAAAAGAAATTGAAAAATCAGAAAAAGAATTAAATGTATTATTAAAAAAAATAGGTAATATAGTTGATGAGGAAGAAATAGAATGAAAACTATAAATGAGTATAAACAGATATATACTGAAAATAAAGGTAAAAGAGATTTACTAATAAAAAATAAAAATGTATTAAAAAATGATATAGATGTGTTGGAAAAGAAAAAAATAACAATAGAAAATACACAAGTATTTATTCAGGAATTGGCAAGAATTACACAAGAAAAATTAAAATTTCATATTGAGGATATAGTACAAATGATGCTTGATGCATGTGAATTTACCGAATTTAAATTTGTGCTTGATTTTTCTATTGAAAGAGGAAAAACGGTTGCACGATTATTTTTTATGAAAGATGATGAAGAAACAGATCCTATGAATAGTACAGGTGGGGGAGTGGTTGATATTACCGCATTCGCTTTGCGTATAGCATGTTGGAGTTTATCAAAAACAGATCCCATTATAATATTTGATGAGCCGTTTAAACATCTATCGATGAATCTAAGAAAGCAAGCAGGAGAAATATTAAAAAAACTTAGTGAGACATTAAAATTACAAATGGTTATAGTTACTCATGATCCTGCTATAATAGATGTTAGTGATCGTGTTTTTAATGTGCAATTAAAACCAGATGGGCAATGGCTAAAATCAGAAATTACTTAACATATATTAAGTATAAATATTTAAAAAAGTTTATAAAAATGCTTGACTTTTATAAATAACAATGATATTATTATATATATAGAATGAATGAGGGAATAGAAAATCATTCATAGATACATTTTATAGGAGGAATGAGTATGAGAAAGATTGAATATGGTAAAAAATACGGCAATAATGATTTTTATGTAACATGGCAGAAAACGGGAAGTGGTGCAACATGTGTCAAGCTGACCGGGACTGTTTATTCGGATGGTGAAAAAGATGACAGCTTTGAAACTATTGTTTTTATCCCGCATGAAAATATCAGAGCTGAAAACGAAAAAAGTATAATTGTCGTAAAGGTAAGAGTAGAATCAGAATTTTCAGAATGGATTTCAGCAGATAAGCCGGGCGGATTTAAATATTTTAAAGAAGTCATCCTTTATGAAAAAAAGATAGCAAAACAAAATTTAAGTTAAATAGTAACCTGGGAGGGGAATTATATAGGACATTTGGCATTTATAGATACATTTTATAGGAGGAATGAAGATGGAAAAGAAAGATATTTTTGCACGAAAACGAATAGATAAAAATTATGATTTATTATATTATAATACTGGTGAACCAGTTACGATATTATCTGAAAATGATTTTCCGGAAGAAATATGGTCTGAAAATGATCATAGTAAATCATGTCATTATGAACATCCAGAGGGAATTATAATACGTGCAACTGACGTAAAAAAACTGGGTATTAAGGTAGAATATAATAGAGTTAGGTAATCAATCTGATATAGATTGTCTGACTTGGTGTGCTATGGGGAAGACGGAAAAATTCCTTCCCCATTTTTAATTAAAATATTTGTTGTTAAATAATATTTTATAGGAGGAATGAAAGATGAAATTTGCATGGAATTATATTGGTAAAACAATCAAAGAACAAAAAATAAATGAAGATGGACAACCTTATTTTGTTCTTGCAGATGGAACTATTATTGACATTGATAAAAGTGAATTGGTTGACGACGATGACGAAGGCTATGAAAATGTACTTGATAATCATCCTGATATTACAACTGAGTCAACATGGAATATAGAAAGATCTATGCCAAACATAGAAATTAAAACAACACCAATAGAAGCAGTTGAGATTTGGAAATGGGATAAGTATGAAAATGAGTATTGCCTTTATGATCTTATCAATAAGAAAACAGGAAAACCTATATTATTTAAAGGTTTAGTATACACGGATGATCCTATAAATAATCATCCACAGTGTAGTATTTGTTATTAAGTTTATAAATGAGGAAAGTATATATTATTTCATTCCTCCGAATGGAAATTTGTTCTTTGCTTCCCCTTTATCAATATATATTATGGCCGAGGGGAAAGCAGAGGACTATTAAAAATGAGGAATGAGAAAGGAAATAGGAAAGATGAAAGTATATAAAATTATATTTTTTTTATCATGTGTTATTTGTTTTTTTATAATTGGTGATTTAATAGTTACATTTGGAATAAATAATCCCATTAGTATGTTTAAAAAATATTGTAATTGTCAAATTAAAACTGAATATGTATTGAATGATAAAACACGGGTAGACATAGTGACAAATGAATATGCCATAGAAATAGATTATGCAAAGGACTTTTATGAAGCGATAGGACAGTCATTATTTTATAGTATAAAAACAGGATTAAAACCAGGTATATTATTAGTCATAATTAATGATAAAGATATTAAATATAAAGATCGATTATTATCAGTTGCTAAAACATATATGATATCAGTATGGATATTATATCAAGGTAGAATTGAATGGGTATTAAAATGAAAGAAAATAAATATGAATGGATAGATAATAAATTATATGGTACAGGATGTACATTACAATTTGGGTATGGTTTTGATATTTGTGTTGAATGGGATTCATCTATGTCTAAAGGTGATGAGAAAGCACCATTTATTATAATAATAAATAAATGTAAATTACAAAAAAGATTTTTTGATTATAATGAAGCAAAAGTATATGCTATAGAAGCAGCTGAAAAAATACTTGATGCTTTATTAAATAGAATTGTTGCTTTTAAAAAGAAGGGAGAAATAAAATGACAATATTATATATTATAGGTAGTTTTATTTATTTTTTTATAGGATTAGGCGTTTTTAGTTTTTTATTTATTACAGAATGGTATAAAATATGTATACATAATTATGTATGGAAAAGAATTGTTTTATTTTTAGTATGTATTATTTTATGGTCATTATTACTTTTTTGTATTGGTATATTTTCATTTGTTTGTTTAATATACAGTTTAAATGATAAAGAAAAACACGGTAAAAAAGAATTAAAAAGAAAAGTGAATGAATTAAATAAATGTTACTATGATTATGAATATGGTGTTGATTATAATTTACATGATGAATGTCAATATTGTATGGGACATGTGATATGTGAAGAAAAATATAATGTAATAGTAGAAAGTCATAATTGAGGATATAATGAGTTACAATATTGTTAAATTATTAGAAGATTATAATATAGAAACTTTCATAGATGGAAAAAATACATCTAATAATTGGATAAATATAAAATGTCCAGTATGTAATGATAAATCAAATCATGGTGGATTTAATATCAATAGTGGACAATACAATTGCTGGTCATGTGGAAAACATCATTATATAGATATATTATGTGAATTGTTAAATATGTTATATGGTAGTGTTTTAAAAATTATACGTGAAGAATATACAGAAGATTATATATTACAAAATATTATAATTAAAAATAAAAAGGAAATTAAAAAAATAATATTACCGGGTACTAATGATTTAATAAAAATATATAGTGATTATTTACATAACAGATGTTATAATCCTGATTATATAAAAAACAGATATCATGTGCAAAGTGGTGATCTTGTAGGGGAATGGGGATATCGGCTTATAATACCTGTTTATTATAATAATAAAATTGTCACCTGTACAGGAAGAACTATCATTGATGAAGATCCTAAATATTTAAATTTGTCCGATGATAATAGTATTATAAGTATTAAAAATTGTTTATATGATATTGATAATTGTGTGCATGATATATTGGGTGTGGTTGAGGGTGTGATGGATAAGTGGAGAATGGGAAATGATTTTTGTGCAACATTTGGAACCAACATTACAGAGTCACAAATAAGATTGATGAAACAATATAAACGAATTTTCTTTTTGTTTGATAATGACAGTAAAGCGTATCAAATGGCAAGACAGGCAGCATACAAGTTATCATCATTTAATTGTCAAGCGGAAATAATAGATATTAAATCTATAAATCATACAGTAAAAGATCCTGATAAATTATCATATGATGAAGTGCAATACATACGAAAAGAATTAGGATTTAAAATAATTGTTGATGATAGGAGAAATTGAAAGATGGAAGAAATGACATTAAAAATATTGATAGAATCAACAGATTATAAATTAGCTTTAAAGTTAATTGTACATACAGATAAATTAAGTAGAATATTAAAATGTATTGAAAGTTGTAAATATGAATGTGATAAACTTTTAATATATAAAGAAAGATTAGAGAGAGAATTAAAATCTATTAAGAAGGAATTAAAAGATGAAAATTAAAGATTATGCTAATAGGGAACATATTAAAAAGGTAGTAAAGAAAAAAAGAGAAATAAGAAATAAAAAAGTTAATGTTGATTGTATAATTGATACTGATATAATAGAAGATGGTATTGTTAAGTTAGTATTAAATAATAAGGATGAGGAGAAATAGATTATGAAGATTGAATATGATAAAGAAGATGATCATTTGTATGTAAATATAGAAATATCATCAGAGCAATTAATGAGTATAGCAAATAGATTATTCTATCATGAATGTAATATTAAGCCTGGAAATGATAGAGTTGGTTTTACAATAAAAAATGAAAATATGAATATTAGATTTTCAATAGAAGATAATATGTGGTGTAAGTCAAAAGAAATTGTATTGAATGATGAGGAGAAATAGATTATGTTTATAGGATTATTTAAAAGGAAATTTGTAAAAGATAGATTTATTTTTCATGTTTTACAAAAATGTGGTTCTCCAAGGATATTAACTATGAAAGATTTTAGAAATAGATATAAATATATACCTCTTATAAAATGTAAAAAAATAGTTGATAAGATTTTAAAATTTAAATTGTATGAGGAAAAAGATAAATAAAATGAAAACTGTTATGTATAAAGATAATAAATTATATGTACATTTTAAATTTCCCTGGAATGATCCAGAATTTAATAATACATTAAATAAGGTAAAATCTTTATATGGTAGAGAATTTATAATGGAATCTAAAAAATGGATAGTTCCACCCACAGATACTAATATAGAAAAATTAGCAGAATGGGAATTTGATTTTGACGATTCATGTATTCGTTTATTTGAAAAAGAAAATACAGAAGAAAATTATAAAAATATACCTATAGATAAAAGTCAATTAAAAAAGTTATATCCTTTTCAATTAGAAGCTGTTCAATTTTTAGAATACCACAAAGGAAAAGGATTAATTGGCGATGATATGGGTATTGGAAAAACTATAGAGTCATTATCTTATTTTAAAATACATAAAGAAAAAAGACCAATACTTATTATATGTCCTGCATCTATCAAGTTGAATTGGGAAAGGGAAATTTATAAATGGGTAAGTGAAAATGAAAAAGTTATTATTCTATATGGAAATAAAAATTATGATATAAAAGATTTTGATTTTTGCATTATAAATTATGATATACTCGGTTATGGTCAAAAAGTAGAATATGAAAAAGATGGAGTGAAAAAAGAAAAAATTATATTAGCAGGTGGTTGGTATGAAACATTTTTAAATATAGAATGGAAAGGAATAATAGTTGATGAATGTCAATACTTATCTACTCCATCTACAATACGAACTATGGCATTTAAACAGATTAAAAAAGTATGTAATGATAATATTATATTTTTATCAGGTACACCATTAAAAAATAAACCTTCTGAATTATTTACAGTATTAAATACTTTAGATAAAAATAAATTTCCTAACTATTATAAATATAAAGAAAGATATTGTAATCCTAAACATAATGGTTATGGATGGATATATAAAGGTGTATCCAATTGGAAAGAACTACATAGAGAAGTAAAAAATATAATGATTAGACGTAGTAAAAGTGAAGTATTAAAAGATCTTCCTGAAAAGAATAGAATTATAATTCCTTTAGAATGTAATGAAAAATATTATGATAAATATATAGAAGAAGAAAATAGTATCATAGAAAATATGGATAGTAGAAAAAAATTAGAAAGACAAAATGATTTTGATAAGTTAAAAGGTATGGCATATTTTGCTAAACGTGATTCAATAATATCATGGTTAAAAGATTATATTTTAACAGGTAATAAAATAATTGTATCTGCATATCATATATCCGTATTAGATGATTTATGTAGTTGTTTTAATAAAAAAAATTATGTACGAATAGATGGATCTGTCCCATCTGTAAAAAGACAATCGATAGTTGACAGATTTCAAACAGATGAAAATACATTATTGTTTTTCGGGCAGATATTAGCAGCAGGGGTAGGAATAACATTAACGGCTGCAAGTGCATCTTGTTTTGTGGAATTTGGATGGACGCCAGCCGACCATATACAATTTGAAGATCGGGTACATAGAATAGGACAAATGGCCGATTCTGTATTTGCTTATTATTTAGTAGCAAATGGTACAATAGAACAACATATAGTTGAATTATTACAACAGAAATATGATGTGATTAGTAAAGTGTTAGACGGAAAAGAAAATCAAACATTATTTGATAATTCAATTTTAGATGATTTATTTAATAGATTGAAAGGGAATAAATAAAATGGAAATGAATATATATTTTATAGAATTTATTTTAATAGATAATTTAGGTGATAGAAAAAAGTTAAAATTAAAAAGAAAAGGTAAAACAACTAAATCAGTTTTATTATATGTTATTGAAAATTTTATTAAGGATTATGAGATAGTTGAAATTAAAATTTATAATAAAGTTTAATAAGATGCATAGAAAGAAAGGAGACAAATAAATAATGATAAATGCTAATGATGCTTATGATAAAGGTAAAGACGCATCCGCTATGGTAGATGGATGTGATAGAGTAGGAAAAGTATATAAGAATCATTTTTTCTATAAAATTTGTAAGTTAGTTATGTGGATTCCTATTTCTGATGAAAAAATAAAAAACTTAATATATATAAAGAAAGGAGATAAATAAAATGGATAAGAAAGAGTTAATGGAAATAATAAAAGCAGTAAATTTAATTCCTGTATTTTGTCATACTAATTTAGATGATTATAAAAGTAGTTTATGGCCGAAGTTTTTAGTATGTAGACCAATAGAAGGTGATAATATTGAAGATTCACAAGGTAGGCATTTAAAAATAGTAAGAATTACACACAAAGATAATTATAGTACTAATAGTAATGCTTATTTTTATTATTTAGATATAGAATTATGGAAGTAAATAAAATGAAAGACAAACAAGAATTAAGAGAATCTATTATTGAGAAAATGGATTTTATAGAAGAGTATGGAAATGATGAAAATATGAGTGAATGGGATATCACTTTTATAGATGATATATCTATTAAGATAAGAAAAAATGAAAAGTTTAATATTACATGGCCGATTCAAAAACAAATAATTAGGATTTATAAACAAGTTGAAAGTGAGATGGGATAATTTATGAAAAGATTTACTGAAGGTGGAATATTTGTCGGTTATAAACAAAGATGTACTTGTAATAATTTTAAATTATCATGTTATAAAAAAGAACAGGATCATGTAAAAAATAAATATAAAAATTGGATTAAATGTTTTATGAGTGAAATAAATAAAAAAGGTAGTAGTTTAATAAGATATAAACAAAAAGTATGGATTGCAGAATGTAGTCAATGTAAAAAGCAACATTTAAAAAGAAAACCTTTGTGTTTATTTTAAATAATTGTGATTTAGAATTTGAATGGATTAAATGAAATAAAGTATATGAATAGAGAACGAATTGATTTATTTCAGGAAAGGCAGATTATTATTTATATGATAGTATCATCTAAATATTTAAAGGAAATACAATCTATAATAAAACCAGATTATTTTAATAGTCCATATGGACAGACTATAAGTAAATGGGTTTTAGAATATTTTAATGAATTTAAAACTTCACCCGGTAAGCAGATAAAAGACATTTTTTATCAGAAATCTGTAACAATAAAAAATAAAGATCATGTTGAAAATGTATCTGATTTTTTATCGTCCATATCGGATGAGTATGAAAATAGCAGTGTCACAGGTGATATTGAATTTATTTTAAAACAATCTATTGATTATTTAAAAATTAGATCACTTGACATACTATCTGATAAAATAAAATTGGCAGTAAATAATAATAATCCTTTAGCAGGTGAGCAATTTTTAGCTAATTACAAAAGAGTTGAAAAAATGTATGGTACAGGTGTATCTATTTTATATGATGCACAAGAAATAAAAAATGCATTTATGATGGAAGATGAAATATTATTTTCTTTTCCAGGTGTATTAGGTGAGGTATGCGGGAAGTTTTTAAGAGGTGATTTAATTGCTTTTATGGCAGCTGCTAAGAAGGGGAAATCATGGTTCCAAATGTACTTGGCAGAAGTGGCAATGTTTTATGGTTATAAAGTACTTTTATTTGATTTAGAAATGACTAAAGCACAAAGAATAAGACGGACATGGTCAGGATTAGTTGGAGAACCACGAAAAAGCAAAGATATAGAAATATTTAAATTTGTAGAAAGTGGTATTAAAGATAAATGGAAAATTGAAAAAGATATTATAAGTAAAAAAGGAATAAATTTAAATAATATAGAAAAAGAACAAAAAAAGTTTAAAAAAATGTCAAAATGTGGTGATTATAAAATAGTTACTGTTCCTGCTAATAGTAATACAATAGAAGATATAGAATTATATTTAGATAACTTTTATTTTTATGAAAATTATATTCCTGACATTGTTATAATTGATTTTATTGATATAGCTAATAAGTCTAAATATTTTACTGGGGATCATAGAAATGAAATAAATGATAAATGGGTAAAAGTAAGACACATTGCAAAAGATAGAAATATATTGGTTGTATCTGCAACTCATTCTGGTAGATCGACATTTTCAAGGGATGCTACGGAAAGTGATACTGGTGAAGATATACGAAAATTAGCACATGTTGGAAAAATGATTGTTATAAATCAAAATAAAGATGATGCATTATGTAATTCTGTCAGAGTTACACAATTGATTGAACGTGATGGAAAAAAGAATTGGGATGAGGCTATAATTTTACAATGCCTTGATATAGGTAAGCCTTATTTAGATAGTCGATATGTCAAAGATATTGTAAAATAAATATATGATATAAGAGGATTGAATATTATGAATGAAGAATTATGTTATCTTAAATTTGAAAAAAATGCATATAGAGATAGTAAAGGTTGGTATTTAAATAGTTCAATTTTTGCTATATCAGAGGGAAAGAAAGGAGTTAAATTGTATATAGGTAAAAATAGAAAAATAGCCATTGATAATTTAAAAAATAAAAAAGAAATTATTGATAATTTTTTTAAAAAAAATCTTAGAGGATTTAATAAGGATTTACTTATTGAGAATATAGATAATTTATAAGGAGAGTATATATGATGAAAACTAAAGAAGAAATAGAAAAGAGATTAGAAGAGTGTGAACGAATAGAAATTGGTATGAGAAATAATGTTGAAAATTATTTTAGTAATGATTTTAAAATAATTGATATAAAAATAAAATTATTAGAATGGGTATTAGATATATGAGTTATAATGATTTTATTCAAAAGAAATTAAAAATATCTCATTATCATGGTTTTGAAGTTGATAAAAAGGACATACATAAAACTTTATTTAATTATCAAAAAGATTTGACATTATGGGCATTAAAAAAAGGAAAAGCATGTCTATTTACAGGTACGGGTACAGGTAAAACTTTTATGGAGTTAGAATTTGCCAGACAAGTAAATTTAAAAACTGGTAAAAAAAGTATAATTGTTGCACCATTGGCAGTATCAGAACAAATAAGAAAAGAAGCACATGATAAAATGGGATTAGACATATATAATATTCGTAGAAATACAGGAAATTATAAAAGTGATATTCATATTATAAATTATGAATCAATTTCAAAAATAGATCCTGCTGATTATATCGATTGTATTTTTGACGAAAGTTCTATACTAAAGAATTTAGATGGAAAAAGAAGAAATGAATTGATTGAAATGTTTATAGATTATTCGTATAAATTATGTTGTAGTGCAACACCTTCACCGAATGATTTTATGGAATTAGGAAATCATTGTCAACATTTAAATGTGATGAGTTACAATGAAATGTTAGCTATGTACTTTACACATGATGGAAGTGATACTACTAAATGGAGATTGAAAAAACAAGGTATAAAAAGATTCTGGGAATTTCTGTCCACATGGGCAGCATTTATGAATGAACCATCCGATTTAGGATATGATTTTAATTTTAATTTACCGGAATTACATATAGATATTATAAAAGTAAAAGAAGAATATAAAAATGAAAATAAATTTTTCTTAGTTGATGTAGATGTTTCTAAAATGTCATTAAATGATAGAAGAAAAGCAAGAAAGAATTCATTATCAGCTAAAGTAGAATGGATTAAAAATTATATTGATAATCATAAAGATAATATTTTTTGTATTTGGTGTGATTTAAATAAGGAATCTGAAGAATTACATAAAAATATAAATGAATCTATTGAAGTGAAAGGAAGTGATAAATTAGAAATAAAAGAAAAAAATCTACTTGCTTTTTCAGAAGGTAAAATAAAAGAATTGATTACTAAGCCGAAAATAGCTGGTCATGGTATGAATTGGCAAATTTGCCATAATGTTTTTTTCTGTGGTTTATCGGATTCGTTTGAACAATTTTTTCAGGCTATTAGACGATTCTGGCGATATGGTCAATTACACAATGTAAATGTTTTTATAGTAGTTTGTGATTCTGAAAATATCACTATAGAAAATATTCAAAGAAAGGAAAGAGACCATAATAAAATGTATTCTGAAATGGTTTTGCATACTAAAAAATATATTATTGATGATATAAGAGGAAATAAAGACCATGCATCTTCTTATAAACCTAATATAAATATGATAATACCGGAATGGTTAAGGAGTTATACAGATGTTAGTTGAATTATTGATAATTAAAAAAGCTTGTTATTATGTTAATAATAAAGCAATACGATATAAAATAATAGGAAAGAAAAATAAAACAAATGTATTTCAAGCTATATGGATTCCTAAATCATGTTTAGCTAAAGATGGTATGAAAATAATTAGAAATATAGATTGGTTCTGGAATGAAAAAATAAATAAACATAAATTATTTTTAGCTGGTTATATTGTTAATGAAAATGATAATATAACAGTTGATGTTATTATTAGAAAGGAGTTAAATGATAATGAGTAAAATTAAAGTTATGGATCAATTATTAAATGATAACTATTGTTTGTATAATGGGGATTCTGTGGATATATTAAACGAATTTCCCGATGAAAGTGTGGGGTATTCTTTATTTTCTCCACCATTTATGGATTTATATGTATATTCAGATAGTGAAAGGGACATGGGAAATTCAAAAAATAATGATGAATTTTGGAATCATTTTAATTATCTTATTAAAGAATTGTATAGAATAACCATTCCGGGTAGATGTGTATCAATACATTGTTCACATGTTCCCACAAAAAAAGCATGGGATGGAATAATTGCATTAAAAGATTTTCCAGGTGATATAATACGAATCTTTCAAAATAATGGTTTTTTATTTCATAGTCCAGTTACAATATGGAAAGATCCATTGATTGAAACAGTGAGAACAAATGCAAAAGGATTATTATATAAACAGCTATGTAAAGACTCATCGTGTTCACGTCAAGGATTGGCTGATTATATTATTACTATGAGAAAAAAAGGAGACAATCCATATCCTATAGAACATAATATATATATAGGTTTAGGTACTTATCAAGGTAAAAAAGAATTTGAACCTGACATGCAAAAAATAGAAAATGATATACTTTGTTCTGCAATAAAAGATTATACAAAAGAAGAATTAGAAAAATTAAAAACATTAAATTATAATCATCGGGTATGGCAGTTATACGCCAGTCCGGTATGGATGGATATTCGACAGACACATGTACTACAAAAAAAAGATGCAAGGGACGCAGAGGATGAAAAACATATCTGCCCATTGCAGTTAGATACTGTACATAGATGTATAACTATGTGGAGTAATAAAAATGATATTGTATTAGATCCATTTATGGGAATTGGTACTGTGGGATATAAAGGTTTAGAATTAAATAGAAGATTTGCAGGATGTGAATTAAAAAAATCCTATTATCTGCAATCTGTAAAGAATGTTAAAAAAATTACTTTTAATAAGAGTAATAAAATATTATAAGGAGAATTATTATGACAATGTATACAGAAGAACAAATAGAAGGAATGAAAAAAATAGTAGTAAATAAAAAAATAATTAATTTTTATTATGAAAAAGAAGGTGATTATTATGTTATTGTTTTAAAAAGTGGTGAGGAATTTAGTTTTAAATTTATGTCTGATATTGTAAGAGAAAAGGAGTTATTAAAATGAAAATTAATAAGGAAATATTATTAGATGCATTAAAAAAGTGTATGCCTGGTATAGATCTATTGGATAAAATGATGGTTGGATCGGATTGTTTTTATTTTAAAAATGGATATGTATATAGTTTGAATAATACATGTTCCGTAGTTATTCATTTAGGTGATGATTTAAAAGAATTAAATGGATGTGTAAAAGCAGATGAATTTCACAAAATAATATCAAAATTATCAGGTGATATTATTTTAGATGTAGATGATACAAATTGGAATATTAAATGTGGAAAAGCAAAAATTACAATTGCATTATTAGAAAAAAATATGAATCGTTTCATAGAAGAAATAAATGCAGAAGAAAAAATATATGAAGATTTACCAATTACTTTTTTTAATAACATAAAAATATGTAGAATAGAAAATAATAATACTGAAAAAAATGGTATATATATATCTGAAAAAAGTATAACGGCTACAAATGGAATGTGTATATCATGGTTAGATATAAAAAATGATGTTCATTCATTTTGGATGGATGAAAATAGATTATCTAAACTATTAAAATTTGAAGGTATTGTATCTAAAATATATATAGATAATTCAAGAATTTATTTTTCTTCTGAAAACAATAATGTATTTTTTTCATTTGGAAGATTGATTGATTCTAATTATCCATTTGAAAAAAGTATGAATGTATATAATGATATTATTGAAAAAGAAAATGTAATAGAAGGTGTTTTACCTGTTCAAATGTTACTACTAATAGATAAAGCATCATCTTTTTCTACAAATATAAATTCATATAATGCTATATGTCTAAAAATAGATAGTAAAAAAATTGAATGTTCATCAAAAAGGAGTACTGGAAGTTACAATGAAACAATTACATGGAATTGTGAAACAAAAAATAAATTTGAACCTATGACTATATATGTAAGTCCGGAGTTTTTTAAAGCTGGATTAAACATAAGTAGTAAAATATGTATAAAACAATTTGGTAAAAAAACATGTGTTTTATTTATAAAAGATAATTATACATATGTTATGTCTAACTATATGACAGAAGAAGAGGATAAATAAATGAAGATAATGGAAGATATTAGATTTAGATATTCAGTTAAAAAAGAAAGTGGATATTATTTTGCAAAAATATTCACTTTAAAACAAATAGAAAATGGGGATATTAAACAATGGATAAAAGCAAATTGTATATATAATGAAGATGTTATAAATAAAGATCAATATATAGGTATACATGATAGTAGTAAAGAAAAAAGGGAATTGTATGAAAATGATATTGTCGAAGTATATATTGATTATGATTTTATTACAGATATATTATCAGTAATTGGTGTAATCACATATGATGGAGAAGAATGTTGTTATTATATTGATTTTCCTAAATGGGGAATGTATAAGCCTTTAAATTCCCTTATTGATGAGGGAATAATTAAAAAAGGAAATTATTATATGGATGTTGCTTTATTAGAATTAGAAGAAGAGGAGAAATAAATATTATGGAAAAGTGTTTTAAATGTGGTTTTAAGCATTATGATTTTGAGGATTGTCTAACAACTTTTTTATTTTTATATGGGGATTATTATGGTGGTGAATGGCAAACAATAGGTGCATATAGTTTTGAGGATGCTGCTGAAAGGGCAGCAATAGAAATAAATGAAGATGAAAATAATACAGGTGTAATAATAAAAAAAATAAGTATTGCTAATTATGATAGTACAGTTATAAAATATTTTTCTGTTGATGCTCGTGTAGAATTAAATTATTATACTAAAAAATTAGAGGAAAACAAATAATGCCACAAGGATTTTTTAAAGAGTTAGACATAACACCAATTAAAAATAAATCTCATAATAGAATAATGGATTGTAGTGATTGTGGATTAAATAGAAACTGTAAATCATCTGAAATAATAAAAGTAAAAGGTGAAGGTAAAAAAAGAATATTGATTGTTGGTACATGTCCGGAAAAAACAGAACATATAGATTTATTAAATGAACATATAAAAAATATAGATCGTGATTATTGGATGACAAATGCTGTTATATGTAACACTCCCGATAATAGATTACCTACAAAAAAAGAAATAAAGATATGTCATCAATTTTTATTAAAAACAATAGAAACATATAATCCTAAAACTATTATTGTAATGGGTGATATAGCATTAAATAGTATAATAGGTGATAGAATTTCTGGACGAATAAAAAATGTTTCTTTTTCAGATTGGGTAGGTGAAAGAATACCAGATCAGCATTTACAAAAATGGATATGTCCTATATATGATATCGGTTATATACTACAAAATGATAGGGATAGAGTATTAAAAAGAAACTGGATTGATTCTATTGAAAAAGCAATAAAAACTATAGATGATGCTTTTTATATTCATAATTATGAATCCGATGTTATCATTATTAAAGATGTAAATGAGGCTATAAAATGTATTAAAGATATAAAAAATAAAAAAGTACCATTTGCATTTGATTATGAAACCGATGGATTAAAACCATATAGTAAAGGACATTGTATATATTCAGTATCTATTTCAGATGGATTATTTTCTTATGCTTTTCCATTTTTTGATAATGATGATTTTAAGAATGTATTTAAAAAGTTAATTTGCTCACCGCATGCATTACCTATAGCACAAAATATTAAATTTGAGGAAATGTGGACTAACATTATATTAAATGGAACTATTAAAAATAGAACATGGGATACAATGATAGGTCAATCTGTACTGGATAATAGAAAAACAACACAATTAAAATTCTGGACATATATACGATATGGTGTAATAGGTTATGATGAGGATGTTGACAAGTATTTAAAAAGTAATGATAAAAGTACAAATTCTTTTAATGAAATTGAAAATGCAATAATAGATAAAGTATTATTATATAATGGATTAGATTCTTTATTCACATATAAATTATATGAATATCAAATAAGTAATATAAAAGGTAATTTATTAGATGCATATAATCTTTTTATTAAAGGAAATAGATGGTTATTAAAATGTCAAAATAATGGTATTAGATTAGATATAGAACAAATAGAAAAAAATAAAAATGAAATAAGTAATAATTTAAAATTATTAAAAGAAGAAATAAAAAATGATAGTATATTAAAAAAATGGGATAAGGATGAACCATTTGAATTTAATAAACCAGATAAATTAAGATATTTATTATTTAATATATTGAAAATTAAAAAAGGTAAAAAAACTAATAAAGGTAGTTTATCTGTTAATCACGCATCTTTAGAAAAAATAAAGTTACCAATTATAAAAAATATACTTGAATATAGAAAATGGGAAAAAGTATTGAGTACATATATTATGCCATATTTACGGGAACATACAGATAGTATTATACATCCATTTTTTAATTTAGGTACAAGCAGAAAGGGAAAAGGAGTTGTTACATATAGATCATCATGTGATTCACCTAATCTACAAAATGTACCAAATAGAAATAAAGAAGTAAAAAACATGGTACGTACACCTATTATAGCACGAAAAAATCATAAATTAGTAGAATGGGATTTTAAAGGGATGGAAGTTTCTATTGCAGCATGTTATAATCATGATCCAGTGTTAATAAAATATTTAGAAGATCCTTTGTCCGATATGCATAGAGATTGGGCGAGTGAATTATTTATAAAAGATAAATGTGATATAGATAAAAAAGAAAGATATATAGGAAAAAATGGTTTAGTATTTCCTGAATTTTATGGTAGTTATTATGTGGATATTGCAAAAGAAGTATGGATTGTTTTACCAGAAAGTACATTAAATCATTTAAAAAGTAAAGGTATTATTTCATATGAAGATTTTGAAAGTCATGTACAAAAAATAGAATCTAAATTTTGGGAAACATTTTCTGTATATGGTGAATGGAAAAAAGAAACATATAGAGATTATGAGAAAAAAGGATATGTAGATTTATTTACCGGTTTTAGATGTTATGGGCCTATGAAATATAATGAAGTAATAAATTATAGAATACAAGGAACAGCTTTCCATTGTTTATTGTATACGTTAAATCATGTTATGGAAAGAATGGAAAATAAAGGTATTAGTGATAGTTATATTATAGGACAAATTCATGATTCTATGTTAGGTGATATTTTACTGGAAGATGAAAATTCTATAGATAAAATGATATGGTATTATGGCACTCAAAAAATAAGGGAAGATTGGGAATGGATAATAGTACCATTAAGGATAGAAAAAGAAAGTTCAGAAATAAATGGTAATTGGGCAGAAATGAAAGATTGTGGTTATTTAGAGTTTTAAACTATATAAATATTATAAGGAGAAATAAATATTATGAAAACATTAACTGTTGCTGAAATAAAACATAAGGTATTTGAATGGGAAGATTTTTATGGTTAGGATATTGTACAGACTGATTTAATTAAAAAAGCAAAGTCAAAAAAAGTTATAAAAGAAATTATAAATAATCATATACGATGGTTGCAAGATCAAAATATTGATGCTATAAAACATGCAGAGCAATTTATAGAAGAATTAGGATTAAAATATATATTATAAGGAGAAATAAATTATGAATTATGTTGATCAATTTTTTAGATGGAATTGCAAAGATGATATTATGAAAGCAGTTCCTAATTTTGGAAGTAAACCAATGAAAGAAATTACAGAGGCAATGGCCATTAGAAACATGGTAAGTGAAATAGTGATAAAAGAAAAAAATAAAATGAAATATAGTATAATAGATTTATGTGCCGGTGTAGGATTAGCAGGAATATTTTGTGTATATACATTACCAGTTATGGAAGTTATAGGAATTGATAAACAAAAAAGAATAAAAAATGATTATTTAAAAATTAAAAGATATGGTTTTTTTGAAATAAATATATATAATAATTCATTTATAAATATATCTATTCCTACTATTTTAGTTAGTGTGCATCCTTGTAAAAAGTTAGCTGAAAAAGTTATTGATATATATTGTGAAAATGATAATATTGAATATTTGTTTTTAATGCCTTGTTGTGGTGGTGGTGATGTGCATGATTCTTTTATTGAAAATAAATTAGGAAAGTATGTTGATTGGTGTTACTATTTAAAAGAAAGAATAATAAATAATAGTAAAAGTATTATTAAAATTAAAGAAGACATTAAGATTATGTCACCTAAAAATATAATAATTAGTGCAAGAAAGGAGAAAATTAAAATATGAATTTATATCGAAAATATCGACCGACTACATTTGATGAAATGTATGGAAATGAGGAGACTATAGAAAGTCTACAAAATGAATTAAAGAAAAAAGATAAATCCCATGTGTATTTATTTACCGGACAAAGTGGATGCGGAAAAACTACGGTTGCCCGTATCATGGCCAATGAATTGCATGCAAGTGAAATGGGTATAGTTGAAATAAATTCCAGTAATAATAGAGGTATTGACACGGCAAGATCTATAATAGAACAAATGCAAGGATACCCTATTGATGGAAATATATGGGTATTTATTATTGATGAGGTGCATAAAACTACAAATGAGTACCAAAATGCAATGTTAAAACCATTAGAAGATACACCTTCTCATGTGTATTTTATTTTATGCACTACTAATCCTGAAAAACTAATAAAAACAGTAAAAAGCAGATGCACTCATCATGTTTTTAATTCATTACCAGAAAATGATATTTATAAATTACTTGTAAGAGTACATAAAAAAGAAAGTGGAAAATTAGATAAAAATATATTAAAAAAAGTATCTGAAAATTGTAATGGTTCACCGAGAAAATCACTTGTATTATTAGAAAAAATTATTGGAATGGAAGATGAAAAGAAAATATTAAAAATAATAAAGGATGGAGTAGATGAGGATAATGAAAAGGAAATAAAAAAAATAGGCTATATGTTATTAAATGGTAATTCATCATGGAATAGTGTTTGTGAAATATTAAATCAATTAAAAGATGAAAAGGTTGAAATTGAAAAAATAAGATATATGATACTTGGCTATATGCAAGCAGTTTTATTAAAGGGAAGTCAAAATAATAAAGCTGCATCTATTATGAGTAATTTTATAGAACCATTTTATAATAGTGGTTTTTCTGGATTAGTGTTGGCTTGTTATGATTCTTTATATTCTAATTAGAAAGGAGGTATAATAAAAATATGAGTATTATTGAGGAATTAGAAAGGAGGTATAATAAAAATATGAGTATTATTGAGGAATTTGAAAAATTATGTGATAGAATGAAAAATGAAATACAAATAAATAAAGATTTATCTTTTGATTTGTGTATTATGTATGAAAAAGATGCAATTAAAAAGATAGTAGATGAATGTGAAAAAAGTGAATTATACACTAATTCAGAAAAAGCAAGAAAGGAGTATTGGAAAGGTATAAATGAAATAAAAGAAGAAACAAAAAATAAAGATAAATTATATTCTATTATTTTTTCAGATTTATTAAATAAAATAAATAACAGACTTACAGATATGCATATGTATGGTATTATTGTTTTATTATTACCGTTGGTATATAAAGCAATAGTTGAAAATAAATAATTTTATAAGGAGAATAATTTTATGAGTAGAATTGATTTAGAAGATTTTAAAAATGTAATTAAAGTAGATCGTTTTAATTTACATGTGGATTGTGAAATTCAAGCTGTAGCAGTTGATTACTGGAATGATAAACAATCTGATATTAAAAAAGAAAAAGAATATGCAGAGATTGAATTGGATGTATTGCTAAGTAGTAAGGAATTAGAATATAGGGAAAATCCACCTGAAAAGATGAAAGTTACAGATGCAGCAATTAAAGCATTAGTTGTAGTTGATTTGGATATTATAAAGCAAAAGAAGAAAGTAATTGAATTAAAATTTAAATTAAATGATTTAGATAATAAACGAAATGCATTGGAACATAGAAAATCTATGTTAAAAAACCTTGTTTCTTTATATGGATTTGGATATTATTCTTTACCGGAAGGTAAGAATACAAATACAGATCAAATAAAGGAAGAAATGATGGCTGAAAAGAAACGTAGAAAGGAGAATAAATAATATGAAGAAGAAAAAGAAAGATAAAGGGTATAACACAAGTTATGATAATAGAGGTGGTGACTCAAGAAAATTAATTTTTGATTTACCAGATAATATTCCTATTTATAATATTAAAGAAGGTAGTAATTCAATTATAATTTTGGCATGGGAAATACAATCGAAAAAAAATCCAATGGTTGTTAAGCAACATAGATCAATTGGTGATTGGGCATTTGAAATGGATGTATTTGTTCATATGTTAAGTAAACCATCTAAAATGGATATTTTTTGTCTTAATAGAAATTATGGTACATCTGAATCATTATGTGATTATGCCAAGGAATTATATGATAGTGGAAAAGAAAAAGAGTATTCATTTATAAAAGCAAAAAGAAGAGTTTATTACTGGATACTTGATCCTAATGATCTTGATAAAGGTATAAAGTTTTTTAGTCCAGGAAGTCAAATGTACTTTGGAAAAGAACTTATAGAGGAAGCAAATGAATGTTCTAAAGGTGAAAGTATTATTGATTTCTCAGCCGATGGTGATAATGATATTTATATTGTAAAGTTTAGAGCAGTAAAAGAAGAAATAGGTAAATCAAGTTATCTTAAATATAAAAGTTTTAAATTTATAAATATAGAAAATGATGAAGTTGATAATGCTAAGGATATAAAAAAAGCTGTTGAAAAAGCAATGGAAAATATTGTTTCACTTGATATTTTGTTAGTTGTAAAAACAGAAGATGAAATAAAAAAATTAATGTATTTAGAAGAAGATGATAATGATGATGATGAAGAAGAAGAAGAAGAAAAAGAGGAAAAGAAAAATAAAAAAAGTAAAAGTAATGATGATGAAGATGAAGAAGAAGAAGAAAAAGAGGAAAAGAAAAATAAAAAAAGTAAAAGTAATGATGATGAAAATGAAGAAGAAGAAAAAGAGGAAAAGAAAAATAAAAAAAGTAAAAGTAATGATGAATGTCCTCATGATTTAGTATTTGGGAAAGATTTTGAAAAAGAAAAATTATGTAATAAATGTGATTTGTGGGAAGAATGTTGTGATGAACATGCAGCAATAAAAAAGAGGAATAAAAAATAATATGTTTAAAAATGATGATGATAGACTTTGGATTAGTAAAAAAGAAGCACTTAATTTATTGAAAGAACATGACCGGAAGATAACCTCTTCCGGTCTTAGATATTTGTCCCACAAATATGATTTTGAAAGAGTACATGAGGATGATTTTCATAGAGAATATAATATACTTAAACTTAAAGAGTATATTGAATTGGATTATAATAATTTAATAAAAGATGGATTTATAAGTATTAAAGATTATTCTATTAAATATGATATACCAGTATCAAGTATTTATTATTTTCTTAAAAAAGGAATAGTTGAAATACAAAGAATGGAAACATTAAGAAAATGTTTTTTTAATGAAAAAGAATTTACTAAGAAATATAGTGAATATAAAGAAAGGAAGAAAAGAAAATGAAATGTAATATTTTTTATGTTGTATGGTTTATAATTTTATGTATAATGATTAGTATAATTTTAATAGGAATAATTATAAATGACTATTATGTATTGTTAAATAATAAATTAGATACGTTAATTGAAAGGATAGAATATAATGAAACAAAATAATATACGATATTATACAGGATGTACATTGCTTGACTTGGCTATAGGTGGGGGATTAGGTGTTGGTATTCCAGAAGGTTCAATTGTAAATATAGTTGGTGATACTGGTTCAGGTAAAACTTTTATAGCTATTGAAATATTGGTATCTGCTTTTTATCAATATAAAAAGAATTTAAAATGGGTATATGATGATTGTGAAAGTGGATTCACATTTGATACAAATAATTTATATGGTTTAGAAATAATATCAGATGATGAAAATATAAAAAGTGAAACGATACAAGATTTATATTGTAATTGTAGAAAGTTTTATACTTCTTTAAAAGATAAAAAACAAGGTGTGTATATTGTAGATTCTTTAGACGGTTTATCTTCTGATGAAATAAATAATTTAGGTACTAAAAAATATAATGCTTTTAAAAAAGAAAAAAAAGAAAATGAAAAAGAAAAAGGATCTTATAAAATAGAAAAAGCAAAAGTACTTAGTCAAGAATTTTTTCCACAAATAAAACCATATAATGTAAAAACAAATAGTCTACTTATTATGATATCACAAACAAGGGATAAAATAAATTCTATGTTTAAAACACAAACAAGGTCAGGGGGAAAAGCACTTGATTTTTATGCAGATGTGATTATATGGTTAAGTCATGTTATGGAAATAAAAAGAAAGGAAAGAGTGATTGGTTATATTGTAAAAGCATATGTAAAAAAGAATAAGACACCCAGACCATTTAGAAAAGTTACATTTCCTATTTTATTTGATTACGGTATTGATGATATAGGTAGTAACTTAGATTTTCTTTATGATTTAAGAGGAAAAGATGGTAAATTATTAAATGCTGCAAATAAAATAAAATGGAATATTGATAATGATATTATTGATAATAATGAAAATCAAAATGTTTCTTTAAAAGATTTATTGATTTTAATTCGTTCAAATAAAGAATGGGAAAGTGCATATAAAGATTGGTATCCGGCAGACGGTTTAAAAGGTAAAGAAAAAATCAATAAAATAATAGAATGGATATGTTCATGTAAAGATATTAAAAAAGAATATGATAAATTGTTTAATGCTATAGTAGATGTAGATAATACTAAAAATAGATCTGATTTAATTAAATGGATTGTTGAAAAAAATAAACAAGATGAATTGAAAAAAAGAGTAATTGATAAATGGGAAGCAATAGAACAAAGTATAAGTTCTAATAGAGGTAAGAAATATAATAATTAAGGAGTATATAAATATTATGAGAGAAGTGAAATTGACTGATAAGGAAATAAATTGTATATTAGATAGTTTACAATATATGAATTTATATACAGATGATAATAAATTAATACGCAAGTCTCTTTTTCAAAGATTAAAAAAAGTATTAAAACCACCGACTAAAATACAAAGTAGAAAAAGTAATGCACGTAATTTACAAAAATGGGTATGTCAAAAAATAGCTGATATATTAAATATTGAATATAATCAACAAAATGATCAATGTCCTATTCATAGCAGGGAAATGGGACAACCTGGAAATGACATTGTATTTAGAAATGAAGAAATTATAAAAAAGTTTCCTTATAGTATTGAGTGTAAAAGCGGTAAAACATTAAATTTAAAAGGTACTATACGACAAGTAAAAAATAATATGATAAAAGGTACTGAATGGATTATAGTACATAAAAGTAATTCTTTTCATAATCCAATTGTAATAATGGAATGGGATTGTTTTAAAAAGTTATTTAGAAAGGAGAAATAATATGATACTTACATTATATCTTATAACAAATAAAAATGATAATTGTGATAAAGGATTATATATATGTAAAGAGACTGCTATTAAATTTATGAATTCTTTAAATCAGAATAACAGTTTTGATAAATGGAAAATACAAACTATTTATATAGATGAAAACAATACTGATTTATTTGATAAAATGGACAGTTTAAAAAAATTACAAATGATACATAATAAAAAAGGAAATATAACATGAAAATAGCAATAATAATAGATCAGAAAGAATACAATGAGTTGTTAAGTAGATTTGTTGATAATTGGATAAATCAACAAAGTAAATCTTATGGTTTTAAATTAGTAAATAATACAGGAATTGAAATTATTGATAAAGATACTTTAATAGGTTATTTATCTTTTATATGGAAGAAAACTTTTAAAAATGAAAATGAATAAAGATAAAATAAAAAAGACAACTACTCTTATAATATTTTGTATAGGTGTTTGTATAAGTTTTATTGTATTTATAATGGGTTTATTTTTTTCTTCTTCTGTAGTATTTAATTATAATCCTATGTTATTTAAAATAAATAAATTTATCTCTTTTAATTTTGGTATTATTCTTATTTTTATAGGATTAGTAGGAATAATAATTTCTATGTATTTTATTGTAAAACATAAAATATTAATTGATTTACTTATAAAATACAGTGAACCATATTATAATACTACTAATACAATAAAAGAAGTTTTAAAAGAAATAACAAATGAAACAATAGATGTAGTTTTATTTAAGATGGAAGAAAAAGCAAAAGATAAAATAAAACAAATAAAGGATAAGAAATAATGAGTGATTTTATTATTACTGAATATGATATAAAAGAAGCAAAAAGATATTATGAACAGGATAGAATTAAAGATATTTCATTAAATGGATTATTTAGAGGGATGCTTTATTGTTTTTTATCTATAGGTCAATTATATAAAACTCAAATGATGATATATAGAGATTTAGTTAACAGGAATATGGATAAACTGAATTATATTTGTGGTAATATTCCTTTATTAAAAACTATATTATTAAAAGCACGTTTTCCTAATTCTATGTTAAAATATA